>Ga0126339_10003638_pt1:10000-11263 | contig 11263 bp, 6 predicted proteins | sample OrbTmetagenome_2_FD_92532 | JGI IMG/M metagenome (GOLD analysis project Ga0126339, IMG submission 92532) | Coral microbial communities from Petempiche,Puerto Morelos, Mexico - Orbicella T R C metagenome | ecosystem: Host-associated > Invertebrates > Cnidaria > Coral | place...
GGAACTTCCTTTCTTTGGTCCAAAAATATTTCTTGCTAGCATTTCTCTCAGAAAAAGCACATCATGTTCTTCGCTCCACCCCATCAGCCTAGAGTGAAACAACGGGAAACGATAGGTAAAACATAATGCATAATTTTGATAAGAATAAAGAATCAAAGCAGCTAAAACCTTGACCAAGTAGCGTAATTTACTCACTTGGATTTTCGCAGCTTGATCATCAGATGCCGCCGTGTTCAGTCTGCGTCTACGTACAGTGTCCTTTTAAAATGCGATGAATAAAATACGTTTTATGCCAAAAGCTATTCAAGTAAATTACGAGAAGATATTCTCTTAAGTTGCGAAAACTAAAAGGCCGGGAAAAAAACGAGTTATAAGCGGACGAAAGACTCATATCTACTCACGTTTTCTACACACCGTGAAAAGAAGCCTTTTGAGGTCGGCGCAGAGCCTAGACGACTTCGCGCCAAATGTACGACGTCAAACGGAAATAAAACTTCACTTCCGGGCGCCGTCGCCGTCCTGAAAACTCTCGGTGCTAAAGGTCCCTTTTGCTACTTGGGCAGCGAGCGTCTTCCTGCACTTTCGACCATCTGTTTGTTCGGTTGCCCAGCTTGTGTTTGGGCGTTTGTTTGCTTTGCACTCGTTTGTCCACTCATTTCTCTGCCGTTCATTCAGTTGTTATTATTTGTGTAGGGGACATCCGTCTCTTATTTAAACTCCTATTAAAGTTTTGAAATGTGTTAAAACATACCGAAAGCCCAAGCTCCTTTTGCTTGTAAGCAAAATATTAAAGAAGACATCCCCACAGCGTTGGAGGTTTTCCTTTGTATTGAATCGAAACGAAACGAGACATAAACTGATCCTCCACGAAAACGTCGTCGCAACGCGCGAGTATTATCCGCGGAAGAACTGGGTACAATGTCTAAAAAGAAGTTAAGGACGGTGCCTACTAAATACAGAAGTTTTTGCGCCAGGTTAGGACCTTGCGGAAAAAGTAGATCTTTGCAACGACTATCGGAATCCACAAAGAAAAAAGAGGGTAGCCACGCATTTTTTCAAGATAATTGGCCTTGAATCTCAACAAAAATGCTGACATCAGCATCTTTCTGAAAGTAGAAGGAGAGGATATTTCTTCATAGATTTCTTTAGAATTCGCCTTTACATACAGAAAAGCAAACACATTTATAAAGATCTGAAAACTACATGGTAAATGGTAACATAAAAACCATTTTTGGTATGTTTTTAATAACAAAATCGTTGCAA
>Ga0126339_10003639_pt1 | contig 11261 bp, 5 predicted proteins | sample OrbTmetagenome_2_FD_92532 | JGI IMG/M metagenome (GOLD analysis project Ga0126339, IMG submission 92532) | Coral microbial communities from Petempiche,Puerto Morelos, Mexico - Orbicella T R C metagenome | ecosystem: Host-associated > Invertebrates > Cnidaria > Coral | place: Petempiche,Puerto...
GGAGGAGGGGGGGGGGGGGGGGGGAGGGGGGGGGGGGGGGGGGGGGGGGGGGGGGGGGGGGGGGGTCAACCCCCTAACTTAAGGAAAATAAGACATTATAACACGCTGATTTGGCCTCAGAATGCCGGTAATCCCATTTCCAAGGAGCTTAATTTTACAAATCTGCCGGGGCACGATGCGCCTGGATCCCCTTCAGGGGAGCCGCTTTGGCGGAGCGTACCTCGAATCCCCTTCTCTAAAGACTTGGATCCGCCCCAGGGAAGACCTACTTTACACTGGTGATCTGAACTTTGGAAACAGAAATTCCTGCTGAAGAGTTTTTACTGGCTTGCTGCCCACTCGAATTTCGTTGTTACGAATTAATCTCGTAAGAGCCTGTCCGATGGTTCGGCCCATTTAAAAAACATGGATATCAGTTCTTCTGGTGGAGAAACTGTGTCGATCACGGTGGCTTCTTTCAACCAGAGAATATCGTAGCGATCGCATTTAATGGAGTTTATGTCTATTTGTCTATCTGTCTGTCTGTCTGTCTGTCTGTATGTAGTGATCGTTGCGACAACGATCGCGAAGATAGACTTCAGCTCTATCTCGACTATCGTAAGGATCATTTAGACACCGGCGGTGGTAGGGATGGCTCAACATTTCTGTAGTGATTGCAGCGATCGTATGGAAACCAGCCTTTAGTATCCAGTGTTAAGTCACCCAATGTTACATGTTGTAAACATTAGTTTACCTTTTATTTGCAGCGAGAGAAGGAAGTAAACATTCATTGTCAAAGCCAAGTTCGCTCTCTGCAACAAGAAGTAGTGGTATGCAATTTACAGTAGTAAAATCAGAAACACCTTAACTTTACGTAAGACTCATTCTGTTTCAAGCAAGTCAAGAAACGGAGTAGGAGTTTGAGCATCAAATTTTATCCAAAGAGATTTTATTAAAAGCCTCACGATCGACTATCATAGAATTACCTCATAGAAACGCACTGGGTGCACGTATTTACCACCAAAACTGCTAGTGTAAATGTAAATCTTTTTTATAGTGGTCATGCACTTAGCTATACAAGCACTAAGCTTAGCTGGTTTACAGACATGCCACTGAAACAGGAAAAAAATATTTCAAATAAACGCAACATAGTTAAAAGTCCCAACTGGCAGGAGACAGACCAGTTGGCTATTTACAAAGCGTGACCGGGGATTTGAATTCGGGACTACCGAGAAACAAATCCCGCTATTGGCAGTGTGGAGGCCTTGAACTCGGGACCTCCGGATTACAACACCAGCGCTCTAAACCACTCGGCCACGCTGGCTCCTCCACACTCCTCCCCTGCTTATGTAAACGTCTAATATCTTACATTTTCAAGCCATGACTGAGAACGTTAAGTCTGTATGCCCCAAATGTATACAAAAAACAATAATTTTTGTTCACAGAGTTTATCGCCTCATTTTCTTTTCGAAGTCTTGCATAATTTTGTTTCAAACTCCTACAAAACTGAAAGTGTGTTGAATTCTTGCGTTTGACTGCTGTGTAGAAATCATTAGCTTGAGTCCTAGTGATCACAGTGGGGCTCTATTTGGTCACATGGTCTTCAGCTAGCACTTCTCTAAATTACATACTACAGAACGGAAAATTATACATGCCCAATTGTAACTGCCATGTAACCCTGACTTCAATGCAAACCCAACACGACCCGCAAAATCATGTCTTAATGGATATTTTGGGCGATACGGCGGCCATTTTGAGTTTTGTTGTTTCAGATAGCTATTATGGGATGCTTAGGGGGCAAATACATACTAAGTAACCCTCTACGCATCCCATAATAGCTAGCTATGGCTATTTGAAACAGTAGAACTCAAAATGGCCGCCGTATCACTGAAAAATTCCATTGTAATGACCGGATGTCCTGATCTAGTAAATCCAGAATAGTCGAGGAAGAGGAAAATTGTATATTACTGTATCGAAGGGAAAAAAAATAGCAGTTTGAGATAGCGAGGAGTTTGAAATATCCAATTCCAATTTAAAGAAAGAGTAAATTGATTACTGCATAACCGCATGCAAATAAAACCGGTTTCACTTTGGCAAAGCGAAGACTTTGGCAAGTTTGGCAAGTTTTTGAGTCGAGGTAAATGTATCCTAAGAAAGAGCTTTCTTAAGTCATTACATTAGTCATTGTCATCCTAGACTACAATTGGGACAAAGCAACGAAGTACGTGTAAACAAAGAACTCTGAATGTAAAATACTACATCCAAAAACGTTGACTTCCACATTGAAAGGAAAAAAGACTGCATAAGAAATTTGTTTCCAACAGTCTTCAGAAAGCCCATTTACAGCGCTGCATGTTTAAACTAAAAGAACTAAAGCCAACTTTGAACAATCAGTCTGAGTTCATCCGTGCAAAGTTATTGTTTACATTTCTAGATTCGTATTTAACAGTTTATTTGAAAGGACTTCATGCTTTGTTTGAAATTCTTTCCATTGGCAAGGATTTCTTTCTGTACTTCGTGAACATCCGTTATGGAACTACTTAAAACTTTAATTCGTTTGGTGTTTCTCCTTTTCAATTTACATTTGTAAGCCCCAGTGAGGCAAAAAAAATATGCACTGCACTTGTACCTACAAAAATGTTAAGTAAAAATACCCATAGCATCACGAAAAGGCAGAATTGTTACACCGAGTAGAAAAACAAGACAGTAGCACCAAATTTTCAACTTGAATTCTAAGTAATAGTCATAGGTGTAGTTATATGTATATAACTGATGCTACACTGGAGGCGTTGTCAATGAAGTATGCATTTTCTTTCTTTATTTTTCGTTCATTTATTGGACATTTTTTGGTATGCGCAGTAGGAGTGCTTATAATACTAATAAATCAGTCTGACAAAAATCTAACCGGTGAAGCTTACTGATGTAGTGAGAAATTGCTTGTTATAACTGTTTGCAAATAGTTTTCTGGTAGAAAAGACATCAGTGTTTACTTTGTATCTTCCTGCTCTACTAATATATGGGCCTGATATTTATTTTTTTTAAGGCAAAAGATTGTGAATTACGGAATCAGGTCGAGGTCATGCGTGTTGTTGTTGAGCAGTTGAGAGAATCACAGCAAGCCCGAGGAATGTTGGAGGCGAAATTGCAGGGGGTTGCAGAACAAATGGAGTCTCAAGAAAAACGTTATGACAAAAATTGTCAAGAATTGAAAAATCAGTTACGGGAGAATAAACGTCTGCTGGATAGAGTGACGAGCCTGGAGCAACAACTGGATTTGGAAAGGTCCCACCGAGAGCGGGATAGAGGAGAGTTTCAACAACAATTACAACTGTGTGGAGAAGAGTTTCAACGACAATTACAGCGGGATAGAGGAGAGTTTCAACAACTATTACAGCAGCAAAGCGCACGTCTCCAACATCTTGAGCAACATTTACAGCACGTAGAAAGGGTAGCAGAGGGGCGGCGCCATGCTCGTCTCCAGCAGCCTGAAACACGAACCTGGATCATTCAACGCAATGAAGTTGGCCTAAGCAACGATGTTTTGGGTGAGGGGTCCTGGGGAATTGTTCGAAAAGGAACATTTCGTGGTAGCCCAGTTGCTGTTAAAGTGCTTCACAGGGTGATTCTGTCATCTCATAATCGTAGTCTCTTTGAACGTGAAATGGAAATTTCATCCCGCTGTCGCCACTTCAATATTGTTCAATTCATGGGCGCAACATTGGATGATCAAAATCCTTTACTTGTGACAGAACTACTAGACTGTAATTTGACACAACTCCTGAAGCAAAGGCAATTGAACAGAGAAGAAATACCGGTAGTCTCTCTCGCTGTAGATGTGGCCCGAGGCTTAAACTATATGCATTGCAATCAACCTCCCATCGTGCATCGTGATGTTAAAAGTGACAATGTACTTCTTAAGAGGTGGGATAATTCGTGGATAGCCAAAGTGTCTGACTTAGGAGCAGCCAATTTTCGTCGTCTTGTTATGACTCCTAGTCAGGGAACACCATTATACGCTGCTCCAGAAGCAGGCACTAGAGAATACTCAGAGCTGGTAAGTGCTTTCGTTTACAGATTTTATGCTCTTTTTGGGTAAGGAGGTATAGCTATCCTGAGATTTAAATTATAAAATAACTGAGCTACTACGTACGCTCTCATTGGTCGATAGGTGTGTTTAAATGAGAGTATGTAAACACGGTTGTGACGTTTTAGATTCGCGCGTATTTTTGAGAATTATTTTATAACAGCAATAGAGCACTTTTTCCGTGTTTACATAGCCTCCTCTAAACACTCGGAGGGTTGGGAGAATTCTCGAAAGTTATGCAAACTCTCGACTACGTCTCGGGTTTGCATAACTGTCTCGAGTTTCCCAACCCTCCTCGTGTTTAGGTGAGGCTATGTAAACACGGGAAAGTGCTCTATTGCTTAAGCATTGGACAGCAGTTCCTGAGGTCCATGCATGGTTTAAGGTCAGGTTGTTGAGTTGCAATTGATGCATTCTTGGGAGAGACTTTTTTACCCCCGTAGTGACTCACTCGACACATGTAACAATTACAAATTGGGACATCCTAACAATCTGCGAAGGACGAATATCCCATCATGGAGGAGTTCCAAAGTCCTGTTAGCCACAACTACAAAAACTGGAGTTCAGTGACAGCCACTCTACTTGAAAACAATGGTACTTCCTTACTCTGGGGGCGGGAGAAGGGATTGAAATTGTTGGTGTAACTGTAAGATTAACACAGTCGAACCTCTCCACAACGGCCACCTTGGGGACAGAGGAAGTGGCCGCTGTAGAGAGGTGGCCGTTATGGGGAGGTAAGGGTGTAATATGACACCGGTTTTTTTCTTGGGGCTCAACATTTCTATGTTTAAAAAAAATGCCGCTTAATGTAGCTTGTAAATACGTAACACAATTAAAATATATCAATAAAACAGAAACTAAACAGAAACAGAGACCAGCGACGCACCGTATAGATCAAGTTTTGTAACCTTTTCCAATAAAAGAAATGGGTTTTTTTTATACACTGTTCGTCAGTCGTTGGGACGCGTTTTAATGGCCGTTGTAGAGAGGTTAAAGTAAGAGTGAATGTATGGACCGTTCGCTGTGACTAAACAAAGTGGCCGACTTGTTGCGAGTTGCGCGGCTAGTGGAGGTTCGATTGTATTAACTTCTGGCCTGGTATTAAATATATATTTAATTGTCTTTTAGTCTGAAATGTAATCTTTTCCAAAAACTATATATTTATGCCGGCTATCGACATTTCAGTTGAAGTTTCAGATGATAAAGTTAGACCATCTAAACCAAAATCTCTCTTAAATTTAATAAAACCTCTCGAAATCATTATCTTTTTCATTGTTTGCTTTTACATCTTACTGGATCAAGGAATTTTTCTGCCCACTGAAATTCTAGTGAACTTCTTTCAGTTTCATCTACATCTTAAGTCTTTAGGGGGGCAGAAATCCCTGACCAAATTGAAACAGTAGTACGTCGTGTTTCGTTTCGAAATTTTCTTAGTCATATATTTAATAAGTAGCCATATGAAAGCTCGAGCAATTTGAATTTACACCTCTCGTAATATTTGAAAATTCTATCAAATAGCATTTACCTTAAGGCTCGTGAAAATATGAGGGAATTTTCAAATATCAGTGTCAATACTCGACTGCACTCAGATTCATACGATTACCCTTACTTAGTGTTCCAGATTTTTCTAGGGGTGGTGGAAAAAAACGTATTTTGCCTTCACTACACAACCAAACACACTCAAATGTCAGGGGGTTGAGGCATGGGCGCGTTGGTCTGCTAGGCCCAAGATATGTTTCAGTTGTGACAATAAACTTAAAACAAAGTGGATGAAATCAAATAACATCCTACATGCGGCAAAGCCGGACACGTAAACCCCAAAAACCTCTTATTAGGAAAAATAGGGACCGTGCACCCCGGCAGACCAAATGCAGTGGCACCACCTTTGGGGTTTTAAGGTTGATATATAAACAACAGAATGAAAGATAGAACAGATAACGTTATTTTTTTACAATAAAAATAAACCTTATGCAAAAGGCTGACCGTAGAATGCCATAAGTTCCTCGACCTTCTCTTTTTACAAACGTACTAATTATGGGCCTTTGCATACTACGCTAGCACCCAGTTCTCTGTTCCGTGTCGGCAAAATGTTAATTCATGTCAATACCGATTATCACAAATTACATTCTAAACTCACCCTGACCTTGAGGAAACTCGCCATATAATAAAATATGAACTGTATGGAAACATTCAACTGTCCTGCTTCATAATTTTTTTCCAGGTGGACGTGTACAGCTTTGGCTTACTGGTTTTGGAAATGTGTATCCGAAAGTATCCAGTACGTGGCCAGATAGCTGACCAGATAAAACACGTACCTTGTCCGAGACTTCAAGGGCTCATAGGTCGTTGTGTGGAGCAAGACCCTGAAAGACGCCCAAGAATGGGTGAGGTGATCCAGGTCTTAACACAACTGATGAGGTAAAAATGTTACTTTTCACTTCTATTCGCATTGTAGGTCATTCAATTGATTGTCAAGGGAATAAGGGGTGCATTTAGGACCAATGTCTCCAATGGGGACACAACAAAAGAAATAGAAAAGTACAATTTACACTCATCTTTGTAAGATAGTTAATTAGATTGATATCAAACGGTAACTACTTAGAAGCGGTCAATTAGTATGATGAAGATTATAAAGGTGCAGAAAAAAAACTGTTTCCTGTGGGGCCAGTCAGTAAGTGTTTTGTTGTACTTCCTAACTCAAAAATAGAATAACTGTGAAAAATGATTTTCGTGACGCCGGCTGGCACACAAGTTTGCTGCGGTTTCAAGGTGCACGACGTGATCACGTGCGAGTCGAAAGTTCAAGTTATTGTTTCTGTAGGGAGTTTGTGAGTTTTGATCCATTGCACGTGACACGTTCTCGTCCAATTGAAAAACGTATTTGAGTTGGATTATAAAAAGGAAAGATAAATTACTTGTATATATCGACGTGATTTGAAACAGTGGAACAGCTGCTTGACACTTCAAAACAGTAGTTGAAAGTGAATCAGGTGATATCATATGGGTTTAAAAACAAGAGAAAGGTGCAATTTCAGATATTTGTAGGTCACTTTCTTGGTATAAGATATTCTTGATAAATTCTGAATTTCTGCTAAATCAGTATATTTAGGGTAAATGTTTCTGGGTTTAACGCGGCTGGTAGTATTTTTGGTAGGTAGACTATTTGAAGATGTGTAGATTTACAGCTGTACAAAATTTTTAAATATGTATCAAAATGGGAATTTGCCCTTTTAGATAATACATGTGAAAATTGTGGGTTTGTTGTGAAAAGTCTTACAAAATTTGCAAAATATGTAAAATTACTCTAATTGTGTGCTTCATTTTGATTCTTGGGGTGTTCGAAATTTTTAAAGATAGAGGTTAGCTTGTAAAATTCATGGCTTTTTTGCAGGTTATGCTTGTTGCATTTTTTGATCTTGCAAGAATGTATGTCTTCATAAAACATTTTAATAATGAATTAACTTTTAATCAATATATAGTAGATACATAGTTCATTTTCGCCACTTTCATACTCGGTTTGAAGAGCCAGTGAGAGAACAAATGAGTAATTGTTTGGTCACTGGATGCTAAACTATACTTCCTTGTAATTACTAAATTACCATTGTATTTACAATCTGGTTTCATGTAAAGCCATTGTTTAAATTGTAGCTTTTCTCAATTTAGGAATTTGTTGTAGAGTAGCGACATAGTTAGTGAATTATAAGCAATATTGCCATCAGACTGGCGTAGTTTCCATATGACCGCTGGCGATTATTCGGAGCATGGCTTCAGTACTTAAGTCTCGTAAAGTCGTCGCGGAATGTGTCATATCGTCGTGCAACATGGTGCGTGAAGAATAGCCCTACTTGTATTTCCATGTTTTGGTGACTTAGCCAGACAGATGGAAACCAGCTATCAATTTTATTTTCATGTTAGATATTCCTGTAGCCAGAGAGTTAAATTGTTGAGAGAGCGTTGTAGAATTATACATGCGTCAGGTAAAATTATTTTAATAAAACTTAAAAGTTATATTAAAAATAAGAAGTTGAGAGACCACTGAGGTAGCTTTTTTTTAAAGTCAGTTTTAAAATAGTCCATTCGCTTTTTGGCTGAGTAAGACTGGGGTTATCGTAACACAGTCAAGACTGATTCACTGATTCTATCGTTTATTGAATTTAATTCATTATAAATGATAAATTACATGAAATAGGTATTGGTGAATACTCAGCTGTAAATATTGTGATTTTGTTTTGTAAAAGCCTACTCCAATCAGAAATTTTTAATAAGGTTATATTTTTTGTTTTGTAACTGCACTTGTCCTAGCTAGACAATAAAGATGGCTGTTATTTTGTATGTTTTGTTGAAAACATTAAACTACATGTCTATCTTTCCTAGCTTTTTGCAGTTTTATTGAGTTATTTGTTTGTGAATGAACTTGTATTGGTGTGAGGGGATCTGTAAACTAGTTACACGACAGTATAACCTTGTGGTGCTGTCTTAGGGTTAGGGTTATAACTACGAGCGGTATTTAAAAAGTCTCTCAAAGTTACGCGAGCGTTTAGACGAGTGTAATTTGAAAGAATTTTTGAATATCAAGAACCATCTGAACCTTTTGTTGGAAGTTTTCGATTTAATTTAAACTTTTTGACGACATCAGCTATGGTTGACTTGAAATATCGAATTACTCAATGATGCGATTGCTCATTTAATCAAAACTATGACAAAATTCTCGAACGTGATTGGCTAATTGGACGGTACGCGTCATTTTGCGCGCGCTGTTGCAGTGCACTTTGTTGAGTAATAAACTGCTGTGTTTTTCAGCATTCATAACGACGTTTAATCGTTCAGTGCTCGATCGATGGTTTCTTCGTTTCTCGAATTTTGTCATAGTTTTGATTAATTGGTAACAGGGCTTCGTGTCGTCCAATTCAGTCTGTAATCATAGTCGTGATTAACAAATCAGACTCCCGCCTCGCGGTCGTCCGATTTTGTCAATCACTCGTATGATTACAGACCGAATTGGACTCCACTCAGTCCTGTTACCATTATAAATCCTGTCTATAACAAGATTCTCGATTGTCGTTGATCCTGTGCGCGCCTATTTGTCACCTGTGCCATTTATGCCATTCGCGCATGAATTACGTGCTTGAATGGCAATTCCTTAGGGTTTCCCTAGTGTTTGTAAAACGTATGGAAAACGCTACTTTCTTTTCAGTCCAGTTAAAAACTTCTTAAACTCGAAATTTGTTATTTATACGATTAATAAGTAATCAGACCAAGTACAGTACAATTCAGAGAGTAATCGTTATCGCCCTCGCGCTGCGCGCTCGTCCGATTTTGAAATTACTCGCTCGATTACTCACTTAATAATATACATGAAAAAATTACTCGATTCTGACTGGCTGAGAGCAGTGCAGTTCAAGTGTAACAAAGTGCAAAAAGTGTAACATTAGTGCAAATTACCCATCGTAATTCTGGATTATGATTGGCTGAAAGACAATAGGAAATTTTCCAAGCCAGTGATATTACGTAAAATGATGACTAAAATTTTGTGTGGAAACTTTGAAAAAAGATTTCTCGAATGCGAAAAAATGGCTTCAAGAAAGGTCTTCCGGCACTTGCTCCGCGCAAATTTTTTTCATGTTTATATTATTAAGTAATCATACGGTTTCGAGTTCAATTTGGAATTAATTTGCACATGTGAGTTTTTCAAAAAGCTGAAATTGCACTCGCCGAAGCGGCTCATGCAATTTCAACTTTTTGAAAAACTCACTCGTGCAAATTAACTCCAAATTGAACTCGAAACCGTATGATTACCTATACAAACTGTAATCCAATCGGTCCAATTACAATTACATATGACTGAGAAAACAGGAAAGCAGGCGCGTTAATTTGCACTGCAGTGCAAATTGAAAATTATAATAAATTTGCCTGTTCTCAACGAACTCCCAATGAAGTAATGTTTGACAGTCATAATAAATTTACTCATTTCAAGTATTTCATTTCACTCTCTTGTGCTTCATGCAAATGAGCATCCTTGGATACTTTGCGATTCTCTTATCTTGCATCTGGAAAAATCTGACGTGCTATTGGAGATAAAGAATAATTACACCGAATAAATATTCTCCAAAAGTACCTACGAGTCCTTACAATGATACTACAATGAAGTACAATCAGGGAAACGATAGCCTTTTCAATAATAGGCGATTTGCATGGTGGCGTCATTTGACTACAACTACCAGAATCCTTCACGTTTATGTTTCTTATGTTAATTAGGCCAATTGTTATTTAAACCCCACTGGGAATTCAAAATTTAAATAACAAGGAAAAAACCAAAGGAATTCTGGTAGTTGTAGCCAAATGACGAAAACGTGCAAATCTGCTATTGTTCAAACATTCAAATCACCGAACTTGTGACAAGTAGTGAAGCATTCTGATCTCGGGACTAAAATAAAAATAACCCCCATATAGTCATGGCTTGGACAATCCTTAGGAAAAGAAGGAAGCAAGAAAACAATTTAAGACATAAACGTGCATTTCTGGGGGAAGAGGTAGCAATATAGAATGATAATGGATATGAATTGCATTGCGTGATCACCAGCAACAACCCAGACTTGAATAGTCCAAAGAAACATCATGTACGGCATGGATAGTTAAAGGTGTAAAATGGAACGTCCTAAGCATTACTAAGACATGATTTTCAGCCTCAAAAGGGTGGCATGAGCAGTCTCCTTTTCCCCCTTCATCCTCTGGCATAAAAAGCCTTGGCATTACCAAATGACTTAAATTGCACGTTATTTGGGATAAGACCATGTGTCTATTATAGCACTTACCGGAAGTCCTAACCCGACTGCTTACGTCCCCAATATGCAGAGTGTCTTCATGACTGGCTTGAGGAACGCCACAAACTCTCCCTACCCTCCTCAGGACGGAGCTATACGCTCTCCTGTATGGACGAGAGAGACCACAGTATACACAGGGATTGAGTGTTTAGTATGGACATCTGTGCTGACAGTGACTGAAGAATCTCACGATGCTGTTTTGTTACTAACTCCAGTGTAATACTGACTGTTAGTATAACATAACACCGTCTTGTTAATACTTACTTTGTACATCTGAACTCGATATCAGTAAAAATCAGATATATCTTGATCGCTTTTATTTTTTTGTTAAGCGTAACAAAAAAAAAAAAAAAAAATTATAAATTGAAACACCACCC
>Ga0126339_10003640_pt1 | contig 11260 bp, 8 predicted proteins | sample OrbTmetagenome_2_FD_92532 | JGI IMG/M metagenome (GOLD analysis project Ga0126339, IMG submission 92532) | Coral microbial communities from Petempiche,Puerto Morelos, Mexico - Orbicella T R C metagenome | ecosystem: Host-associated > Invertebrates > Cnidaria > Coral | place: Petempiche,Puerto...
CAATGCCTTGTCCGCCCAGGTGGCCGAGAAGGCGGTGGCCGAGGGTGCGGCCCATGTGATCATCTCGGCGGCCATCGAGGCCGAGGTGGCGCAACTGGACGATGCGGAGGAAAAGGCGGCCTTCCTGGAAGACCTGGGGCTCTCGGAAACCGGCCTCGCCCGGGTGATCCGCGCCGGCTACGGCCTGTTGGACCTGCTCACCTTCTTCACCGTCGGCCCAAAGGAGGCGCGGGCCTGGACGGTGCGCCGGGGCGCCAAGGCGCCGGAGGCGGCCGGGGTGATCCACACCGACTTCGAACGCGGCTTCATCCGCGCCGAGACCATCGCCACTGCGGACTTCATTGCCTGTGGCGGCGAGGCCGGCGCCAAGGAGGCCGGGAAAATGCGGTCGGAGGGCAAGGACTACGTCGCCCAGGACGGGGACGTGTTCCACTTCCTGTTCAACGTTTAGCCAAGACCGGCCCTGAGGCGTGGCGAGGCCATGGGTGGAGAAGGGGCCGGGCGACGCCCGGCCTTACTCCCGCACGCCATCGGTTTCGATCTTCAGAACCGCGCCGCAGTGCTTGCAATGCACCGCGTCGGCGTCGTGGCGGCCGAGCCCGCAGCTCTGACAGGCATGGCGGACCTTGGGCGGCCGGAAGACGGTCTGTGCCAGTCGCAGGAACAGCGCCACCCCCACCACCATGATGACCACCGACAGCAGCCGGCCGCCCTCGCCGGTCAGGGTGATGTCGCCGTAGCCCGTGGTGGTCAGCGTGGTCACCGTGAAGTACAGCGCGTCGCCATAGCTGGCGATGGCCGGGTTCTCCGGGTACTGGAAGGTGAACACAAGCGCGGTGACCAGGAAGATGAAGGTCACCAGGTTGATGATGCTGACGATCACATCCTCGTTGCGGCGGAAGAAGGCGGTTTCTTGCCGCAAGTCGCGCAGCACCCGGTAGGACTGGAACAGCCGGAAAGACCGCAGAATCCGCAGGAACCCGAGGTTCTGGGCGAACAGAGGCGCCAGCAGCAACGAGAACACCACGATCAGGTCGGTCACCATGGTTGGCCGCAGCAGCGCGCGGCGCTTGTCGGCTGCGATCCAAAGCCGGGCCAGCACGTCCGCGAGGATTACCAGGCCGATGGTCACGTCCACCGCCAGGATCCAGGGGTGCGGATCCATGGGCAGGGTCGCGACAATGAAGGCGATGGAGCACAGATCGAAGCCGATCAGTCCATAGCGGAACCGCTTGGCTTGGGCGCCGCGTCCCGTGTAAAGCGCGTTCAGGCGTTGCTTCAGCGTCAGGACGCTCATGGTCCGGTCCGGTCTCCGTCATCGATGTCGCCGCTAGACACCATTCTGTCTTTATCGTGTCGGCGCTGGGCTTGGAAAGCGTCGCTAAAGGCACTGGCCAGGATGCCCGTGGGCATGGCGATCAAGCCGATGCCGCCGAGCGCCGTCACCGCCGCCAGGACCCGACCGAGGGGGGTGACTGGCGTGACATCGCCATAGCCCACCGTGGTGAGGGTGGCGACCGACCACCACATGGCGCGCGGAATGCTGCCGAAGGCGTCGGGCTGGGTGCTGCCCTCCACAAGATAGAGGGCGGCGGAAGACAGCAACAGCAGGGTCCCGGAGACAGCCAGACTAAGCCACAACTCGGCGGACCGCGAGGTCACGGCCCTGCCGATGGCCCGCAAGGCTCGCGAAAATCGACCCAGTTTGGCCAGACGAAGCATGCGCACCAGCATGGCCAAGCGGAGCAGAAAGCCCTCGGTTCCAAATGCCGGCGCAATGATCACTATTACAGCCACCAGATCCAGGAGAGCAGCCGGCGTTCTCATGTAGGACAGGCGGTCACGCACCGCCGGGTTCTCCACACTGACCCATACCCGCGCGCTGTACTCAAGGGCCAACAGTGCCGTAAGAACGCCCTCGGTCGCCAGAAACAGGGTCTCATGTCCGTCGCGCAGGGTCGGCTCCGTGCTCAACACGGCCAGCAGGAGGGAGACGCCGATCACCCCGCACACGGCGATGTTGATGGGCGACAGTCCGGGCGCTTCCCGCAGAGCTGGATCTAGGGCCCGGGCCAGTCGGAATCGGAGCCCGGACTTAGCGCCGTGCGCGTTTGGGTCAGGGGCATCCAGAGCTTTGTGCGTCGGCACGGCGGTCTCCGTGGCGCGGGTTGCCTTGCGGGCGCGGTTTCAAGCGGAAGGCCCGGTGGTTTGCGCGCCGCCGAGCTTCCTATATATACAATTTTTGGATCGTCGAGACCCTTTACCTTGGTGTGATCTTGGTCTTACTCTAAACAAACCTTGGGCCGGGGAGTCTCAAGCCGTGACCCCTGTCGCACCGCGGCGTGTCGTGACACTTGCCGTCCTGGCCATGCTGGGATGGACCTTGGCCCTGGCCACGTCGTTGACCTGGGAACTGATTCTGCTGCGCGACCAGATCCTGGCTCTGGGCCGTTTCCAAGCCGAGGGCGCCTTCGACCGGGATATCGCCTATCGCCGCTGGAACGCCGAAGCTGGCAGGGTCTATGCCGATGCGAGGCGGGTTGCTCCGAACCCCTACCTGAAGGTCGAGCACCGTGACCTGGACACCGCCGTCGGGCCGCTGACCATGGTCAACCCGGCGTACATGACGCGCATCGTCCATGGGATCGCCGCCGAGAGTTCTGGCCTCGTCAGCCGCATCACCAGCCTGAACCCCATTCGTCCGAACAACGCGGCGACCCCGTGGGAGCGGACAGCTCTGCGTTCCTTCGAGGCCGGGGGCAGCATCTATTCCGCCGTGGACCAGACCGACGATGGCGGCGAGCGGCTGCTTTTCATGCGCCCGCTGATGGTGGAGGAGTCGTGCCTGATCTGTCACGAACAGCAGGGCTACAGGGTGGGGGACGTGCGGGGGGGAATCAGTGTAACGGTGCCGTTGGCGCCCATCACGGCTATTCTCGCGCCCACCCGATGGGCCACCGTCCTGGGGCACGCGGTGGCATGGTTGCTGGGGATGCTGGGCATTCTTCTGGGCGCGGGCATGGTGATGCGCATGGGCCGGCGCCTGGAAACCGCGCGTCACCGCGCCGAGGAGGCCGATCACGCCAAGTCCCGCTTCCTGGCCACCATGAGCCACGAGTTGCGCACGCCGTTGAATACAATACTGGGATTTTCTCAGGTCATGGAACAAAGATTGTTCGGTGGCCTGGGAAGCCCTAAATACGATGGGTATGTTCGGGACATCCGCCGCAGCGGCGAGCACCTATTGGGCCTCATCGACGATGTGCTGGATCTGTCGAAAATCGAGGCCGGGGCCTTGACGCTTGATGAGCAGGCACTGGCCCTGGGCGACGCCGTCATGGAAGCCCTGGAGTTGATGCGCGAGCAAGTGCAGCGGGCCGGACTGCGCCTGGATCACGACATCCAGCCGGACATGCCCAGCTTGTATGCCGATCCCCGGGCGCTGCGGCAGATGCTGCTCAATCTGGTGAACAATGCGATCCGCTTTACCCCCACCGGCGGCCGTATCCTGGTCTCCGCCAATGTCGGCGATCACGGCGGCCAGAGCCTGATGGTCAGCGATACCGGGGTTGGGATTCCGGAAGACCAAGTTGAGCAGGTGTTGGAACCGTTTCACCAGGCGCCGACGCAGCGGCGGCAGGGGGAGCGGGGAACGGGCCTGGGGCTGGCCGTTGTCCAGGCCTTTATCGGGTTGCATGGCGGTACCGTCTCGTTGCACAGCCGCGTGGACGTTGGCACGACGGTGACACTGCGGTTCCCGCCACGCCGATCGCTGCCGCTGCCGCGTCGGATGCGTGCGGTCACGGTCGGTGACGTCCCGCCGCCGGTCTTGGATCCCGGGGCTCTCGACGACCCATCCGATCCCGTTTCCGCGCTGGTCTCCGGACCGCGGTGATCGGCGCTACGGCGGAGTCTGGGGACGGGGTGGGGAACAGGCGCGCGAGCAACCGAACCACAGAACCAGGGCGTTAATGACCCAGCGCCTTCGTAGTGATTTGGAAACGCCTTTGCCGTAAACTGCGCCGAGAGGGTCCCCGTTGCCCGCCACCGGTTTCGTCGCGGCCAAGACCCCACCCGCATTCCCATTGTCCAGCAGGCCGTCCTTGACGGGTGGGCATGGGAAGCGGGATGTGGAACCAACACCAAACGGAAATGGTATCGCGAGCCCGCTTCCCATGACCCTGCCGCCCCCGTTCCGCACGTTGCCGGTCTTGCTGGGCCTGGCACTGGCTGCCTGTTCGTTCGCCGACGACCCGCCGGCCGTGCCCGGAACCGGACCTGGTGTGCCGTCCGCCGTGTCGGCGCCGGTGGCCCGGGACGTGGCGTTGCGCCCCTTCAGCAAGCCGGAAGCCCGGCATATGTTTGCGCGCGGCTACGTGGCCGTGGCCAGTCGCTACATCGAGCCGGTGGACCTGGCCGACTTCGTGATCGCCGGCTTGCGCGGTCTCACCGATCTGGATCCGCGCCTGGACACGCGCATGATCGGCCCGACGGTGGAGGTTTTGTACGACCGCCAGCGCATCGCCGCCTTCGACCGGCCCGACGAGGATCATGGCAGCGCCTGGGCCGAGCTGACCCTGGACGCCGTTCAGGCCGCCCGGGCGGTGTCGTCCACCCTGGCGGCGGCCGATGCCGAAACCCTTTATGACGCTTTGTTCGATGCCGCCCTGGCCAGCCTGGATCCCTTCTCGCGTTACGCCGGCGCCGAGGAAGCGCGGCTGAACCGGGGCAGCCGCAATGGTTTCGGCGGCATCGGCATCATCTTTAACGTCACCGAGGATGGCGCGGTCATGGTCGAGGAGGTGGTCTCCGGCGCCCCGGCCGAGGCCGCCGGGCTGCGCGTCGGTGATCGCATCATCGCGGTGGACAAGCGGCCGTTGACGCGTCCCGACACCACATTGGTCCGCAACCTGCTGCGCGGGCCGGTGGGGGCGGATGTGCGCCTGGGCGTTCTGCGGGAAGGCCAGAGGCTGGCCCTCGTGATCGAACGGGGTCTGATCGTCATGCCCACGGTCGAGCTGAGCATGGACACCGACGGTGCCATTCTCCGGGTCAGCAGCTTCAACCAGGCGACCACCCAGGCGGTGGCCGAGGCGGTGCGCGAGGCGCGCCGCACCCGGGGGCCTGGGGGCGGACCGCGGGGTCTGATCCTCGACATGCGCGGCAACCCGGGGGGCCTGCTGGACCAGTCGGTCACCATGGCCGACCTGTTCCTGGAGGGCGGCACCATCGTGTCAACCCGGGGACGCCACCCGGAGGCCCGCCAATACTATAGCGCCACGGACGGCGACGTGGCCGACGGTCTGCCCATCGTCGTGCTGATGGATGGCGAGTCGGCCTCCGCCGCCGAGATCGTCGCCGCCGCCTTGCAGGACGGCGGCCGCGCCGTGGTCATCGGCACCACCAGCTATGGCAAGGGCACGGTGCAGACGGTTATTCAGCTTCCCAACGGGGGCGAGATCACGCTCACCTGGTCGCGCTTTCACAGCCCGTCGGGCTATGTGTTGCATGGCCTCGGGGTGCCGCCCGTGGCCTGCACCAGTGGGCGCGCCGGACAGACCGACCCGCGCGTGGTCGATAGCGTGCTTGAGGACCTGCGCACCCACGCCTTGCCCATCGCCCAAAGACTGTCGTCCTGGCAGCATACCGCCTACGAGGACATCGAACGGCGGCGCCAGTTGCGCGCTCTCTGCCCGGCGGAGCCGCATCAGATCGACGGCCTGGACGAGGTCGTGGCGCGCCGTCTGATCGCCGATCCGGTGCTGTACGCGCGGGCCATCGGTCTGGTTCAGGCCCACGCCGCCTTGCGCCCCTGATCCGGGTGTGGGCTGGGGGGACGCTACGGGCGGCCCCTATCCGCAGCGCGAATAGCCGCAACTGGCGCAGGTGTCGCAGCCTTCCTGGCGCATCAGGGTGGGTTGGCCGCATTTGGGGCAGAAGCGCATGCCCGCCGGCATGGCCGGCCCCACCCCCGTCGACGCGCCGCCGACGGGGGGCCCGCCTGCCTCCGGAGCAGGCCCGCGGCTGGCCGCGTCCGCGCCCATGGCATAGGGCATCGCCGAGTCGTCCCGGTCCCAGCCGTCGACGGACCCCTTGGCGGCATCCGGTGTCAGGAAGCCGGTCTCGATCATGTGGGTCTCGATGATCTCACCGATGGCTGCCAGCAGTGACGGTACATAGCGGCCGCGCATCCATTGACCGCCGCGCGGATCGAAGACGGCCTTGAGTTCCTCGACCACGAAATGCACCTCGCCACCGCGCCGAAACACCGCCGAGATCATGCGTGTCAGCGCCACGGTCCAGGCGTAGTGCTCCATGTTCTTGGAGTTGATGAACACTTCGAAGGGCCGGCGGCGGCCATCGGGTGGCACGATGTCGTTGACGGTGATGTAGATCGCATGGTCGCTCTCCGGCCAACGCACCTTGTAGGTGCGGCCAGGCAGCACCTCGGGGCGATCCAGCGGCTGGGTTAGGTGCACCACGCGCGCTCCCCGGCCCGGGCCGTCGTCGATGTCCGGCGGCGCTCCGCCTGTCACGGGCGCCAGTGTGCGGGGGATCGTGCTCGAGTCCGGTACCTCGGGGGTCGGTGTGCCGTCGTCCACGGGGGGCTCGGGCGTGGCCGCCGGCGCGCTGACGGACAGCACCGCCCCGGTCACCGGGTTGGGCCGATAGGTGGTGCAGCCCTTGCAACCGCTCAGCCAGGCCTGCCAGTAGACGTCCCGGAACGCGTCGAAGGGCAGATCCTCGGGCACGTTGATGGTCTTGGACACCGCGCTGTCGATATGGGCCTGCACCACCGCCTGCATCGCCAGGTGGTCGCCGGGACTGAGGTCCTGGGCCGTGACGAAGGCGTCGGTGGGGGATGCGTCCTCGCCCTTGAGGGCCTTGTACAGGCGCCAGGCGTGGTCCGAGACCGTCTCCTCGCGGCGGCTGCCGTCGTCTTGGAGCACCGCGCGCGTGTATTCGAAGCTGAACACAGGCTCCAATCCCGAGGAAATGTTGTCGGCGAACAGCGAGATGGTCCCCGTGGGCGCCACCGAGGTGACCAGGGCATTGCGGATGCCATGCTCGGCGATGCCCGCGCGCAGGTCGTCGTCCAGGTCCTGGATGGTTTCGCCTTGCAGATACTTGTCGCGGTCGAAGAGGGGGAAAGGTCCTTTCTCACGGGCCAGGTCGATGGAGGCGGCATAGGCGGCCCGGCGCAGCACCGCCAGCCAGCGGCCGGTGAGTGCCACCGCCTGGTCGGAGCCATAACGGGCATTGCACAGGATCAGGGCATCGGCCAGCCCCGTGATTCCCAGGCCGACGCGGCGCTTGGTCTCGGCCTCCCGGCGTTGCTGGGGCAGGGGGTAGCGTGACACGTCGATGACGTTGTCCAGCATGCGCACGGCGGTGGCCGTCAGGTCGGCCAGGGTCGCCTCGTCCAGGCGTGCCTCGGGGGTGAAGGGATCGGCGACCAAGCGCGCCAGGTTCACCGAGCCCAACAGGCAAGTGCCGTAGGGTGGCAAGGGTTGCTCGCCACATGGATTAGTCGCGTAGATTTCTTCACAGTACCAGAGATTGTTTCGGCGATTGATGCGGTCGATGAAGATCACACCCGGTTCGGCGTGGTCGTAGGTGGCACGCATGATGCGCGTCCACAGGTCGCGGGCGCGCAGGGTGCGATGCACCACGCCATCGAAAACCAAGTCCCAGGCGTCGTCCGTCTCCACCGCGCGCATGAAGGCATCCGTGATCAGGACGGACAGATTGAAATTGCGGAGCCGTCCCGGTTCCCGCTTGGCGGTGATGAAGGCGTCGACGTCCGGGTGGTCGCAGCGCAGCGTGGCCATCATGGCGCCACGCCGTGAGCCGGCACTCATGATGGTGCGGCACATGGCGTCCCAAACGTCCATGAACGACAGTGGCCCCGAGGCATCGGCGGCCACGCCGTGCACCGGTGCCCCCCGGGGCCGCAGGGTGGAGAAGTCGTAACCGATGCCGCCGCCCTGCTGAAGGGTGAGGGCCGCCTCCCGGAGGTGCTCGAAGATGCCGCCCATGTCGTCGGGCACGGTGCCCATGACGAAACAGTTGAACAGTGTCACTTTGCGATCGGTGCCAGCGCCCGCCAGGATGCGCCCGGCGGGCAGCACCCGGTAATCCTCGAGCGCGGCCATGAACCGCTGTTCCCAGCGGTCCGGCTCGACCTCCCCGGCGGCCAGGGCACGGGCGACGCGACGCCATGTGTCCGTGACCGAACTGTCCACAGGCTCGCCTCCGGCGGTCTTCAGCCGGTATTTCATGTCCCAGATTTGATGGGCGATGGGTGCCATTGGCGGCGAGGCTGTTCCGAACACGGCCCAATTCCTTTCGCTTCGGCGAAAAAGTGCTGAAAATTCAAGCCGTCTTGGAGGTTCCGCAAGGGTTGGCCAAGGGGTTCACAGGTACGATGTCGAAATCCCGGCGTCAAGGTTTGTTCTTATTTTGTTCGGTGCCGCATCCTTTGACAGGCCATGCCAAAAAAGTACTTCTCATTCGTGTACTTACGGGCCAGATACTCATCCACCGGGTTATCCACAAGACTGTCCCGTCCCCTCAGGCAAGGCGAGCCGAGTCCCGACCGCTCGACCCGCGCGCGTGGTGCGGGTCGGGCAGGGCGGCGACGGCGGCCTCGACCCGCGTCCGCAACTCCGTCAGGAAACGGTGACGCTCCAGGCCCGCTTCCATCGGCGGCAGGATCCGCACCGTGATGACCCCTGGGTGTTTCAGGAAGGCTTTGCGGCTCCAGGCATGCCCGGAGTTCAGGGCCACCGGGACGACGGGCACATCGGGAAAACGTTGGTACAGGGCCGCCACGCCGGGATGATAAGCGCGGCTGTCGCCCGGGGCAGTGCGTGTGCCCTCGGGGAAGATGATCACCTGGCGCCCCTCGGCCAGCGCTGCCCCACAGGCCCGCAGCATGGCCTTGAGGGCGCTGGCGCCAGCCGAGCGGTCGATGCCGATCATGCGGACGGCCTTGATGTACCAGCCCACCAGCGGGAGGCGAAACAGCTCCCGCTTCAGCACATAGGCCGGATCCGCCAGCAGGCCGTGAAAAAGAAAGGTGTCCCAGGCGCTCTGGTGCTTGGCGGCGACGATCACCGGTCCGGCCGGCAGGTTCTCCCGCCCCTCGATCCGGTGACGCACGCCGGCCACATGCCAAGCGGCGACGCGCAGGCCGGCGAGCCATAGCTTGGTGGCCCCCACCAGCCATGGGCGCGGGGCGGCCAGCAGCGGCAAATACAACACCCCCAACATGGCGGTCCAACTGACGTAGATGACGTTGAACGCCAGGGAACGCAAGACGGTGACAACGATCATGACGGGCCTCGATCCTCAACGGTGGCGCCACGCAGCGACAGTCCCAGGTGCACACGTGCCAAGGCCACCAGATACTTGGTGTACTCACCGGCGAGCAGCGCCGTGGTGCCCGGGAAACGCCACCACTCCTTTTGCTTCACGTGCGGCGGATAGACCGGATGAGGGACCAAACGGCGATCCGGCATCACATGCCGGAATTCCAACAGCGCGCGGCGCATGTGGTAGGCGGCGGTGACCACACGGAGACTGGTGTGGCCGCGGTCTCGCGCCCAGGCGGCGGTCTCCTCGGCATTGCCCAGGGTGTCGGCGGCCACATGGCCCAGCGTCACCCGATTGGCGAGCGCTGCCGGCGGACGACGCGCCAGCGCCCGCCACAAGTCGTCGGCGGTGACGGCGACTGGCACGCCGGTGATGAACAACTCGGCGTCGGTGGTCGCCTCCAGCAGGTCCAAGCCGGCGCGCAGCCGTTCGCTTCCGCCGGTCAGAACCACGATGGCGTCCACGGGTCCAGCGGCCTCCTCGGCCGACGGCGCGGGTGTCGCGGCCGCGTACCAGACCAGACCCACACTCCAGGTCAGCACCGGCAACAGCAGCAGCACGCCCGACACGATCAGGGCCGGCCGCGCCGGCAGACGAAAGAGGGAACTCGCCAAGACACACTCAGCCGATTGGGAACACCAGCGGGACCGCGACAGCGCAGGCCAGTGCCGGACGCCCGTCCGGGGGCGATGCGACACCGGACCAGGGGCCTCAAGGCATGCGGGACAGGGTGTGCAGCACCGTCAGCCGCGCCGTCACCATGGACAGGCCGGCCGCTCCCAGGGGCAGCAGCAGCAACAGCCCCCAATCCCAGGGAGACAGGCCCACCCTGGGGATGAGGCCACCCTCGACCCGAGCGGCGAGCCAACCCACCCCGGCCAGCGCCGGCAACGCCAGCATGAAGCCGCCGAGGCCGCCCTTCAAGCCTTGGCTGAGCGCGTGACGCGCAAATTGGCGGGCGATGTAGTCCTGCTGGGCGCCGATCAGGTGAAGGACCTCAATCACCGACCGATGGGCCGCCAGGCCGGCGCGGGTGGCATGGATGATGGCCAGGGTGGTGGCCCCGCCGACCACCGCCACCACCGCCAGGGCCAGCAGACCGAGGGCTTCGCCGAGGTCCATCAAGCGCGACAGCCAAAGCCGGTGGGCGTCCAGCGATGCGCCAGGCACCGCCGCCGCCAGCACCCGGGCCAGGTCGGCCGGCGCGTCGGTGCCGGCGCCGGGACGCAGGGTGATGTCGATCAGGCGCGGCATCGGCAGATCGTCCAGAAGTTCGCCGGCGCCGATCCAGGGTTCGACCAGGGCGGTCAATTCGGCGTTGTCCAAAGCCCGTGCCGACGCCACCACCGGATGCCCGCGGAGCGCCTCCAGGGCCAGCGCCACGCGCCGGTCGGTGGCCGCCCGGGCCTCGGCGCCCAGCCCGGGGGCCGCCTGGATCTGCGCCGTCAGGGTGCCGGTAACGTCGCGCCGCCAGCGGTCGAGCATGTTGTCCAGCGCCAGCGCGCCGGCGGCCGCCAGCACCGCGAGGAACACCATGACGCCGATCAGCACCGGCACCAGGCGAGCGTTGCGGTCGCGGGACAAGGGGATGTCGGAGCGCATGGTGGGGGGTGTCCTCAGGGGTGATCCATGCGCCCGCCCTGAAGGCCGCCCTGCAAGCTTCCGTCGCGGCGCAGGCCGGGGCGGGGCGGCGGCGGCTCGGGCTGTCGCAGCGTCAGGGCGCCGTTCTCCAACTGCAGGCAAGGGTGCGCGAAGCGGCGCACCAGTTGCTCGTTGTGGGTGGCGATCAGGACCGTGGTGCCCAGTTTGTTCAATTCCTCAAAAAGATGCAAAAGCCGCATGGCGATGCGGTCGTCCACGTTGCCCGTGGGTTCATCGGCCA
>Ga0126339_10003641_pt1 | contig 11251 bp, 4 predicted proteins | sample OrbTmetagenome_2_FD_92532 | JGI IMG/M metagenome (GOLD analysis project Ga0126339, IMG submission 92532) | Coral microbial communities from Petempiche,Puerto Morelos, Mexico - Orbicella T R C metagenome | ecosystem: Host-associated > Invertebrates > Cnidaria > Coral | place: Petempiche,Puerto...
ACAAAGGCGGCACACTTGGACAAAGGCGGCACACTTAAACAAACGCGGCACACTTAGACAAACGCGGCACACTTAAACAAACGCGGCACACTTAGACAAACGCGGCACACTTAGACAAATGCGGCACACTTAAACAAATGCGGTACACTTGGAGAAATGCGGCACACTCGGAGAAATGCGGCACACTCGGAGAAATGCGGCGCACTTGGACAAATGCGGCACACTTGGACAAATGCGGCACACTTAGACAAATGCGGCACACTTGGGGAAATACAGCACACTTGGAGAGAAGCATCGCACTTGGAGAAATACGACACACTTAGACAAATGCGGCACACTTGGACAAACGCGGCACACTTAGACAAATGCGGCACACTTGGACAAATGCGGCACACTTGGACAAATGCGCACACTTGGACAAATGCGACACACTTAGACAAATGCGGCACACTTGGAAAAATGCAGCAAATTTGGAGAAATGCAGCACGCTTGGATAAATGCGGCACACTTAAACAAATGCGGCACACTTGGAGAAATGCAGCACACTTGGACAAATGCAGCACACTTGGACAAATGCGGAACACTTGGAAAAATTCGGCACACTTGGACAAATGGGTCACACCTGGAAAAATGGGTCACATCTGGGAAAATGGGTCACACTTGAAAAAATGGGTCATACTTGGAAAAATGGGTCACACCTAGAAAAATGAGTGAAACTTGGAAAAATGGGTCACACATGGAAAAATGGGTCACACTTAGAGAAAAGAGTTACACTTCGAAAAAAGTCACAATGATAAAAATGGGTCACACTTGGACAAATAGGCAAACATTTAGAAAAATGGGTCACTCTTGGAAAAAATGGGTCACACTTAAAAAAATGAGTCACACTTGGAAAAATGGGTCACTCTTGGAGAAAGGGTCACACTTGAAAAAAAGGTCACAATTAAAAACATGAGTCACACTTAGAAAAATGGGTCACACTTGAAAAAAAAATGGTCGCAATGATAATCAAAGGAGACCTATGGCCAAACTCGTGGATTAAGTAATCTAGAGATGAAACATATTGGTGAACTTGAAATTACTGGTGTATTATTAAAGGCTGTTAAAACAAGCCGAGTTCGTACCACACAAGGTGGCACTTATCTCACAAAGCGTAGGCTTTTTTCGTTGCCTTTTGTTGTAAACATATTACAGAATAGCTTTACAGAATAAGAACTGTGATATATGCTGCTAGGCCACTTTAGATTTTATATTAATTTATACTTATATTTGATATCTTTTAAGCTTTTTATACCTTACTAAGTTCATATATTTCATTTACTTATTAATCTATTTATTCATCTTTTTCATACATTATTCACTAAATTGTAAATAATTTTAACTTTAGCTAAGTTTCTCTATTATAATATAGTCGTATGTTTTTAATGTGCGTTTATAATTTTAGACATGTAAATTTTTTTAAAAACTTTTTTTTTCATCACGTAAGCTGTTATCTCTGTCGATGATTTTAGTTTAATGAGGACCTTCAAGTAAATTACGTTTTAAAAGTGAAGTTGGAATCCTTAATAAAAATTATCATTAATTCATTCATTCATTTATTCATTCATTAAAAGATCAGTTGTAAAATCTCAAATCATTTTTTAATCATTGAAACTTATCTTTATGTATTTTTGTTAAGCACTTATTCACATGGTTACTGCTCGTTTCAAAAAGTCCAGTCCGGACAGTCGACCTGTCCGGAATGACACGGTTCAAATAGCATGATAAACATTAACTCGTAAACATGTCATTGACACTGTTTCGTGGAAAATAACAAAAAGGGTGGAAATCTAAATGATTTTACCCTTAACGGTTGAGTTTCTAAGTCGACTGATTTCCTAGTTGCGGCGCGCGCGAAACTGAACACTTGGTATGGAACCTAATCGGGTAGGAAAACAAAATACGTAAGAGTATGGAAGCTGTTTACCTACACCAGTAACAACAAAAAAGCATTTTGAGAGGAAATATTTGTACGATGACACTTTACATAAAATGGTTAAAAATGAAAGAGGCAAACAAAACTCAAAAGCCTGAAAAAAAGACTGTATCTGAACCTAGTAAAAGCACAAGAACAACTAGATTGCGAGAATTTCTAACTCAAGCAAAGAAATAAGCACAGACAAAAAACACTTGAGCGTAGCCCCATCAAACTCTGTCGTGATGTACAGAGAATAGGCCTAGTTTTACTCCTACCTTTTCCGGGGAATTTGTCACAGATCAGAACGCGATCATGTATACTTTCTTCAAGTACTGACCAGTACTAAATATGCTCCTAGACACTTGCCCAGATACACTGAAGAATAATTTGCGCCGGCCCTTCTGCCGAGTCAGCAAGAACATTTTCAAATGTCAATGTCGCACATCTGTAAAGAATTCTTAACTGTTAACATGGTTACATTGACTACTGAGAAATTAGTATTTAAGCCTGCCGGTTATGTTATGTTGTGTTTTTATTATTCTCATCCCGAAACTGTTATTTACATTCACAAAGTTAAGTTACTGATGAGCGACTTCTCTTCTTTATTGTAGAATTCCACCTCTACTGATCAGTTCTTCTTCGTCGAAGATATTTGAACCAGAGTACATATTTAATACGGGCGGTAGTCAATTCGGTTCCGCCTCGTAATAAATCACTGACATGACGCAGTCTCGTAATCTCTCGTGCAGTGCTTCTCATGGCATTCCACAGACACTAACGACTTTTTTAGAAGATTCTTGCTAGCGCCCTCGAAAGTTAAATTTAAAAGGGTCACGACCAAACACTGCCTCAACGGACACATTTTTGAAAACGTTAAGCAATTAACAAATACTAAATTTCAATTAATTTTACATCGATCGATAAATTCGATGAAATCGACAAAAATCGATAACATTTACACTTCGTCAGCGTGCGAGTATTGATTTTTATCTATTGATAGATAAAATCGATAAAGCCGGTTCAATTTCAATTTATCGATTTTTCGAACGGTTTTCCGATATCGATTTTTATCGATTAACTTTCCCGGGCTATATTGCACCGAGATCTATCGCCAACTCCAAGCGATTACGTTATCACTGTAATTTTTGCTGACGACCCAGTGGCCGACAAGGAATGTTGTGGAAATTACGAGAAGAAGGTAGAGGTGGACTAAGTACTAGCGCAACAACTGAAGTGAAAACTGTATTAAGCGGACCCCATCTTAAGCGGACACCCTGTACTAAGTCGACACCAGCCTCAGTCTCAAGGCCAATTTTTCTTCCCTTATTTTCTATAAAATGAACCTGTATTGAGGGGACGCCTTTGTTAGGCGGACAGTAGCGCGTCAAAACCGTGGGTGAACGCTTAAGACAGGTTTCTGACTGTATGAACATGAGACAATGAACCCATCTCAGGGAACGGTCACTAATCAGAGGGTGGGGAGGGAGCATGCGCAAAGGAAAAAGGACGTGGGTAAATTTATACAAGGATTTTGAAATGAAACCTTTATAAAAGTGAACTTTCTAATTCTTTGCAGTGAAAGCTTTAAACAGAATGTGTAAGGGAAAGGGTTAAAACAACTTTCTTGGGGTACTCCACCAGAAGCGGGAGGAGATGTGGCTATGGCCTCGAAAATTTCCAGTTTTACAAAACCTCCTAAAAAGCATGATATTTTTCAAAATTTGTAAAAAATTTTTGAAAATATTTTCAAAAATATTTTTAAAAAGGATAAACCAGTGAGCAGCACTTCTGCGAACTTCTTGACTTGTAAAATTGTTTTATTGTCTCCTACGCGTTTCGTCTGAGCTGAAACTGTGGGCCCCAAAACATTACAAATATGTCACAACTTGCAAAATATTTCTCCGCCTGTTTCTTAGACGTATAACCACGAAGTTTGCAGTTCCTACTTGCAAATCCGTAGGTGTTTTATGTTTAATGTAAAATTCATTTTGCTTTTTAGGTATATATCCAGGTACTCTTAGTTGTATTGTAAAACACCCTGATGAAGTGTGCGCTAGTCACACGAAACGCGTAGGAGACAATCAAACAATTTTACAACTCGAGAAGTTCGCAAAAGTGCTGCTTACTTTTTTATCCTTTTAAAAGATATTTGGAACGTAAAATGTGCTAGAAAATCAGCTTTGTTAATAAAAATGGTTGGTAGTAATGGTGATGACTCTTACAGTGACCCGGGTTAAGATTCAGAAGAGGAGGACGATGTCTTGCAGAGATTGGAAGGTCGAGGAGTCTGAAGGTGAGATGGGTGCTCCTATTGTTTATACAAGACCCGGGTGGAGAGGCAGACGGTTCAAAATTTGAAGGCATCTCGCTATTGTATCCCCTAAAAATTATGAAAATCTCGAGAATAGTGTATAATGACCAGTTAATACTAGTGTGTTTCATGTCTGGAAAATTATCTGTCGAAAGGAGAGGGGGTGGGGGTGGGGGGGGGGGGAGGCGGGCTCTGAAAAAAACATTGCACAGGATGGATGAAAACAGGATGAAAACATTGGATGAGGGGGACAACAATAGCCGGCATTCCCACCCATACACCAACCCCATCATACTCTCTAATTATTGACTGGTCCCTAACTGCTAGCTGTAACTACGCCTTATTTAATAAACGTTTGTAAATCTAACACAAAATCGCGAAAATTTTATTTATTCTTCTAATTTTCTTTTTAGCCATTTGATCCATCAATATATCACTAAGGGAAGTAAGACGTCAATTATTCTGGCTCCAAAGAAATGGGGCCCGCCTACGCGGTACATCAACCAAGTCCAATAACTAAGCAAATGGTTTCGAGTTCCTCTGTTTTCTTTTATTTATTTGCACCTGCCGCATACCACATTTTAATTAATGCACCATATGCTCTAAAGCTACATTATGCAGTATATTTAATTTGCACTTACTTTATCCGTAGCACAGCCATACTAACTTTCTGACACGCAATGACGCAACACTACTGACTGTTCACTTCACAATAATACCCATAATGCTGCGGGGTAGAGTCAACACTACAAGCCGCGAAAAGCCCTGACTCTTGATTGAAATATTTCCCCACGGGACAAGCCGGGACACCTGAGTCCCTAACTGCATGGTGCTTATGCTTTTTGGCCTTTTTCAAGGAGCGTTTTCTTCCCTGACTGGCCCTAATGTTTGAATCTTTCCTCTTTCTGCATAGTTGAAGCTTAGCTTGGAGATACAATTTGGTTTCCGGAGCAGGTTTAGGGGCATTGCCAATGTTTTGGTCCAGTTTTATAAGCCAAGGACTGTAGATTGATGGATAAGCACCCAAATTATTGTTGAGCTCCCCCCTGCTTTGAACACAAATACCTTTAGGTCCTGGGGAGCAGACAAGGTAAGGGTTTTTTTCCGAGTCGCAGTTGCCCCTATAATTTTCTTTGTATTCAAAGACATACTGTGTTCGTGAGCGGGGCCGCAATTCGTATTTCACTTGTCCTGAAATGGGGTAAATTGGGGCAGACCCCGCAGGGGTGACTTCTACCCGTAGGTTTCTGCTTAACTGGTAGCTATCATTTGTAATGAGATAGACCTCAAAAAGCTTAACAAAAAGGGCACTGTCTTCATCGCTGGAGGAGACCTGGCCGTTAAGCTTCAACCACTCAAAGTTGGGAATTTGAAAAGCCACCGGCTCCCCTGAATTTATCTGATTGAGATTGATGCTATCGGCTCTGCCTGAATCACTTGTGGGAATTTTCAAGTCAACTTTAACTACGTCGCAAGAAGGAGGGTTATAACTTAGTGCCTCGTCAATATGGTTGGTATCCATTGTACTTAAGGCGTTGGTGAATTGATAGGACTCTATCCCTGCGTTGACATAGGTCACATAGTTACAATACTGAGATAGGATGAGAAGTAAATGGAACTGAGATATTACATATGTGGATAAAGCCATTTGTTCGAGCGCAAGCTGAGCTTCAGCGGACTCCGCTAGCTGTCGCTCCAAATCCTGGAAGCCTTGCTCTAGACCTTTTGCCGCTTGCATCGATGTATATGCCCGGACCGTTGCCGTCAAACTGTCCATCAATTCAAATTGGTAATCAAACCGATTGCTAAGGGTTTGCGCAAGTTGAGGTACAGCGATTTTGAGTTTAAAAAGGTGATTTCCTACGAAGATGTACGTTGCACCAGCAATGGCCTCTTTTGTCTCCACGGAATCTATTAAGGTTTCCAAATTATCGAGTACTGCGTTCCAGGCAGCGTCTAGCTCAGCTATTTGAGCTTCTGAGACCTGCGGTGTGTAGTCGTTATAGCTCGTCAGAAATTCTTTTTGTATTTTCTTAAATTCATCACTACTAGTTTCTTCCGCCTCGAGCTTAGCAATGATTTTCTTGGTATTTTCTAAGTGAACTCTATTTTTCTGAAATCCTTCTCCAATTATCCTGAACTTGTCTGTGGCTATTGTTATTTGCTCACGAATTGCACCACCCTTGACTGCCTCGAGCGTTGCCCTGGCGGCGGCGTCGATACGATCAGCCGTGTCCGCGAAGCCGCCAAAGTCTCCCCCCATGGCCCCCATTATAGCCGAAATACCCGAACCAATGACTTTTAACCACATAAAAGTAGCATCAATAGATTTGATAATAGTACCCTCCATTTGCAGCTTAGAAGTATCATATTCTAGTTTTATCTGAAGTTCTGCTGCCGTGTTTTTGAATTCGTCCAATTTGCCGGTTATGAAAATTGTATCTGCCTGGGCAATTGCTTTATCAAAACTGGCAACTTTTGTGAAATAATCACGCAAATGTGTGAAACGACTGCCTAGTGAGGCCTCGAAATATTTCTTTATCTCTCCGGTGAACTTTTCTAACGAGCTTTGCAGCTCTAGCTTGGTATTTTCAACTGCACCTTTGATGCTTGAAATTTGAAACTGGGTTAACCTGGTTTTATGATCGACGCTCAGATCCAGACTTTTTGTTCTACGATCCTTGCTGCTGTACTGGTCAAGAAAAACTGCTACGTTCTCCATGAGGATCTTAAAACCGCATTCCATGCTCCTACTAATTTTTTCAAAACTGGGGGCACATTCATCACTACTGGTCAGTCCCATTTGATTCCCGTTGGGAACTAAATTGGCAATGTCTTGAAGGCCAGTGAGGTCATTTTCTCGGATTTTGTTATACAAGATTTTCAGCAACTCTTTCGCAGTCTGAGCTCTCTTAAGTGTATCGGTTTTGACATAGAAATTGCCTTTGGGTGTCAATAAAAGCCACACTAGAACAACAGTTCGCATGCTTTGCGATTCACTCGACTGCCAGTTGTCATAATTTGGCCCTAAGGCACTCCTTAGTTTTTCCATACGTGCAAACGTCTCAGCCAAGTAGCACGTGAGCTGCTCAAAATCATTTTTGTACGCGTCTATACATTCGCGTTTCATGCTTGCAGAAATGGAGCCGAATTCACCGAAATGGTCCTTAATTTTGTTGCCATCTTGATTCAGGGCGTTATCATAGAGACTCTGGAACATTGTCATTAGCCGGTGACAGAGGGTCTTATTTCTGGCTTTGGACGCAATGTTCATGATTTCATAGACTTTAGGCTGGAGAAGATACAACATAGATAGCTCCTCCCTGGTTCTAGGAGGCGGCTGACTCGTATCCCATGGTATACTCTTATGATCTATCATCAACTCTGCTAACCTATCAAAGACTACTGCTAACTTACATTGCATTTTGGTATCGTCCCTGTCCATGTTTTCGCACTGTTCTTTCATAAGATCCATCGTGCCGCTAGACTTGTAGTGGTTAAAAAGTTTTTCTAAGCTATCGATATCGTTTGTTTCAATGTAGTAGAAGATTCGGTCGAGCATTTCTTTACCAAGTTGTTCAAGATCAGTTTTGGCCCAGTAGAGAAGTCTGGGGTCATTCCATAGTATTTTCGTAACCCAGTTAATCTCCTGTTCTCGAACTTCGGGCTGTTGGCCCCATGGCGCTCTAAACCAGCCGTGCCAATTGTGTCGAAGATTGCCTTTCTTCATGATATGACTGTCAACAGTTTTCCTGACGACTTCTTTCGCAGCACACAGGAACTCCTTGGACCAACATCTGTAATCGCTAGTTTTTTTGTTCGCTTCGTAATCATCACAGCCTTTCTTTAAAAAGCCTTCAATTGTCGATTCATACAGCAATCGGACATTGTAAGTACTGCAATAAAAGAGAACATTATTCAGAATCAATAGAAGAGCTATACATTGAGTTTTGTGAAGCAATGTAATCGCGGTACACTATTGCACCTAATGGAAGGTATCCGCGTGCCTTTCAAAAGAAAGACAAACCAGTCAATTCTCGTCTCGTAAGTGATACCATCAGCATCATCATCATTTATTAGCCTTGATGTTAAAAGAATATTTACAGAGTACAGCATGTTGTTAGGCAAGGAGACCTCAAGAAACCACCAGGCTTATAGGAAAGGTCACCTCGACGTCACAATATGATAAGAACTAAGGGCTGCGAAGGTGTGCGGCTAGTGTAATTCAGTAACTATTTTAATAAAACTTTTAGCACTTTGTTCTTAAAGACAGGAAAGCTTGACAAGCTTTTAATTGATACAGGAAGACAATTCCAGATTTTTGGTCCTTGGTAAAGAGTTGTAAATTTCTTGATGTTAGTAAGACAGGAATGCACTCGATAATTACTGGCTGTTCTTGTGTCATGTCTATGAATTTGGGCGTTTGCCATAAACAGATTGAGACAGAGTGGATTATTTAAGTCAGTTATTTGACAACATCATATGTAAAGGAGTCCTTAGTCTTTAATGACATACTGGAAAATGCATTGATGTAGACATAGTTATTATAAGGAACTGGTTATGAAAGCGAGCAAACTTCAAAGGAACAAAAAAAGATCACAAGATTTATGTTGGAAGGTCCACGACACTGCACAGTCTTTTGTTTTGCGCTCACATACCAGTTTAGCCGAATCACGTCACCGTCACGTTTCTATTGGTCAGTTCCTTGAGCACTAATCATGACCTTTTGTGTTCTGTGCAAGGTCAGGTCTAAAAAGCGACCAAAAACACAGAACAAAGTCCTTTGTCAAATTTCATAACCATTTCCCTCTATTAACTATGATGTAAGTCCGTGGAGTCGAAGAAACCTGCATATTTAGCAACATTGGGAGTAATAAGGATACCATTGTCTCTGCATGCGTACATGTCTAATATGGCCAAGCCTTGTAAGTAAAGGAGAGTGCCAGTTGGTAGAATTGGGATTAAGGGAACGTCTGACAGGGAAGCGCTTGTTCGAGCCTTCGCGGGTTACCTCCTTTTAGCTTCTGCAGCAGAGGTATTCACGTCGACTGTGGTCGCATCCTCTCGGATGATCGAAGTGCTTGCTCATGGACATCAGTCAAGAAAGTGCCAAGCTACGTTTCAGTCAGTTAGGTATTATTATCTGGAATAACAAAACTCAGTGCTGTTTGGTTTGCCCATCATGCGTTGACAAAAATTTGTTTACCAACCTAGCATTAACGATATTTTCCTATAGTTCTTAGAAGTTTTACCTTGTACTACCGTATCGGTCTATCCAACTGTAGGCTTCTCCCAGATAATAATCATTCCAAGCTTGTTTGACCTCTTGTCTCCGCTCTTCGCATCTTGGGTCGGTTGGATCCCAAACTTCCTCTGAGAAACATGAACCCAGGAAAGGCAGCAAAAGAAAACCCAGGAACAGCATCCTTTTCTGTTAGGAAAACAAAATGAGTTTTTTTTTTTTTTTTTTACAATTAATAGTCTTCCTTCACTTCACTTCACTTCACTTAGCTTCTTTGTGCCTCGTGGCACATAAGAAGCTAAGAAGCTAAGAAGCTAGTCTTCCTTAACCACACTTAATTCAAGTACATTCACTCTTCCTTAAATGGTCGCACGATTATGACGATTTTTGAACGACCTTGACGTGGTGGCAGTCGCAATCATATTGGCGATCAATTTGGTTGATGGACCAGCACCATCTCGGTGTAGCCAGGACGATCAAATGCCGCTCTTGTTTTGTCTCTGTTTCTTTCTTTTTTTTTTTTTCAAGAAAGGAGAGGGAGCGTGGCCGAGTGGTTAGAGCCCCGGATTTGAAATCCGTAGCTTCCGGGTTCAAATCCCTTTCCCGACCGCTTGCTGTTGTTGTTCTTGGTAGCCCCGAGTTCAATTTCTCGGCTGCCCTTGTAAATAGCCAGCTGGTCTGCCTCCCGCCAGTTGGGATTCTTAACCTAGTTATGTTTATTTGAATATTTATTTATCATTGTGTGTCTACGTTGGACCTGAAAAGGGGAGTGGCCAATAACGTGTACATCCATGTACAAAAGCTGATAACAAAGTAAATTTTTGTTTGCTGTTACAATTGTGTAAAGTTCAGTCAAATATCCTAATTTTTTTCCAATGCTAAAAAATCGTGACTTCTCGTACGAATAAATCGCCAAGTTTTGTGTCCAAAATGAAGGAATGGTCATTTTTAGAGATATTAAACATTACCTTGGTCTTTAGGGGTATGGAATTTCTCCATCATTTTGAACCGTTGGAAAATTAATCGTATCTCCATCCTTTGGAATTCGGAACTCTGACCTTACCACAGAAGCCGATACGACATTCGAAAGCTTGAGCTTGTGAGCCACCATAACGTCAAGAGAAAGTCGATGTTTATTTGGTTATTGTGGGATTAAACAGACGTATTATCCCTTTGGAAATAAAATGTGACGGAAATGATGGATTTGAATTAAATCATTTGAAGTGCCAAAATGAAATGAGCCATGGGATGATCCTCGAAGTGTTTCTGAGGCGGTGAAACGCGATTCACTAAAACGCCAAAAAAACCCTTTTGAAGCTTTTTCTTTTAAAGACGCTGGACGTTATTTACGGCAGGTTTCCACTCGAAGCCATTGTCACGGTATAAATGTGTTCTTTAAGTAAAACATTCTTTAGAAGTAAGATATTTAGCATACATATTCTCGTTTATCTTTGATAGTTTCAAGTAAAGCCTTATACTACTGTTATAGAATTAATCTTTCGAGCCTTCGCCGATCCACGGCATCATCAGATGATATGGAAACTGTGGTTAAACCCTAGGTATCTGTACAGACGTGAATCAGCCCTTTGCTATACATGGTAATGACATTGTCTAACCATTTTTTTTTTTTTTTTTTTTTTTAGGTTTATTTTGCTTTTTTTTTAAAAACCTTTTTTTTATTTTTTTTTTTTTTTTTTTTTATTTTATTAAAAAAATTTTTTCTTTTTTTCATAAATTTTAA
>Ga0126339_10003642_pt1 | contig 11248 bp, 4 predicted proteins | sample OrbTmetagenome_2_FD_92532 | JGI IMG/M metagenome (GOLD analysis project Ga0126339, IMG submission 92532) | Coral microbial communities from Petempiche,Puerto Morelos, Mexico - Orbicella T R C metagenome | ecosystem: Host-associated > Invertebrates > Cnidaria > Coral | place: Petempiche,Puerto...
AACATTTGCAGTGATGACTTTATTTCTTGAAGAAAGTTATAGTTCAGTTGTACAATATACACTGTACAACTTGGTTTCAAATCTTGTCATATTTTCTACAAGAGAAATATTAAAACCAGAACAAGTATATGAAATTCTAGTGTCTCAGAAACTAAGACCTAGGAACTAAGACCTTGTTGTTGAGATTTGGAGGGGGTCCTAGGTCTGAGTTTTTGGGATTCACAGGGGGTCTACGGTCTTAGTTTTTGCGATTTGGAGAGGGTCTTAGTTCTTGGTGCTTAGTTTTTGAGACACCCTGTGAAATTCTGAAAACTAAACATTATTCATGAAATATTATTTCATCCTAGACATGAAGTAGATTAAATGGTTTTATAATATTGCATCATTTGATTTCTTTCAATAATCGCTTCATATTTGGCATCACAAATGCCTCTTACCTGGAGCGTTCTCTATAACATATTTTACAATATTCCTAATAAAAATCTACCATTTTCCATTTGATTTTAAATATACACAGTTGGAAAACGTGAATAAATGAAGAGCAATATTTTTAAATTTATTTCTCTTAACTAATGAATCTTTATGTAATTCATCTGATTACCCTTCACTTTTGTCTAATATATAATATGTGTGCATATAAATTAATGTACAAGTACATTACTAGCTTCCACTGCAGTCTCAGTCAATAATAGTTTCCTAAAAAAATGAAAAGAAAACCAAAACTTTAGTGTAGGTCAGTAAGTGGAAGGTAATACAGTCAAACCTCCCGTACGTGACCACCCAAAATGCTATGCCTGTGTGGTCCCTTATGGGAGGTGATCACTTACGAGAGCTAAGTCAACCATATTCAATTAAAATTTTGCCTCATTAGCATATGGTAACTGCAGAGACTTACCCCATGTTTTACCCCTCTTATTCACGTGAAAAATCGGTTTTGGGAAAAACTCTGTTACTTCTCATTAAGAAATTTCCGTCTCTTGTACTACCCAGGAAAGCAATAATGTCATAACACTTACTACGATTATCAGTTGAGTAAGGCGGGATGAATGTTTGGTCACCAAGTTGGTCACCAAGTTTGGTTTCCGTTGGTAACAACATCAACAGCCGTCGGTCGCCTGTCGCGTCGCCTACAATTTCGCACGCTTTGCTGCTAATTGACGTCAAAGCTGGACAAGTTGCCAACGGATACGGAGCCAGTTGCTCGTGACAACAACACGATTTTTACGTTAAAACTTGGTGACCAAACTTTCGTCCCGCCTTACTCAACTGATAATCGTAGTACGTGAGGTTAAAAACAAAAGAAAAATTTCAAACTTTTAGCTCTAAAAGTGGTCGCGGTCACTTGCGGGAGATGGTCGCTTACAAGAGGTTCCAAATATAGTGATTTGACTGGGAAACTTTTGGAGGTGGTTTCAACCAGAGGTTCAACTATATGAAAAGAACGGGGCTTACATTGTACCCCTTCACTTAGCTAACAGAGATTTTCACAGTCTGTTCTCAGTAAAATGGAATTCTCCAAACTAAAACCAAAGGAATATGTAGAGTTCGGTTGAGAGAAACTGGAGTATATGCTATCATTTGAAATAAGAGAAAACCTATTTCACCTGTGTACTGAGAATATAACACCACAGAAAAAGCTCATATAAATAATCACATTTTCAGTACTGACACCATCTTTTCAATATTTGTAGGACACAAAAATACCTCTTAAAAAACTCAAATTGTTAGTTACATACCCCAATGTAAAAAGACCGTTCTGCCTGAGAGACCAAGGCTAGTGGATTTTGCGGTCAGGTTACCAGATCCTATTCTTTACTTGCACAATGAACAAGTGAAGTTTTTTGGTGTAAAATATAGGAAAATTTGAATTACAGAATTGCTATAAGAGGTCAAAGAATTGTCTTAATATTAATTTTTATTTAATTAATTAATTAATTAGACTGTCGGGCTGGTAGATACCCCACAAAGTCTTTTGCACATCCCTTTCACAGCAGGTCTCTGAGAAGTTCCCAGAACAAAAATACAGCTGTATGTTTTGGTTTGATTTGTGCTACAAAGTGTTCCATGATAAAAGGTGCCAGAAAAAGAAAGAAAGAAAGAATGAAAGAAAACAAACCCTGATTCCATCGCAGTTATAAGATCCACTTTCAGACATTGGATCCTGCAACAGGAAAATTGTACAATTAATTAACTCCACACATCAGTGAATCTATAACCAGTTGCATGATTTCTTGCATTGGTTTCATTATGAGATCAGACTCATTTCTGTTTCTGGGTCGAGAGTAGTTTCATTGCTTGCTACAAGACTATTTCTGTCACTGGGTCTAAAATTTGAGTTTAAAATTACTTTTGTCAAAGGGGTCAGCTTTGTTTTTATGTTGGGTTCAAAATTATTTTTATTACAGGGGCCAGAGTTCTTCAGCTGCCAAGTTCAAACTTATTTTCATTGCAGGGGTCAGACAGGTTTTGTTGCCGATGGAAAATTTATTTTAATTTTCTTCTGCAGGGGTCAGACTAGAGATTATGTGTTTTTGGGTTAAAAACTATTTTCTCAAGAGGTCAGAGTTCTTTCTTTGTTGCAGGGATCACAGTTGTTTGGTTTCTGAGTTCAAAATTACTTTTGTTGCAGGGATCACAATATTGATTTGATGCAGGTACTTTTCTGCTTGATTACAAAAACAAATTATTACTACTAATAGCAAATTAAATATAAAATGAACTGCTGGTAAATCTAAATTATAGTTCAACATTAAAATAATACTTATGGCCTTTCACACTTTGTCATGAAACAAAGGAATTATCAGTTAAGCTATTATTTCTGTTTTGAACAAAGCAAACATAGGATACCCTCAGCATTTTTTGACCCATTTTTCCTTGAAAATGGAGCGCAAATTAACGGAACAAATACAGGACACTGGTTTTCAATTTAACTGAAGGTTACATGCAAAAATTCAGACACTTCTGAACAAAACAAAATTGACCTAAAATGGTACAAACTTCCATTTTGCACCAATACCTTCAATTATTGTAACAAATTTGAAGGCTGCAACATTGCAATGATACATACCGTTCTCCTTCCAGTGAGGAGGTATGTGGTGATATGACCTTTGCCTTTCACTGGAATGGTTCCGCGACGTTCAAATGTGAAGAATTCATCAAGAAGTTTCTTTGATGCCTCACTGACCTGTATTCTGCCCTTAACCCCAGTTGAGTCCATTCTACTTGCGATATTCACAGTGTCGCCCCATATGTCATAAAGAAGCTTTGTCGAGCCAATCACACCAGCAGTAACGGGTCCAGCGTTGAAACCCACCCGTAAGAGAAACTCGAATCCGAGCATGTGCTCGTTAAATCTGTCTACTACCTTGATCATTCCCAGGGCAAATTCAACAAGCTGCTTCAAATGGTCATAAGGATGGGTATCCTTTTTAACACAACCTTCTGGGTAAAGACCCGCTCCAGCCATGAAGGTTGATCCGTTGACTGTCTTGATTTTCTCAACTTGGCTGAACTGAGTTTTATCTGACAGAAGATCATCAAAGTCACCAACAAGTTCATTCAAGACTCTGATGCACTCCTTGCCTCCTTCAAAGTTCTCCTCGTAGAAGTCTGAAAAGTTCACTATTGATGCAAAAATTACTCCAACATTCTCATAATTGCGAGAATAATGACTTGACAGTTTCAGTGCATCTGCAACGTGTTTGGGAAAGATGCTTTCCAGCAGCCAAGCAGCTTGCTCTTTGTGAGTTTGTGCTTTGCGTTTGTCTTTTGCGGCTTCCTCATCTCCACTGAAGTTACGGCGCACACTCATTTCTAGCTGACGGTTTAATACACACACAAACACCAGGAGTAAACCAATGCATATCATAATTTCGGGGCCTAAACGGCCATTTTTCCGCAGTACTTCATCAGGAGTGCCCTCAACAACTGGTTGAAATGCACAAAAGTTATCATAATTTAGGAAAATAATGTAGGCAATAGAAAACACAGCTGCAAGTCCAGTCTTCATCCATGATGTGAGTTGAGTGAAATTAGAGAAATGTAGCAACGCAACAGCGAAGATTAAAGAGTAGAAGTCTCTTGCTCGCGGATTAGAAAGTTCCCCGCAGTTCATAAAGTTTGCAAAAAGTGTTCCAATGGGTAGACACATAAGAAGCGCTCCTATAAGATGACTAATGAACCAGCCGCTTATGTAACCTACAACGCTGTTGACACAAGCTGAATACATTTGGGGAAAGGCACGGGCAACTGTCAAGAAAAACAATGTTATTTCTATAAGAAGTGAGATTGGAGACAAGATGATTACTGCTATCTGTACAGGCTGGTAGAGAGGGAAGCCCAAAATCATAATGACAAGGTATATAATGTTAGAAAGTAATACATCTATAAAGAAGTTGACTCTGGGAGACGCAAATGTGGTGACAGAAGGATTGAGCAAAGTGCAGTCCTGCCCTTCATTTTGATATCTTCTCTCAGTTTCTTTGTCATGGAATTGTAGTGTACACTGATTCATCGACCTGTGGAAATACTCATCACCAGCTCTTTCTTGACTCATCAAGCTAACCAGCTGCTGGTCATTGTTTGTACGAAGTGTGTCCCTCATTAATGCTTCATTGAGCGACAAGCCCAAAACTTGTGAAGAGCGTCGGTCTTCGGGAACTCTTCCATTAGAATCTTCGTCATCATCATCAGATTTGATAGAAGTTCCAGAACAGTTACTATAATATTCCATTTCAATGACATCATGTTTGACTTTGAGGTTACCCTTCAGGACCTTGGGACCATTGTCAGAGCTTGATTCACCTTGACTAGAAATGTTTGAGTCAGAATTGAACATTACATCCGATGACGTGACCTGTTCGGAGATCTTGACATGTTTCTTCCTTTCTTGAGGACTGCTGTGATGAGAAGCATTCATGGTGACATTGATAGAATTGAGGTTCGTGGACTTCTTTCCATGACCACTGGGATGAAGCAGGTTCATCGGCTTTTTCATACCATTTTTACGACCGACAATAAAGTACGTCTTGATACCTTCCAAGCCTTGATAACGTGAGCTTGCATTGCCATCCTCCACAATATAGTGACCAGCAAGAAACTTCAATGTTGTTTCTGTGATGTGGACACGTCCAGGTGATCCAGCTGTTTCCATACGATTTGCCAAGTTTACGTCATTTGACCAAACATCAAACTTAAAGCGCAGCGTACCAACTATGCCACAGAGTACTGTCCCTGTATGGACACCCACTCGCATGTCGACTTCATTCTTGGTGTCCTCATCAAACTCCTTGATCTGCTCCAGCATGTCCAGTCCCATCTCCACACAGTTGAATGCATGATGTGCAGTTGCTTCTGGACATCCAGCGACACAATAATAACAGTCACCCAGAGTACTGATTTTCTCGCAATTGTTGATTTCTGTGAGGCGATCAAAACGCCCGAAGAGATCGTTCAGAAGCCTAACCAATTGCTCAGCGGATTTGTCAGAGGACATCGTGGTGAAGCCGACGATGTCCGCGAAAAGAATACTGACATTTTCCATGCGATGCATTTGAAACGGTCGGAACACCATCTGCCCTTTGTTGCGGCGTTTCTTTTTGCCATTAGAACTGTCTTTCGGATCTTCTTCGGTTTCTTCGTCCAAATGAAGCAGTTCTTTCGCAACAAGGTCCGGCATTACCGATCGTATCATCTGCTCTTTCACCTGTTTCTCGATTTCCAAGTCACGGCGAGCAACGACGCATTGACCGACCTTCCAGAAGGTGCTTCGTTCACGAACCTGGGCCGTGAAAAAGATCTGGATTCCAAACAGATGGATGCACATGTGTAAGATAAGGCGGCAGATGATTTCTAGCGGCCGGTTGCCGCTTCCCTTTTCGGAGATGACCACATCAGAGAGGACTTCATGAGCGACGGAAAACGCAACTGTCATTAGAATGCAGATGTACAAATGAAGCGAGTGGATCATGGTATAAATCAGCATGATCACACAGGTACACATGGAGAACCGTGCCGGGTTCGTAAGAGCCTTCGGAAAAGCGAAAAGAGATAGTTCCATGGTGATCAATAAAACAGACGAGAGCAGTGAAATTAAAGATGCACATTTCTTGTACAATTTGCTGAATTTAGTAAACAGTATCAAGGCGATGACCAGTGCCAAAAAAACCCCGTCTCCGATCAAGATCTCGATGCCTTCATCTCTTCTCCAAACCGCAAAAAAAATCCCCCAAGTGACACTAAGGATGCAGACATACATTAGCGCGCGGACCAGACGCCTTTGATTGTGAGCGGTAAAACGCTGGAACTCTTCTTCCAAGATTTCCGAGTCGAATGAGGGCTTCCACCACTGAGAAGAAGCTCGCTCAAAAAACAAGGGAATACAGCCTTTTTTCGGCCGCGTATCGACCTGCGAGAAAGATCGCTCCTTCTTCACCGTGGCGTACGAGGGCTTTAACTCTACGCTCATCGACTCCGGGTCGGTGCTGATCGAGTATCCAGACCTTTCTTCGCCGGCCATTTCAGGGTACAAGAGAAGACAGCTTGCTTTTCGAGGCTTCCCGGTGTTGATCACCTCTTCGAAATCACCTCGCTAGCACTTTCAAGTCATTTTTAAAGCACTCGGGACGTATCCATCTCTAAATACTATCCTATCTGACGGGCGTACTCCCTTTACAGCATCAGTACGGAATTCAAGGATTTTCCGAGCGAAAACTCTCAAATCCAGCGACTGTAAACTTCATGTGAAGAAAACATACACGCTCTACTGAGGCCTTTTTTTCCGAGGTGGCGTACATCACGTGATCACTAGCTACACGTGATAGCGTTTCGTGTTGTCTAAGTGGTTGTCAGGTTTCCTGAGTTATTTCTGAAGGGTGGTGTTTGGCATAAAAGAACAGCCAGTTCGAGATGCGGTCTATTTTTAGCAAATTCTTCGCATTGTGGTCATGCATGCTAAACCACTTGTACTTTCGACGAAAACAAATAGGCTACTAATGGGTGGTTTCGACTTTCAAAGCTGAATAAATTAAACACCTGGGGTCTGTCTCGCGGGACAAGAAAAAGTTCGAACTAGGCTAGCAGACGAAAATGAAAAAAAGTAAAAGTTTTATCCCAAATCACTGGGTAGAAATGAGTTGATTTTAAATGTACTAATCAACTAGCCAAAGCCAAGGCTCTCAATGACATCTCTCAACAAATTTGAATCTACTAGCTACTCTATCACTTCCCCTAGTTTTGGTGCATGTTGCCTCTTTACGACTCGGGTTGTTGGACAAAAAGTTTGACTTCTGAAAAACCAGAATGACCAATTATAGGTCTCTAAGAAGGACAAGTCCACACAAAAAAAGGAAGAAAACAGTATTAGCTTCCCATCGTAGCCAGGGCAAGGCTGAGTTGTCCGTGTTATAGCTTATTATGGCTCTAAAGGCTTCCGTACGGACCCGGACGTACGAACAGGCCCGATCGCCGACCTGACTCCAAACAATACAGGGAACCACTCCCTTCAAATCAATTTCTTTCTTGACAAAGTACATTTACTCTCCGTAGCTGTGAGATGGCACTGTTACGTATTACTGAAAGAACTATATCATAATATGAATTCGAATGATACTGCTTTTATTTTCTTGACTGCTTGTAGTATAGATGCCGTGTAGATATCAGATTCTAGAGACGCAATACGTTTGTCCCATATATAGTTCTCTAGGATGCGGTTAAGCAGTATATACTGCCTAGAAATTAAACATTTAGTAATTGCGTCTGGGATGATCGTAAAAGTAGGGCAAACAAAATAATTCGCCTTTTTTCAGAGAAATCTTGACGATAGGTGCACTGAGGTATTTTGAACTGTCCCCTGAGGAAAACACGCAAAAGAACCCATTGAGTTTGACAAAAATCTTTGCAGAATATCAAAATTGTTGACACCAGTAGCCTTTTTTAGTCGCCGGTCCAAAATTCGTACGTGGCGACTGAGCAAACAAAGTAATTGCTGGGAGTGATAAACAGATACTTACTTCAGTTACGCGAACTGGTTGACTCCGTTGAACAGGAAAACTAGCCAAAGCGTCAATAAGTACCACTTTGAGGAACATTTGAAACCCTGCATTTTGGAACCTTCAGCATCTCTAGCAGTCAGAAATATATTCTCGAACATTTCCACGAATTGAATGTAAACACTGAACGGCATAGCAACAGGTGAATGATACCTTCTACAAACATTGACAGAGTACGTAGCTTAGGTAATGAGAATTTTGATAACGGTGCGCTGCGGGGGATTGGGAAAGTTGGGGCCTTTACCCAACCCCACATTCTTAACATTAGCCCTATACTGATCTATACTTAGAACCCCCCGGGGGGACTTAGACCCCAAAGTTAATGGTACGGCAGATAAAAACTGATTCAGACCATCCTTTCGACTCGGCTACGGTGTTCTTGGTAAACCGCAAATTTATTCAAAGTCCCTTTCTTTCCGACATTTAACAATTAATTATTGGGCTAGGTTGAGCAAAATATCGTGATTTCATGGCGAGCAGATCAATTTCTAGCCAAAGCCGAAGGTTGAGGCGAATAATTGATCCACGCGGACACTAACAAATTACGATATTTTGCGAAAACCGAGTTCAATAATTGTTTTAACATTCGACCACCAAGTTCGTTTTCATAATTAAATCATTCTCTGATAGCTCAGAGAGACGATCTGTCATTTTTCAGCCGAAGAGCGTGGTTACAATTACTATTGTATAGTCACAACCTCTATTGTTTGTCGTTGCAATTACGCATGAGCAGAATATTATTTGCAGCAACGCGTTTAGACGGTACGTACTACGCATGAGCGCGCGGTGGGCTCTCGGCCAATGGACCCGCCAATCCTTATTGGTGCGGTTTTCTGACATTGGCCTTAAATCAAAGGTCAGCTTAAGAAGAACTATTTTCAACATCCTGATATAAAAATACAGCATAAACAGGAAGCGTCAAAGTCGTTTTTTGGCTGGTTTTCATATATCGACGCAGGTGGGCCGCTGGAATCTTGTGATTATCCAGAAGAATACAACCTGAGGTGCTTCGTATTATAGGTAGCGATAGTTCAAAATCGATGATTGGTTGAGGTTCACAGTGTTTGAGCAAGAAGTAAAACGCACGTACACACAAGTTTTTTCTGTTTCCCTCTATCACACTGAAACACCTTGGCAACCGCGAACCACCATTACCCATAATACCTTTCGACATTGTCGCCTTCGCTTTTACCTCCCTGTGGGACAAACTTTCTCCAAAAGAAAGAGAGGAAACTCCATCAGCCGTAGAGGAGCTGCTTTTTGAAACACTGTTTCCAGAGACTATGCTAAACGATTTTACGCCAAAGTTAGAAAGGACAATTTTATTAAACAACTAGATTTCAAAACAACCTTTTGCCCATGTTGTGTATATTATAAACAGCCTAAATATAGGATCTTGTCGTTGCTCTTGTTGCAAGGAACGTGTCAAGCCTTCCGCTACAAAGCTTGATGGGACCGGAGAGCTTACGCTTTCACAGGCGGCGAAACTCGGCAACTTTTTGGAACTAAAAACATACTCTTCCACATTTCCATAACTTTGAGTTGGTGAAATAATTTTAATTAAGTTCTTTAACTTTATTAAAAAATACAAAACAAACAGCGGTGATAAACATTTTAGAAACATGCATTTTATGAACTTGACGTTTCGCATGCTGGTCAAAATTTTCAAAAGTATAACCGTATGATACTGTCTTTAACTTTAATTACAGGAATTTACATTTTATGCTCAAAAAGCTACAAAAGAACAGCTACAATTTGTCAACAAAGAACGTGTCTTATAAATCGTGACCACTATAAAAATCGTTGATAACATTCGACTCCTAAATGTAGACTCTAACAGCACCACGGAAGTGTAAGCTTTTTTGCGCAGACGCATTTTTAAACAAAGTCAACGAGTTTGTTTGTCTTTTAATTTTCTTAGAACATGCTCACTCGCACTCACTTATCCTTATCGCCCGGCTGGGAAATAAGGCACGTAGGATACTCTATCGGTCAATATATACTCTCGTATTTTTTTGCCGAGAATTTTCCATATCCTGTTGGCTAAGAACCGGAAATCAACACTGGCGGAAATGACGTCCGTTTAGTGTAGCCCCAGGCCTCCTCTTTGAACACCTGCGATGACTGCCTGATTCTTTTTCACGAGAGATTTTTGTCGGCACAGAAAACATCTTGAAATGTTAGTGGAAAATATCGGCATGATCAAAATATTTTATTCTCATTTTTCACTGTTGTGTTATTTTATGGTTATTGAGTATCTCATATTGTTTTACTTGTGTCTCAGGTCGAAAGTAACTTTCAAAATTACGCTGACTTCGGATCCGAAATTACCATTCAAAGTGTATGTGAAGTTGATTTCTCTGCCGGCACAGTTAAACCTTCTGTTTGAAACGACTAAAAACCTTCAAATCGTTCCTAATATTCGTGTTTCATTCTTAATTAACAGCCTTAGTGTCCCAGAGGGAACGCCGTTCACAGCTGTGCTAAAATTTGCCGCAGAAGAAGTAAGTAATTCAATTTCAGTTTGTAGAAGATCGAGTAAGATATGGGTAAATTAAAATCGTGTAAAGCAAGCTGTTTATGTAAAAGGCAGCTCTTACGTAGACAAATATTGATCCATTTTATTGTTGTTTCCACCATTATATATAGTTCAAGGTACCTCCTGCTACAAGTGCCATAATTACAAACGGTGAGTTTTTAAGACTTTTCCTTTTCTTTTTTTTTTTGGTTTACAAGCTTTATATATATTCAGTTATTGATTGACTTTTCCTGTAAAGCTCATTGAAATGATCGTGGGCGTGTTATGCTTCCTCCAATAAAAATATTATTGCCACATTTGAAGTTAACTTATCGTGACTTATCGAATATTAGTAATAACTTCCTTAGACTGATAAAAAACAAACGTTTCTTTCCCCCAATTCATCCTACAGCTCGAGTGATATCTGCAATTTGACCCCAACAATTTCCGTTCTAATGACACAGCTGTACCTTTTTGGTATACTGGCATCACATCAGGCAAGCTTGGTTGAGCCAGGGTTCATTTTCTTGGGGGAGAGAGGTGAACCAAAACACCTATGGCCAAATCAAGTGAGTCTGATATGCTGCTAAAGCAGATCAAAAAGGTAGAATTAAGTAATTGCTGTACCCAAGTTTGGCCATAAATCTGGCCAAATTAGGTCAGTGACTTGATATTAAATTGC
>Ga0126339_10003643_pt1 | contig 11243 bp, 5 predicted proteins | sample OrbTmetagenome_2_FD_92532 | JGI IMG/M metagenome (GOLD analysis project Ga0126339, IMG submission 92532) | Coral microbial communities from Petempiche,Puerto Morelos, Mexico - Orbicella T R C metagenome | ecosystem: Host-associated > Invertebrates > Cnidaria > Coral | place: Petempiche,Puerto...
CTGCAAATCCCCTGAGGGCCACCCCACAGGTCATGCACCGCCGAGGGGCAGACTGCTGACTACATTGGCTTGAGTAAGATAAGATGAGATTAAGCCTGAATAATATTTAGCCAAATGAACCTTTTTTTTTTACGTTTTTTGGGTGTTGTGAAGGCAGGCAGAATTGGCAATCTCCTGGATGTAGGTTAGCATCTCTGTACATGTCAGTGAAATGACAGTATGAAACACAAAACAACAGAATTTACAGGAAGGCTTATTACATGTAGATGAATTTTGTATTCATTATTAGGTTTTGGTACATAACTTGGAAATTTTTGAAACTTTATTGGATTGAAATTAAGTAATTGTTAATTACAGCACTTCAAAATATAGAAAAAAATGAAGAAGAAACGAATCATCATTTTCACTAAGAAGACAGACACTTGAACACTGTAAGTAGTAGTGTCAGTTACAAAATACTATTTGATTTGAACTATTCAGTATTCAGTATGTTTAAGAGGAATCAGGGTTGTTGCTAAGCATGGGCAACTGGCAAAATTTGTCAGCTGAGAAATAGGTGGGTGCTGGATGGGTTTTGGCTTTCAGTTACCTGGTAAAGGGTAACTGTTTTAGCACTTGTTTAGCTTGTTCTCTTTCCATGTCCTTCGTCCACCATCTTGTACACGCAAAGTCTGGTAGCCTTGAATTCAAGACATTGAATGGAACGAAATTTTGTTACCAGGCCCCAGTTGTTCAAAGGGTGGATAATGCTATCCACTTGATAACTGTTGTTATATAACAAACTACGCTATCCACTGGGTAGTAATTTATTCATTGGATAGCATTATTACATATTAGAAAACAGCCCTACAAAAATATGTGCGCTGATTGGTTAAAAATTGTGTTTCTATAACTCGATGGAAACACAGAACTAGCAATAGCTGTTGACGTAATGATGGGGCGTGCAAAGAGAAATTACATTTTGATGATCAAAGTAAACAAGTTGTTTTCCTTTTTTTCGTTGTGGTGTTTTCTAAAAGAATTAGGAAACATGTTCTCCGTGTTTCTATCAAGTTGTAGAAACACTCGTGAAAGTTTGGGAGAACTCAAAAAAGCTGTGGAAACACTCGCCTGTGGCTCATGTTCCCACAGCATTTCTCATTCTCCCAAACTTCCACTTGTGTTTCTATAACTCAATAGAAACACGGTACATGTTTTCTGTTTCCTAAAGGGTGCACAGTGTAATACAACGTAATCGCCTGATGATGATTTCTGCTCAGACACTTACAGTCCTTTTCCTATCTCCCTTTGACCAAACACAAACACTGTTCAACTATTGAATAGATACTCCAAAGTTCAAATCATTCACCACAAATGATGATCTGCTCATACTCATTATGTCATATCATGTTTTGGTTGTGGGCTTTACACACTTCATAATATTCTGTTGGTGCACATTTTCATCCAACTTTGTTACCGGTGACAGGCAGACCTGTAGACACCCTTTGGGCTGGTTATGCAATCCTTCCTCCCTCTCCAGTGATCAGTTCCACGTGTGTCTTTGTAACTTCTCTTTACCTTTTTTCGAACAACTTTAAGCAGGCAGATAATGAGAATCAAGGGCCTGATTTTATCGAGAATAATGTGTTGGCCACAAAGTAAATTCTGCCAAGAAGGATTAAAGGAAGTGCAAGAAACGCATTGGGAGAATTTGCATGCTGGGTTTAGGACGTCAAGTCTTCAAAGAAAAATGTTTGCTGACTATTGCTGCTTCTTGTTAACAATTTGCTCACTAACTTTAACTACAAACATTTTTATTGTTGTGAACTATCTACAGAGTTAATATAAGATAAATGTAAAAAGAGAAATATTTGTTACATATGGCTATGGAAAAAATAAAAAAAAATTGGGTGCTGGTTTACCAGAGTAGCCATTGGCCTTTGAGCTGGTTACCACCATGTTAAGGTAAATGCGGTAGAACAAAAGTACATTACAGAAGAATACATTATTGAAAATACAATACTGAAATACAAGTGACTATCATTAAGCATTTGTCTAAAATTGTGTCTGTTTTTGATCATAGGCATACCCACAGACAGGCATGCCATTTGGTGCAGGCCACTATGCAAGCATGCAGCAACAGTTACCCACAATGAGTCCCCAGCGACAACAACAACAACAGCGGAGTTCTGGTTATCCTACCATTACTCCAGGCCAGATGAGAAGTCCAAACAATGGAATGATGCAGCCCGACATGGATTTAGTGCTGCACCAGCAGCAGTATCAGCAGCAGCCCCAACAGTACGGCAATGGTAACTACCAAGGCTACAATGGTGGCTACCAGGGACCTAGACCCGTGTCCTCCCAAACGCATTCCCAAACCATGAGTCCATACCAGACAGGTTTTCCATCAGAGACTGTGTACCCTCCAGGAGCCAGTGGTAGCCAGACTATGGGAGAGTTTGGTCCTCAGGCAGGTCCTAATCAATCCTTGGGAATGGCTGGTCCAGCTTCGTTAAGTCTGGCCGCCATGAGTAACAGGCAGCAGTACTATTCTGATGGCTATGGAATGAATCAGCCTGTGTCTCCAGTGCACAAGCAGATGCCACAGCGAGGGGGATTTCTACAGCCATCTGGATTGCCCTACTCTCAACAGGTCCCAACGTATCACTCCGGTTCATACCCTAAAAGGCCGCCGTCCTCACCAGTGCAAACTCAGATGCAGGGGTTTAGTTCTGGCGGATCATCTTATGCACCCAGATCAAATGCAGGAATGCAAATGCCTAACATGCCATATCAGTCCTCCACCAACCCATACCAGCCTCCGCATTCTCCAAGTAGAAGGTCCTCCTCCACATCTCCAGTGCCACAACAAGACCCAGGACTGTACAGCAGACCTCATGAACCCTTTCCACAGCCGAGGTCTCCATTTGGTCCAAGTCAGGCACATTTCCAGCAACAACAGCTACAGCAGCAAAGTTCCTGCATGTTTGTTCAGCCCAGCACGACTTTGCCACAGTCACACTATCAGTCACAGCAACTGATGGGTGGCACCAAGACTGGAGGCCTAACCCAGCGCCGAGCATCGTACCCCGGACAACAGAACACACTAAAGATGCCTTCCCCTCCTCTCAAGAGATCTCCTCCATCTAAGGCACCTTCACCAAACCCCAAAAGCCCAGATGCCACAAGGGCAGGCCAGCTTGGATTCGAAGAGAGAGGTTCCACCAAAAAACCTGTGGCAAAGAAAGAGAAGGCTTCTTCTCCGCGAAGCAGTGATCCCAGTGAGGGAATTTTGGAAACAACAGGAACCGTGTCAAATGCTGTACAGTGTTCGTTTAAACAGAAACCAACTGCTTCAAAGAAAGTGGGTGAAGGCCAGAAAGGTGTACCTCGCCAGAGAAGAAGCGCCTCCGATGCTGACCGCCTATCTGTGTCACCTCCGACCATTAAAAAGGACTGCACAGATGGAAATAAAAGTAAGACAGAAGAAAAAACGAGAGACAAAAGAGATGCCTTCAAAAACGTCGAAGGGCTGGATAAGGCCGAAACGGCGGAAAGGAAATCTAACGAGCAAAATGGGTCAAATAGAATCACGAAGACAGAGGCTTTAAGGCGGCAAGGTGGTCAGGAAGAGATAAGTTTGCAGAGTTCATCGGTCAGTAAGGAGGATGAATCTTGTGGCAATGTTGGGGAGGATCAAAGCCTAAGTGAAGTGAACAGGACAAAGCCAGATAAAGGAGTAGGAGAAGACACAACCTCAAAGGCTTCACTGCTGATTGCAAATATCAGTGAAGAGCGTAAAGAAAGTGAAACTGTCACGGCGGAAACTGGCGAATCAGACAGTAATGTTAAAGATGCAATCCGAGAGTCTGACAAAAGTAACGCTTCTCCGACTAAGAAAGTGGAATCCAACGTAAAAGACGAGGTTTTGGCTAGCGAAGCCACTGAAAAAGTTAAAGAAACGTTATGTGAAGGCAGCGACATTTCTAGTGGTAAAAATGTTTATTGTAAAGAAGGCGAATCGAGCAGTAAAGTGGAACACCAAAGAGTTAATAAGGAAAGTGAAGCTGCCAATCCAGAAAAGAATGTCAAAGCTGATGATAAAAGTCAAAGAACTGGTGCAGAGACAACTAGAACCTCTAGTGTAACTGATAAAGCTGAGGACAAAACAAATAAAGCTGATAGTAAAACTGGCGAAACTATTGACACCTTTGGCGAATTAGATAGCAAATCTGCGAAAAACGTCTCGGAACTAGGAACCACCAGTCAACTAAGCGATGAAGCCGTTGATTCGTCAATCAATGCCGGTAGAGAGACTGGAAAATTAGACAAAACGGGAGAGGAAACGAATCGTGATACCCCTGCTGCGGATGTTGATAACACGAATACTGTCGGTGAAGATAAGGAAAGGGACCTTGACGATAAGACAAATAAAATTACAACCAAAGATACTGAGGAACCTGAAAAGCTTAAAGAATTGGTCAGCAAAGAGAAGGTATTAGCAGAGAAAGATGAAGCAAGCAACAAAGCAGATGCTTGCGAAGGAAGCGGTGAGGCTAAGGAGGAACTACCCTCTAAGAGTAGTGATGCTGAACAAGCTGTGAAAGTCCAGAAGAAGGAAGGCAAACCGGCTGTGCCTTCTTTGAGATGTGAGGAACGCTTGTCGTCAGATGATGATGACCGCCTGCTACATAAGACTCCAGAGAAATCAGAAAGCGGCAGCGCTCCTGTGGTCGAGAATAGAACGCTGGGAATTCAGACAGTACAGCAGCCCACAGCCACAGCTCGCACCACCCAACAACAGGCGGCTCCCATCAAGGCTACCATCATCGCCAAGGGCAAGTCTTCTCAGAACAATCAGCAGGTCATGGTGGCCAAGACCACGTCTGGACAGATGTACCTCATCCAAGGCAACATTTTGGTGCCGGTGCAGACGGTCAGCTCCAAAGATGACGCATCCAAGCAGAATCCCCAGTTGATTATTGTGAACCCGGTGAAAACAGGTTCGGGTCAGCAAGGGGCGAACAAACAACTAGCAGCTGCAACTAAGGGAGATGATGGAAACGAGGCATCTAAAGAAAGGAAAGACGAACGAGTTCAGACTGGAAATTCCCAAGGCAGTCGAGACGACAAGGCATCAAAATCAATAGTTTCAGTCAAGGAAAAGGCCGACACTGAAAGCCCTTCTGGTAATAAGAAGAGCCACGAAACTGTTCAAAAGCCGGAACGTCCGCCCAATAGCAAAATGACTGTTAAGATTGAGAAATTACCGACTTCGAAAGTTTCTAAAATGTCACCGACACAGGCTGAAAAAAGCGACATCACAGCTGCAAAAGAGAAACAAAATAACAACTCCGAATCTCCTCGAGGAAAACACGATCCAGACTCGAAAACTCCCAATAAACACGTAGAAAAGTCTTCTCCATCAGAACAGACAAATCAAGGGTCAACACCAAAGTTGCCACGCGGCCGGCCCGTAGGAAGCAAAGACAAACAAAAGCGAAAATCATACGTTCATAAAGTGAAGCGAAAGCAAGATGAAATGGAAATTGAAGAATTGAACGCGCAGGAACTCGCGGCGAAACGTAAATATTCAAAAACTGCCGTCGCTGTTCAAGAAATGTCCTCGTCTGGCGCATCTTCGGCTGCGTCCAAACGACCTCTGGAAGTTCCAACGGTGAGTGCGAGTAAATCTCCGAAGAAACGTAAAGTGTCCACGTCGAGTTCACCGGTGAAACACATCTCAACCAGACCTCGTGGCGGCATCGATGGCGACTCTTGGGTGTGTTCCCTCTGCGGTAAGGGAAGCGGTTATAACTTGTTAGGCGATCTCTACGGACCTTACAAAACAAAATTCTCTAAAGAGAAAACCGACAGTACTTCGAAGGAAGGCAAACAGTCGCAGAAATTGTCCTCACCTGGTCGGAAGTCGAGCTCGAGCTCAGACGTGCAATTGGATGGTGAAACCTGCGACGTAGACTTGTGGATTCATCGAGATTGCGGAGTTTGGTCGCCGGGTGTCTTCATGCTTGGAAGAACCATCCATGGTTTGGAGCAAGCTGTGGAAAGTGCGGCACAACACGTAAGTCAACTCAATTTTCTGCCTTATGCAAGATCTTCGGTATCTTATTGTCTCATTGCTTTACAGATGCGTTCCCTAACGTTAAACTTGTAGTATAGTGACGTTTCGGATTCGTTTATGTTGCTGAATTTATCCTAGACTGTTTGCGGTCGGCTTTTTCTCTCAGAGTCCAAAGAGCGTTTATCTTTGAGAAGCGTAGTCTTCTTCGCAGCCGTTATTAGGGTCGTGTTGCTTGACGACCCTAATAACGCCTGTGAAGGAGACGGCATGTGCGAGACCGCAGCCCTGTCTCTTCCCAATCCCTTTCCCGTCCCCGTACTGCTACCCCTTCCCCCCCCCCCCTCGCCTCGCCCCGTACTGTTTCAGCATAGATGGTATGCCCACCTATTTTTCCTCTCGCGCTTTCTTTTGCCTCGTCCTCGACAGACTAAAAGATGGCTAATTGTATCCTCTAATATGCCGGATTCAAATTTCTCCTAACTCGTTTCAAGAGCGGAACGTTTTTAATTCAGAATGATTTTTGCTTTAACACTGCAAAGAGCATCTGTAATTGAATAGTTTGGAACTTTGTTTTGCTCTAATGTAAATGTTGCCAAATTAGAACCTCACAATATGTTATTGAGGAGCTCTGACAAGCCAATGTGGGTTGGGGGAAAGGTGGAGGTGGGGTGTGGGTGTGGGGTGATTTGGGATGTGAGTTGCCATTTTCTTGGTTGACATTCAATACTGTCACGTGAAGATTGTATTGAAGATTGTATTGCGAGTAAACAGAATCAGTGGCTAGAACTGAGGGCTACTAGTCACCTTATGGTCTGAGGAAGATCCACTGAATGATAAGGTGCACTGAACCCGCGGAAGGTTCCATTCAGCCAACCCTTGAATCAATGCTATGGTATGATGATGCCAACGTGGAAGGGCCTGGCAATGGTGTTCACGTTTGTATTTATCCTGTTTTCTCTTGAACAGAAATGCACCAAGTGTTCTGAACTCGGGGCTACCCTGGCCTGCTTCAAACGAGGTTGTAATAAAATGTTCCACTACGCTTGCGCCAGAGATTCAGGTACCCTACAGTTTAGTTGATGATTTTCCTTCTTCTCATTACCGGACTGCTGCTCGACAATGCAATGTTATTTTGAAGTGGCTGTTGATAGGAATCGATACAGTAAAAACCTGCCTGTAAGAACCCGGTGGTTTAAGAACCTGAAAGCAGAAATTTTAAATCCCAAAAATTTAAGAATCTGTTCAGCCAAGCAGGATCAATCAGATTCTTATTTGTGGGTTAAAGTTAAATTACAGTGGAACCTCGATTTAACGAACCTCTATTTAACGAAGTCCTCGATATAACGAACGATGTGCTATGTCCCGGCCAAAGTTACAGTAAAATGTATGGAATAGAACCTCGATATAATGAACCTCGATATAACGAATTCTTCGATATAACGAATTCTTCGATATAACGAACATAATCCGGAAGCCCAAACGTAAAATCTACCTCGATATAACGAATTACAGTGTTTCCTTGTTTACATAGACAATTTTCTGTATAACCTCTATGTTGCAACATTTTTAAATCGCTACTCTGGAAGTGTCGCTCTTTTGTAAACAAAAGCTGCGTGTCTGCTCAAAAGTGAGAATAATTGATACTGAAAGCCACCATGCTTAATGAATTGCATCTCAAAACGCGGCACTTCTGGGTGACGAAAATTGCATTGAATTGCGTGTTTACAAATCAATTATTAACTATGACCTCGATACAACGAACATTTTGTTCGTTTCCCCTCAAATTCGTTATATCGAGGTTTTCGATATAACGAACCCTCGATTTAACGAACAAATTTGACCGGTTCCTAGCGACTTCGTTAAATCGAGGTTCCACTGTACGAACTATTGTTGTAGAGTCAACACTGTATGTGCACTCTGTAATCAATTGTGTTAGCCTTATCTTAATACATTTGTGAATATATACTGTATATTTAAGGACCAAACCCAAGTATGTTTATTTTTCTGGTAATCAACAACTGTTTTTCCTTCAAAGCAATTAAGAATCTGCTTAGCCTAAATTGCCAATAACAACCCCAAAATACAAGGATCTTTTTTGCCAGACTTCTAAAAATCTAGGTTTTACACGTTGGTTTTTATTATACTAATAATATACATGAAAAAATTACTCGATTCTGATTGGCTGAGAGCAGTGCAGTTTAAGTGTAACACCAGTGCAAATTACACATCATAATCTGGATTATGATTGGCTGAAAGACAATAGGAAATTTTCTAAGCCAATAATATCACGTAAAATGATGACCAAAATTTTGTGCAGGAACTTTGAAAAAGTTTTCTCCAATGAGAAAACATGGCTTCAAGAAAGATCTTCCGGCAGTTCCTCCATGCGAATTTTTCATGTTTGCATTATTAATAAAAAAAAAATCACTCGTGCAAATTAATTCCAAATTAAACTCGAAACCGTATGATTACCTATACTTTTAATTATTACTTGTTAGCTCCAGGAAATGCTAAGTAGCACACGAATTAGGCTCTATTTCCGTCGCTCTTTAAGTCCGGCCTCTTTGTTGAGAGTGGAAAAAACATACTGCGCAGCTTTCCGCGCATCTGCGATTGAGGGGCACATCAATCTTGAGCTTACAAGAATTTCATGTCATTAATTTTATAGCATTGATTGTTTTTCTTGGAACTTGATAAAAAAAGCATTGATTCCGTCATGTTGGTGGTCTGTCTAAACTGAGTTTTTCCTTATTTCCAGGTTGTTCATTCATCGAGGACAATTTTACGATATTCTGCTCAACGCATAAGGTATGCATGAAATGTTGCCAAGTTCAATTTACTTTCAAAGAAAAGACAGTACAACTAAATCTTCTTTGTTTTTTTCCTTCAGTAACGACGCCAAGTCCAGATCTTGCAGTGCTCTTCTATTGCGCTCTTCTGCTGTCATCTCCTGCAATTTGTCTTAAACTATTGAGCTCTAAATTTGAAGTCTGCCATCGAGCTGTACTTCTTGTTGTAAAGGAAGCGAGCTGCTTTCTCAGCTGTAATCCCTATTCCCCGTTGTGTTTAGCGCAGTGAGGCTTAAGTTGTTGTTAGGTCTGCAATGTTTAGTTTCGTTTCCGTTTCGCGAAATTTAGACTTTTCATTTGTTGGGCTTTTTTCTTTATTTCAGTGGTCGATTTTCTCACAAAGCCTCGTTATAATCCCTTGAGTGAGCAGCATCCGGTATCTGAATATTTAACCCTTTGATAGAGTTGAAAAACGTAGCAATATGTTGTCTTTACACCCGCTTTTAGTGTCACGTGCATAGGCGACATCTTTCGACCATCTCTGGACATGCCATCTTTCGACATGCTATGTAAACGACTGAAAGACCGTTTAACTGTGAAACTGGCACTTTTTTCGGTTATTAGCGGTACAAATGACAAATAAATGATAATTACCAACCTCAAATGAAGGAAGAAGATTGTCGACTTTGCATGTTTCCCGATTTACGGGATAATTCAAACGATTTTAGTGTGGTCGATTTTAGTGTAGATTGGTTCTCAGTGGCGACTTCTGATAGAATTGGGCCGCTACCGCTCAGTTCGAAAGATATAAACATTCAAAACAGTCGATTTATCCCTCACAGAATGTTTTCTTGATACTCCTAGCCTTAGTTTGATGTCAAGTAAATCCATCTTTCATGACTAAAAGTCGAGTTCGACCGTAAAGAAGTCAGTTGTGCTTACATTTTTGACGTGAGCCAGGTTACATAGCATGTCGAAAGATGGCATGTCGAAAGATAGTCGCTATGCATGTAACGCTGAAAGCGGGTGTAAAGAACAATCACAGACCTAAAGAGTTAGAACCACCTTATGGAGCATAGTACAACTTAACGTACTGGGTCGGGTTTTTCGAAGGCCGGATATGTCACTATCCAGTGGATAAGTGTTAAGGTCATTCACTGAAATAGAACCTGCACTGAGATTCTCGTCAAACTTTGCGTATTGATTTTTATATCATAGGAACTTAAATTTTGAGATAAAAATGAGGGGTCCCCATGTTCGATAATAGCACCATGATTATAGCCACGATTGCGTGCTAAATTCACGTTTCCGACGATTGTTTCTTGTTCTACACTGAGAATTGATCCATATTTATTTTACATGGAGAAATCTATTACTCAATTCAAAGCAACAGAAAAAAATGATAGGTCACCATACTCGTTTTCGAGAAAATGACGATTTACCTTTATGGCGAGGTCAAGCCGTAAAGAAATAGCCGCCACTTTTTAATGCACGCGCGCCAATCACGCGTGAAATTATGCGCAGTAGGGATGCGCAATGCATCACTGGGGAATGACCTTAACAAAACAAACCACGCTATGCACAGGCACTGGATAGTGGTTTATCCGATGGATAGCGTTATCCAGCTTTCGAAAAAACCGCGCCTGATAAATAGGCTTCATTTGAGACGTCTCGCCACTGGGTCTAAAGTCATAACCATGTTGCTCAATTCACGTTTTGACTCTGGGACAATAAAAGGTCAGTTGAGCCCGCGGTTTTAGTGACAGAGGTTGGAAGGCAACGTCATGTATCTGGGTCAGGTCATGTTGCTATCCGATTGGAGCTCTTCGAGTAATGTGAGAATATTGTCAAAAGGCGATGCTTCCTTAAAAGTAATTGCTGCGTTATGCACTGGAATTTGGTGGTACGCTTCGTTTTTCCACCTATGGTCACATGTAACGAGGTCTCAAAATACGAGAATGTGACCGACGTGGAGTGCAAAACAGTGCGCATGCACTTCGGACGTGGGAAAAATTTGATTGTACGTAATAAATATGGTTTTGAGAAGTTATGTTTGACGAAATTTCGGGATAGCGATGGAATGCTGGTTCAGTGCGTTTGGTTTTACATGTAAAGTTAAACAAATTCTAATATAAAACTGTACCCAAAGCGCTACTTTTAAAAATGACGAAGAATGATCCCGTTTTCAACAAATCAACTCGAATTGATTATTTTTCTTTTTGACGGCTGGGTTGATTGAGTCTTCCCATTAAGGTAATTTCCTATCTTTAATTATGTAACCAAGACGATAAAACTGTTTACACTGGCAAGTTGAGTTTACTTTGAAGAAAGAGGTTTTATAAAATAAACATTTGATTACACTGCTTGCTCTCTGCGCTAGCAATGGGCTA
>Ga0126339_10003644_pt1 | contig 11242 bp, 10 predicted proteins | sample OrbTmetagenome_2_FD_92532 | JGI IMG/M metagenome (GOLD analysis project Ga0126339, IMG submission 92532) | Coral microbial communities from Petempiche,Puerto Morelos, Mexico - Orbicella T R C metagenome | ecosystem: Host-associated > Invertebrates > Cnidaria > Coral | place: Petempiche,Puerto...
AATCCCTAGCGAGTTCCTCACATTTTTATAAACATCTCATCTACATTTAGACGCCTTTAACATTCATTTCATCACTGAAGAAGGTTATAGTATTTTAGCCGAAACGTCTATTTTAAGAGTTTTAAGTCAGTGACAACAACTTTTAAGATTTTATTACTATGCCTGACTACAACTACAGTATAATTCACCCAGTTTATATAGAAAAAATCATGACCGTGACAGTGTTTGGATATTTGATCTTAATTAGAATATATTTTACATGTACTTCTCCATTTTCTTCTTAGTTCGAGTTTCGATTTAAAATGCATATCAAACATGAAAGACTGTGTTTGATCACATTTCTAAACACCTCAAAAATTCACCAAAAGTACTCTGCTACAGGTTGTAAATGTGGTCAAACATGGTCTTTCATGTTTGACATATTACATGAAGCATTTTGATGATTTACTTATGATTCACTGGAAGAAAAAATTTTCACAGGCCACTAGAAAAGATAAAATGTTTTCTTTACATGCATCTTATATCTCACTACCTGAACCCCAGCTGACTGGGCATGAATTTGCATAGCTTTAACAATGGCCTCTACTCCCCCAGCACCAACAATTGCCGTGCAGTTTGCCGGGTTCCTTAACGCAATGGATCCCAGGGCTGCACAGCCTTGCTCTGCCACCATTGGCTGTTTGGCATGGGTTGTCATGGCAAGGACAATAAGCCCCAGGCCCCCAGCATCAACAATAGAAGTCTTGACATCATCATTTCCAGCTATAGCTCTCAGGAGAGTGCACACCTGCTTGGCAATGTTCTGAAAGTTTTAGAAATACAGGTTTTCTTTAATAGTCAAGCCAGCAGTATTTTCATTTAAATAGAGAGTTTCACATGATGTCACAACAGCCACAACAATAAAATGATAGCCATGCTGGTTTCCACAACCAATCTGTGGTAAGTGAACTCTTTTCTTATGTAAACACCTTCTTTTGTTCCAATATGTTTACACGTCTACTGGCCACGTGAGTGAAAACGCTCTACAAGAATGCTCAAAGAGTTTTAACTGATCAATCTGTGTTCTGGAGGAATTTGCCCTGCTAAAATTTCAAACAGAAGGCATCATTTGTCTGGTACTGCATACATCCTTTAAGTTCATCCACAAACTGGATGGGAAAGAAGGATGTTTCACGGAATTTTGTTCAAAGGCCTGGATTGTAGGTGGAAAATTGCACTTTCGCTGGATAGCTCAGTAAAACTTAAGATACAACTTCTGCTATTTTACATTTTTTGGGGCAATTACTGAAATAAATTTGCAACTGCAAATGATTACAAATACATGTATGTGTACAACTCTAAACCTGACCTGTTATCCTGCAGGGGTGCAAACACAATTTGAGAAGCTTCTACTAAAAGCATACCTACATGTAATTTAAGATCACAGTGCACAAACCATACCCTAATTTAAAACCAAAACGTCTTGAAAACCATACCCTTTGACTCTGCACATACCTATATAACCCATAAAAGGGAGTACACCACCACCCGGGGCCTGTTGGTGGCCTACTGGTAATGGTTAGTTTAAGAGCACTGGTCCTCCAAATTTTAGCCTACAAGCAGGCTCACATTGGTACACAAGCACGCGGCGTAGCCGAGAGCGCGAAATCCAGCAGCAAAGCAGCAAGACAAGAAAGTGAGCCTGCTCTGATCTCTGCAAATCTTTTATTTCCACCCCGGAAACCGCAGAAAAGAATAAGTCAATTAATTTTCACCGGAAATATGAACTTTGGCAGCTCAGATTTCTCGGGAAAATTGAAAATCTTTTTCATAACAACATGAAGGCGCGACATCCGTTGTTGATAAAGTTCTGCCGAAGAAAAACTGTCAAAGTTTTTGTCTACTAAGGACACACACTTGATTCCAAGTGATCTTGCTTGGGCAATCTGGTCTTTGACAATGCCGCTAAACAGGCAAACGCCTTTGTGTCGTTTCATTGCCTGCTTGCAATCACATGCATTTGTAATAACATACTTTCAAGTGCTTTTTCCTGCTCCCTCTTTAGTTTGAAATTAGAATTAGAATTTAACCAGAAATAGACTGGAACTTTGTTAAAACATCAGTAAAATGTGCACTCAACTCTTCCTCTGACTACAAATGTGGACGACTTGTTTTTTATTGTGCGGTAAATTAACGACTACATGGGGTTTAATCACTTTTCATCAAACATAATAGATTGACAGTTTTCTCGCCTTTCCCGCTTTTCAACCAATGGTATTTCACTTCGCTCAGACGAAGCAGAAATGAAAAAATTACAGAGATCAGGGCAGGCCCACTTTCTTGGTGCCTCTTCACCAGACTCCTTCCTGCCAGATTCGCTTTGCTCTTCGCCACTCATGCACGTGATTCAAAGGTCAGCCTGCTCGCAGGCTATCCAAATTTATGCATAAGTTGGGATCACTGAATAATTCGTGTCCTTAGGCCAGACCCAGAGGTATAAATGGGTAAGAAAGAACTGTTAGCACGAAATGATAAAATGTTGGAGTAACCTGTGAGGGACTAGTGTCCCAGCTTTCATACTTGACAGCCTCAGACTATGGTAAAAAAAGTAAAGTCTGCATACAAGCCAAGTGGCCCCTCAGGCCGGAGCTTATCCAGGTTTCCATAGCATGAAGCAGCTGGGAATATTTCTACTAACCCCTGGACAAGGTGCTAGTCCATCGCCGGGTTACCCCCAGCATTGAATTTGCCGGTACCCATTTATATACCTGGGTGGAGAGAGGAACTGTGAGAGCTAAATGTCTTGCCTAAGAACACAACAGTGTCCCTGGCCAGGGCTCAAACCCAGACCGCTTGATCTGGGAACAATCACACTAACTGTGAGGCCAACGCACCTCCACCCAGACTACGGAGACCAAGACAAATGCCAATAGTACTCTGGGATAGTTTCACTCGATTGTCAACTTACCTGATTGGTAGTGTGGTCCTGCAATAGTTTCAGCACCATTTTCAATCCACCAAGATCAACTATATCCTTGCAATACTCATTTCTTACTGCTAAACGGCTCAAGGTTACACACAGCTCACTGGCCATTTCAACATCTTGGCAGGTTCCCATGATGTCCAGAATCACAGCAAATGCATTCCCTGCTACAATCAGCTTGGCATGTTCATGTGCCTTGCCAAAAGCGACACTCATGTCGTCATCAAATGTAAAAACACGCAAAGTCATGCACATTTCTTTAACAATTGATGCTGACCATCTGAAATCCCTTAAAGTAGTAACTAAGAAAGGTAACACATCATTGGCAACAAAAGTCTGACGATTGGACTCACTCTTGATACAAGCGAGTCTTATGGATCTGACAAGTCTCTCAACTAAAATTTCTTCTTTAAGTTCTTTTAAACAGCTTGCCAGAAATTCAATCAGTTTAGCATCAGCAAGATCTCCCTGGCCATGTAAAAATGAGCACAGCGCATCAAGACTGGTAGAAAGATTGTTTTTGTTCTTCATTAAGTAACAATGGTTGCAGCTGGAGAATAGTAAGTTCAAGGCATCTTTGCTTGCAGCAAATTTTCTGTTACTTTCACTTTTGTCACACTCCAGAGAAAGATCCTTCAATCCCTCCAGCAGAGATTTTGTTTCATCATCTTTTAATGATATCCTTATCTTGTCCAAGGCATCTAAATTTAGGACCACAAAAAGTAGCTTAACTATTTGATGTTGAATATACAGAGATCATTTTTAATAACAAAAACTTATCAACCTTTTAACAACACACAGCAACATCCTCTTTGTTACCCCTTATCCTTGAAAATACCTCCTTGATTACATAAATGCCACTTTTACTGTTTCAGTTTGTCATAAAGATGTTTGCCATAGGATGAGGAAAAGGGGACTCCATATGGAGACATGATTTGCTTGGCTAGATTGTTGGACTAAGGTTTTCACATGTCGGTTGATCTCTACCCAACCAGTGCTGGAAGTTACAATTAACTTTTATTACATGGCAGGACCCGTGTTTTGTCAAATTTCCATTTTGGCTGGACATATTACCAATTCAGTCTGACATTAATAATTAAAAAATTTGTGCATACAAATAATCTTATGACTCAATCTTTAGGCATACATAATGTAATAAGTATGCTTATCAAAAATAATGTAATAAGGAGATGTTCAGTTTTATATTTTATGCAATTCTGGAGAGGTTATTTTAATAAAAGCTATGGGTCTGTATGATTTGTGATTTTTAAAAGTTTAAAAGCAAACATGGTCTACAAACAAGATCTTCACAAACAAAAGACAAGTCATTTTGGTGCTCAGTCATGACGTCAAAACAAAATGTAATTTTGTAAATTTGGTCAGAAAATGTCTGATGACCAACTGTTATTTCCAGCACTGATCACAAGACCATCCAAAGGCTTAAAATTTGGGGAGCCTCCAACAGCTTAAATCTTGGGGAGAATTTTTAGTGGAGTAATCAATAACAAAACATATCAGAATTTTTGTTCTGTTTTATAAAATTCCCTTTCTAAAACCTGTTAAAGGCTGTCGGCACTATAATTCCACAGTTTTAGTTGGAGGGCAACCAGTGGATATTTTTGATAAGGGTCCATTTTTGCCCAACTAAGTAGATTTTGGAGGCCCAATTTTTGGACCTGAAAAGAGACAGATCCAGTTCCCCTGTTGTAATTGGAACCAGCTGCACAAATAAGGCTATGTTCCAACAGACCACTCCCAAATCAACCTGGTCTTTTGTGTATTCTTGTGCCTAAAAACAGATCTGGTCTGCTCTTATCTAAGGCCATAACCATTTGAAACCAGTCCAGTGTGTACATACAGTGTATCTTTGGGCAGTGATAAAATATCTGCCTTCACTGGTTTCCATGGCACTTACATGCAGGAAAGAGAACAGGAGTTTAAATGTAGCTGACATCCCTTACCTACACCCCTCTGAGTTGGCAAAAAAAAATGTAAATTTATAGTGGTCATGCACTTAGCTGTACAAGCACTAAGCTTAGCTACAATTGAGGACAAAAGTCCTTGGGACACTTATTTAATTTAACGAATTGTATGTGTTTTACTACTGAAGTTTGAAAAAAAACGCTGCTTTTCTTTTAAAAATGCATTACTGTTCCCCCTCCCCACCCCACACAATATTGAAAGTCAGAAGAAATTGCAGGAAGTAGTTTTCAACATTGTATGGGGGTTGGGGGGCGAGGTTAGGCAGGTGAAATTGTATTTGCATCTGGCATGTGCGCAAAAGCGCCAAAAGTGCAAATTTGTCCCACGACTTTTGTCCTGGATTGTCTGAATTTCAGTTGAGAATCAAAATGCCACTTTTCAGTGGTTTTTTACATTCTAAATGTGATTTTTCTCAACTCTGTGAATAAATTGTGATACAATGACTATTTCGTGGGTTTATTAACGTTTTTTTGTTTCCCTTTTCAATTTTTCCCCCATGCGAGGTGTAAATCGGAATTTATTCTAACTCAGACTCGCACGTGCAGTATTTGAAAGGATAAGCATGGTTAACGCTGAAGGCAGCAACAGGCATTATAGATCCTGGTGCATATGACAAGAATTTCTGTCGAACAGTGAGCGAAAGTCTTGCTTTTTTTTACGAAAACAGAAGGTTGTCGCCCCAGGAAATCACGCAGAAATTTCAAATCTTGAAGTCATCTGTGGCACGAATATGTGATACATGCAGTCAACAGGCATTGCAAACCATATCATTTCGTCCAAAGAGTGCCAAAACAAATATTAGAAAGTTGTTTCCAGCCATTGGAAGTCATTTCCCTTTATTTGTTTACGAAATAATATAGTGTGACATTTTTTGATGTTATGCACAATGAGCTGGTCACTTTTTATTTGCATAACTCAGCAGTACTCAGCAACAGTACTCACTTTAAAACTTCAAAATCTGGCTCCTTATATCCAAAAGCTCACAATTTAAGACATGTTGAAGTGAACTGTGTTTGGCAATCGATCTTTCTAGACCTTTCTCCCTGGGAAAAACTTAATTTTGAGCTCTGCAAACACGATACTCTCTTTTCATAGTTAAGAATTGTTTTAAAGTCAACTCTTCCACACTGAATCAAGTGAGTACTGTTACATTCATTGCCAACATGCTGTGATGTGACTTTTGTGAAATAATTTCGAAAAAGTACCATTAAATCTTGTGTTGAAAAATATTTTTGCTGGTTTTCTTTGTTGATACTTTGAGGAAATTGAATTAACACTGTCTTTCCTCGCCGCTGAGTACTGTGTGATGTCCAGTGAATGCTGACGTCACTACCTGAAGAGTAATAGCGCCTCAGTGTCTTCGTACCTACTGAAACATGCTGTAATAACCGTTAAGGTGATCACTAAGATGGTCTTATATACCAAATTTGTCATTTAAATACTTGAAGTATCTGCACAACTGTACATTACAATGTAAACAATTTGTTACCTATCCAAGTCAAGTGACGCCGTTATCACTACCATCACATACAAAAGGTTCTATATTATTTGAGATCAACACCTTTCCCAGTGGGTCCAAAACCATTGAAAAATATGGAATAGCCATGTAAAAGCTCTTAGAAATGCCTTTCTAATCTCAGATCTCCACATTCACAGGTCCTAAATGCACGTAGGGCTAAAAAACTTCCTAATTGTGCATTTTTCCATTACAAGTCAAAATCAGACAATCGTGGACAAAAGTCCTTGGGACACTTACTTAAATTAATGAATTGTATGTGTTTTACTACTGAAGTTTGAAAAAAAACGCTGCTTTTCTTTAAAAGTGTGTTACCGTTCCCCCTCCCCACCCCATACAATGTGTGGTTCCAGAAAATATCCATACCCCTCCCACAGAGGGTCAAGGAAATTCCGAGGGGTAGAGGTGTCTGAAAGAAGTAAATTTCCAAAGGGGAGGGGGGCTACTCAAGGAGTTTTCTTTCCAGTGGGTCTGAAATGTGATTGAATGAACGCTACCGTACTTTCCCAATTGATTCAGGTAACCAAACCAACAGAAATGTTCCATCTGTTGAGAAATAAATGTTAGATTCTTTGTCATATATTTTCCATTTTTCTTCCGACGTCGTACGTCTATGACAGACAACAATCCTGAGTATCGTGTTTGTTGGACGTCAAGTTGAACAAAATGCCGACGAAGTGGTACAGCAATACATGAACAATGAAGTTGACGATATTTCATACTTTGAAGGTCGTGCTGTACTTAGCTTAAATGCAGCTCAGATGCTTTTTCCAACATTAATCATGCCATCAATTAAATAGATTCGTACTTTGTGTATTTCGTTTGATACTCGTACAAAATTATTCCCTGTTTCGGACTCGCTGTAAATAGGTTATCACATATTTTCATCGTTATCCGTGTAGTTAATAGTTTGAGCAAAGTCGATTCAAAGCCATTTGTCTTGAACTATATATGTAAACGTGGACAGCGAGGAGCGTTGTAATTGGAGTGGTAGCCGAGATTTCTTTCGGTCATCTATAGACCAACTGAACAATGCATGTTCCACATATGAAATGTACGACAATTCAAAAAACTAAGGCATAAAATGAATTTACTATCATTTACAAACTACAGAGACAAAGCGTATGACTTATTTGATGTATTCCTTTGGTGCAAGAAAAAATAAAGCGACATTTGGGAAACAGCCGTTTTGAAAAAAATGTTGCGTGACGACTTTACTGCCTTTACGACTTTACTTTACTAATTTGATACGATGTTTTGACCATGCATAAATTAAAACTTTGACTCGGTTATTTGAAAGAGCTTTATGTACGTTCCGAGATTCTTATATGAAAACTTCCTTTCATGAAGAAAAAGTCAGCTGCTAAGCCATTTGGGAGTGAAGTGCTTCTAAGTCAGTTGTTTATTACTTTAAACACCGGTTCAAACATTTTAACATGACATGAAGGAACGCACCACATCTGCAGTTTACCGTGAAAAAGTACGTCTTTGTCTATGATGTAACTATAAAAAGCTGCGGCTAAATTTTATGACAAATGAGTTAAGTCTTGTTTTTTATGGATATGGAATTTCCGAGGGGTAGGGGGGGCCCAAGTAGAAAAATCATGGAAATTTCAGGGGCTGGGGGGAGTACTGTGAAGCCCCCTGGAACGGAAAATCCTGGGGTGGGGGGTCAAACTGGAAAAAATCCTCTGTGGGGGAGTATGGATATTTTCTGTATGGGGGGGTGGAGGGCGAGGTTACACAGGTGAAGTTGTATTCGCGTCTGACGTGTGCACAAACGCGCCAGAAGTGCAAATTTGTCCCGAGACTTTTGTCCTTGATTGTAGTTTACAGGCATGCCACTGAAACAAAGGAAAGGGTGTTTACCTTTACAACTGGGAGATGCCTTATTCTTATAAAATCGTTACAAAAATAGATTGTTGGTTGTCATAGAGGTCAATGCTGCATGAAGTGTAAACATATCCAGTTTCACCTTTCGCCTGCTTCATTAAATCGGATGGCATGGTGATTACCCTTGTTACAAAACAACCACATGTATCATTTTAATGGCCTCACCTTTCACAGGATTGCTGTGTTTTAGTTCTCCTGTGTCCGGATCTTTGACATATGACGTGATCAAGTTCGACATGTCAACGCCTTGAGTCTTGAACTGATCTATAGCGTCTTGGGCCGCCTCGTGTAAATCCATTTCAAATTCTTCCACATTTTCCCGGACAACCGCATCGAAGGTTTCTTGTGAAATCTGCTTGGCTTGTTCCATGGTGTGGTAAGGAACTTTTTCCAACGCAAACGAAGATTTTACAAGAGAGAATAGAAATCAAACGCCTCAAAGTAAGTTTTGCGCCATTTTCTCCATTACCTTTTCACTTACGACCGCTGACCATACGTACTTCACGTGATTTCACGCGTTATTTCACGCAAGATCACGCGAAGACAAAAACGTGATAACAATCTTTATGGTTCCAGTCTCCGCGCATAAATAATTCATTTCGCAACATTTTTACCATCATTTGAATTGGAGGTTTCACTTTAGACATTCAAATTTCCCAACAGTTGGAAAGGAACTTGTCTTGGAACGCGTTTTTTTTTTTCATTTTACCGTTTCCAGTAAGCCAACATCGTAAGCCAGTTAGCATGAAGAACATTGTACTTACGTTTGTCTTTTGTATCTGTTTGTTACGTAGCGTGGTGGCGGGCAACAATTCGACGACAACCACAAATACACCATATTCTTTGACGAGTTTGAAAAGCTCATGGCCAACTGCCACTGCTGCTACAGTCACCACAAAGAGTAACGGAGCATGGACAACTGTCGCACCTTCCACGACACCTGCTACAGTCACCACAAAGAGTAACGGAACATGGACAACTGTCGCACCTACCACGACACCTGCTTTAACCTGTCCACAAAGAAGTACATCTTGCGGTGACTGTGTGGAAGATATCAACTGCTTCTGGTGTGGGGCAGACGATACGTGCAGAAAATACCCAGCAAGCAAGGTCGTTCCTCGTGATTGCAAGGATAATAAGTGGTACTGGAAGCAGTGTGTTGCTGCAGGTAACTTGTTGATACTAGAATTATATATTTCGTTTAGGTTATGATGTACGTAGGAGAAACAATACAAAGTGTATTTGACTCACTTTTGTCTTATGACACTTCGGTGATGACACGTAAGCTTACATATCATTGCGGTCGTATTGAGAAGTACAACTACTTCAAGTCAAAGTAAAGGGTGAGCTAACCATGACATGCTTGAAAAATGTTCACTCACACAGATTATACATGTACATGTATTTAGAGGCTGGTGCACTAACAACATGACCATGCATTATTATATAGCCAGAGAGGACAATGTCAACATAAGCTATATTGTTATGCCTATGTTCATGCTTATGTCTCAGTTGGTTTATGATCATTTTGCCCCATGGTCATTTCGCCCCCAGTCACTTCGCCCCATAATCGAAGTCACTTCGCTCCATGTAAGGAATTAGTGAAATTTGTTGTGAACTTTTCGTTTTGGTATTGGAGTTGGACTGATTTTGAACTTAAGACTTATGTCAGTTCAGATTACTAACTACTGCAGCTTCCAGTCACGTTCGCTTAAATACGCTTGGTAACACTAAATATCATTTCGTTTGATTACCTTCCTCATCACAAATTCTTATATGTTGTAATCCCTCACAATACACTAAATATCACTTCATTCGATTACTTTCCTCAACACGAATTCTTATCCATTGTAATCCCTCAAACACCGTTAATGCATGGGAACTGAACTGTTTGTAATACTCTAGAGCCAATAAACCAGCCAAAATTCGACAACGCAACTCTATTTTAATTCAAGTGACTGACAACGTGTTTCATCCGACCGAACTACTGGAAAACTACTGGAGGAGCGGTTACGCAGCTCACAACATTCTACACTCCCCCACTAAGCTATGAAAACTAGTACAATAAATCAACGACAAAACTTAGCTTGCAGTTCTTAAGTGTCTCTCTCCTAATAACCTAAAAGGTCACTTAATGACAAAATCAGCCAAGTATCGAGGGGCGTGTCTGTTCCTAGTAGGGTAACGCTTCTCTGGAATGCTTTGGGTAGTTGATTGCACAGGAACAGCTGGCTCCCTTGGGGTTTCTTCCCACTGCAATTCTGGCTGTTCAGCTGCCGGCGATGCTGGAATTGGGTCTGCTTGACCCTCTTGATCAGCAATAGGTGTTTGGGGAATGCGGGATCACTGTATAAGGTGGCCTTGGTGACGTCTCAAGTGTCAGCCATCTCCTCTCAGCCAGTCCGTTAGACGATGGGTGGTAGGGTGCTGTTCTGATGTGACGGATCCCGTCCTGTTTGAGGAAATCTCCAAACTCTTTGCTCGCGAAGGTGCTGCCATTGTCTGTGACGACAATTTCTGGTAGGCCGTGTGTCGCGAAAGCGATTCTCAATTTCTCAATGGTAGCACTTGAAGTTGATGTATTCATTGGAAATGCCTCCATCCACTTGGAGTGGGCATCCATCACAATAAGAAACATTTTTCTAAGGAATGGACCCACATAGTCTAGGTGGAGTCAAACCCAGGGTTTATGAGGCCATTCCCAGGGATGTAGAGGGGCTTCTGGTGGTGACTTCCTGTTTTCCTGGCAGGGACTGCACTGATGCACCTTCTGCTCTAAGTCTGCATCCATTTTTGGCCACCACACATAACTTCTCGCCAACGCCTTCATACGGCAAATTCCAGGGTGTGTCTCGTGTAACTCTTCTACCACTCTTGCTCTTTCCTTA
>Ga0126339_10003645_pt1 | contig 11241 bp, 2 predicted proteins | sample OrbTmetagenome_2_FD_92532 | JGI IMG/M metagenome (GOLD analysis project Ga0126339, IMG submission 92532) | Coral microbial communities from Petempiche,Puerto Morelos, Mexico - Orbicella T R C metagenome | ecosystem: Host-associated > Invertebrates > Cnidaria > Coral | place: Petempiche,Puerto...
AACTTCGCTGTGTTCTTCAAAAAGCATCACAGTCGCAGCAACAGAATCGATCAGAATCGAATGTGTACTAGTCCTAAGTGTTTCTCCATCTCTCGCGAGCGAGCGTGAAGCGCGCGCTAGAGAGTGGTAACAACCCGCTATTTTATCGAGCCCGGTAAGTACCGGGAAAATTTACGGGTGCTTCGAGAAACGCTATTTCGGCACCGGTAAAGTTTCCCGTTAACCGGCCCGGTAAGTTATCGGGCCCGGTATTTACGGGAGTTTTCGAGAAACAGGCCCCAGGCCGGAGACTTTGTATTGTGTTCTTGGGCAAGACACTTAATTCCCACAGTGCCTCTCTCCACATACCCAGGTGTATAAATGGGTACCGGCGAATTTAATGCTGGGGTAACCCTGCGATGGACTAGCATCCAATCCAGGGGGGAGTAGAAATACTCCTAGTCCCTTCATGCTACTGAAACCGGGGTAAGCTCCGGCCTGATGGGCCACTTGGCTCGTATGTAGACTTTACCTACGTTACTACCTTTAAGTTCCCATCTATTAGAAAGTAAATTTGTAAATCAGAAAACCTATTACTATTATGGCCGCTTCAAAAGAGCTCCGCTTGCTAATTGCGTTACTCTGGGTCACGCCATTGAATTCAGCTTCTGTGATTGGCTCGTTACAGCAGCCAGTCACTAAGAAGTTGTTTTTCTCAGAATCCTTTTGGAAGCTTCTCGGAAAGCAGGAAAATACGCAAAACTCAAATACGAGATTGTTGTTGTTGTTTTTCACCTCATCCCATTTCTTTAACGTTAGGTGAACTATCCTAGACGAACAGGTAGGAAGAAGCTGATGATTTAACTTGTAGGAAGGTTTGGTTCTGTTGCTTGCAAACTTTGTGCGCACGAAAGCTGATGCTTAGTCCATCGATCACCGTCTCGTAAAAGTACTTCTGTCGATGAGCTAATATTTCAATTCTAGTTCGAATTTATCAGCAATAAATACAAGTGGACAAAGGAACTATTGACAAAATGGAAGCGGGTAAAGAATCAAAAACGACATTTTTAACTTTTTCAAAAAGGCTGGGTCGATCGAGTGACGGAAAATGAAATATTTCATGGGGATTGCCTTTATATGTGCAAAGGTGCATCGAAATCCGATCCCGCTCAACACTTAACGTTCTTGCTTGGTTAGATCTCTAAGTGTTGACTGCACGTTAATTCGAGTCTTGTAGCAAATGCAACCGTAAATTAACTTGCTTTGTAACACGTTTGCCGAAGTGTTAGGGTTTCAACGCTAACACGATCTCATTGAGTTCGTTTTATTTCCGCTGGGATGTAAACACCCCATCATCGACTGGAGCTTTACTTGTTGTTATTAATAGCTCATCCGGGGGCGGCAACATGCCAAAGAAGGAAATAATTTTAATGTTCTATCTCGAACGTAGGAATGAACATTAACTTAAGCCTAGTTCAGGTCTTAATATGAAAATGTGTTGCACATTGTGTTCTTTGAGAAGACAAAGATGGGTGTAGCGATACGTTCCACACACCGAAATGGCCAAACTTACGCCGCTGGCTAAAATGTAAACTGCACAGTGATGCAAGTAGATGTAGTACGTACACATCAATAGCAGCATTAATCCGAATAGAACGAAAGTACCTGCTTTCATCGAGAATGATTTATTACGATTTGGATTTTTGTTGTCGCTTGGCTTTAACTTTGACCATGATTTTTATATATGGTTGGAGTTGAAGCCAAACGATAACAAAAGCTCCAATGCTTTTATCCGACAGGTTCTCTCTTCTTACCGGCGAACCCTACGGTTAAAAATCGTAGACTTTAAAAAATACAGAGAAAATTTATAGTTTACGATTTTTCACGGTAGGGTTCGCGGGTGAGACAAGAGAAGAGAAAAGGCAACGTATAACATATTGGTGCATTAATATCGCCCTATATAAAACAACGGCGTGAAATGACTTAAACCAAGATAATAAATTTACGCTATCTTTACATCTTCAGCTACGAGATCGTCTGACTTCAAGAGACCAGCTAAACTGAGGGGTAAGTGAGGCTTTGTCGTTGTTTTGGCTTATACTCCTTCATGGCTGGTGTTATAGAGCGACTAGACTAATCCTTTGCACGTGATAGGTTGGTTGTTTATTTCAACCCCATTCCAAGGGTCCTTTCTTTCAGGACGTCGATGAAATCGATGATTGGAAAATCAATCGATGCCAATCGATTTCCGGTTAGTTAATTGACATTGAGTGGCATTGATCGATCGATAGCCAGTCGATAATCACTCAAACGTGGTCGCGAACATGCTATCGATTGCCATCGATGCGGACTCGCCTTGTGAATCGTGATTGCGATACTTTTCGCTCTAACAAGTGTATCTTTTAAGAGATTTCTCTCTCTTGTGTGATACGCTCGGAGGTTCTGTTTAGATGGTGCTAAGCAACGGCTGGTTTTTTATCGTAATCCAGTTATTAATAAACATCTTTCTAACGTCACGCGCTGAGGGATGTATTTTGTGACAGATGTTGTTCTCATTGGTGTAACGAGGTGGTCTGGGATGTGATGGTAAGAGGTAATCTCACCGAATCACCATAACGTTTTGCTCCATTGCTTAGTGAACGGTGTCCATACATTAGAGGACAGAAAGAAAGTGTATTTGGTACTGGGATGACATTGTCATTGCCGTCAGGAGATGGACCTTCTTCGAAGTATTTTAGAAGGTCGTTGTCATAGTTTGCATGCCTTAATAAGACCGTCGATTTCAATTCTTCACGAATCTCGTCAGCCGGCAGGGGTAATTTGCAGCTGCTGTTTGAGGCGTGAAAACCGTAGTTTTCATACTTTTCAAGCTGTTGAGGGGAAGTTAGAGGTCTTTCCCAATTTCGCCTCCCTTTGCTTTCCAAGAAAGGTAGACAAATTTCTTATTTAATAATTACCTACCCGCTCGAATAGTTGTTTGGTGATCGAAGTTGCTACTTTCCTATTGGTGGGCCCATCAGCAATTGATTGATCGACTGATATTTCGATCATCGATATCAACGATTGTTCAGGTCCTGTTTCTTTTCATTCATATATAGTGTCTAATAAAAGGCTTTCGATATATTAAAATTCAGCTTGAACGTCTAGAGGCAAAAACAAGAGAAATGAATAAACATGCTCATTCAATTTCTTTAGTTTGTGTTCTCTAGACCTCGCTCCCAAGCTCAATTTAAATGTATAGAGCACAGTCTGTTGTGAAAACAGACATATGCTTTGTATTTAAAATAGCATAAATTAAGACACTGGGTGCAAACAAATAAGATTCTCGAGTGTTTCTTGAATAGCCAAGTTGGGAAAATATGTGCCATCCCAAAGGTCTTTCTCGCATAATTTCATCTTCGCAATAAAAAAGTTCAAAAATACTAATTTGCCATCCTCTAGTCTCCCTTAAAATTCAGTAGCGTCCCAACTGTAATAGACGACTTTCTTTGTACGCTGTTGGTCGTCAAAGCTGTATAGTTCCTGCGTTACACATTTATCACGTTTTCTCTTGCTCTTTTCTCTTTTCAGGAAAGCCAAATTGCTCATGTGTTCAACTTAAAAATTCTTCCTTCAGCAGGGTCTTTCACGACGATGAAATCGCTTTCTCCAGCCAAACAAGTTCTGCTCCTAGATAACGTGGACCACGTGATTGAAAATTGAAAATAAAAATGCGGTCATCGCGCAAGAGATGTTACAGTGAAGTTACTGATTCCAAGAGAAGAAGAGAGCCTGAAGAAAGAAGACGAAGAAGTGAGGGAGCTGATTTGCCACGTGATTCACGGGGACACTCTCCAAAACGACGACGGACAACAGATGGGAGAGTAGAGGCAGGTTGGGTGGGGGGAACTCAAGGAGAAGAAGACCCATCACCTCTTGGGTACAAGGCCTTGGAGGAAATTTGTCATTCAAAGGCTCCTGAAGATGGAATCTTGGAACTCGCTATCAAGCGTGAAAGATTCGAAGCACTGCTGAAATCAAGCGAGATAAGACGTGATCTGATGCAGCTGATTATTCGGGCTATTCATCTTTGTTGTTTACCAAACGGGGTACGACATCACGCCGAAGACATTCTACGTCTGGTAATTGAAACGAAGTTTCTGACTGTACACGTGTCGAGTTTCATCAGTCGAATGTTATCGTATGTAGGATCAAGCCGAGAAGAGTTCCAACCCTCTGATACAATCTTGCGTTTGGCGAAGGTCTTTCTTGAATTCTTGCAAAGATTTGGACGCGAAATTGTGCACTCCATTCCTGTATTTCAACTCGAACATACCGTCGCGGAACTGAAAGCTAGAAGGCTTTTACAGAACACAGGCACGTTGGAAAACAGAGTCCGTCAAGTCAAAGAATTGCATAAAAAAGTTACCGATGAAGAATTCGATTCTGTGTGGAGAAAGGAAGAAGAAACCGAAGATGAGCCCCCTTGCAGTTTTAGAGAACTTAGGGTTTTTCCACAAGCTGCAGACCTTAGCGTGACCTACCAGCCCTTCCTTCGCGTCAATGTTGTTAGACGTCGTTACAGGGACCTAGAACACTACTTAGACGTACAGTTTCGGCTTGTCAGAGCAGACTTCATTTTGCCTCTGCGCGAGGGAATCCATCAGCTTCGAAAGGACTACGGTGGCCTGGGAAGTAGTGGTACCCACGACAGCAAGGAAACAAAAGACGTGCAGTTCTACCGTGACGTCACAGTGTTGTATCCCGTATGTAGTGCAAAGGGAATGGTTTACAGAATCCGGTTCGACGCGTTTCACCACAGTGTGAGGAACATCCCATGGGAGAAGTGCAAGCGTTTGAAGTTTGGGTCCCTTCTCTGCCTTTCTGCTGACGACTTCTATACTCCGCTGTTTGCGACAGTCGAGAGTCGAGATCCCAAAGAACTTTGCTCCGGCGAGCTTGATGTTCGATTTGAAGACGTAGAGCTCGATAAATTGAATCGTTTTATCGAGGACAAGACGAAATTTGACATGGTAGAGTCTCAAGCCTTCTTTGAAGCGTACAGATACGTTTTGGAAACGTTAAAAGAAATCAAACCCGATAGCCTGCCTTTCCAAGAGCACATTGTAGAGTGCAAACAGGATGTTGATCCTCCAGATCATGAGCGTAAAACACAAGGCTTTTACGACATGAGTGGTATAGCAAATGATGATGTGAATGGCAGCAATGATGATTTGATGTTGCCGTCGGAGGACGAAAGAATGGATTCCTACAGAGAGGGTAGCCTATCCACCGATGGCGGAATTCTTCTAAACGCCTACGACTTGCGACGCTACCGAGACAGCCTGGGTTTCAACGACTCACAGCTGCGAGCGTTCCAGTTAGCGCTGACCAACAGGTTTGCCATCATTCAAGGACCGCCAGGGACTGGGAAGACTTATGTGGGTTTAAAGATTGCGCGTGTTCTTTTGGACACAGCCTCGCTCTGGGAGGACGAGGAAGACCGGTCACCAATCTTGATGGTGTCGTACACGAACCACGCCTTAGATCAGTTTCTGGAAGGGCTGTTACCGATGACAGGTGAGAATTTGCGCTTGCTAAAAATGAAAATACACTTTTTTAGTAGATGAATTGCTTCTTGGACAAGATTTTGGAAACGTTGAAGGTTACTCCAAACCTCCGCGCCTGTCCTCCAGCAAAATAGTTCGTAGGCGCACTGTTTTCAAGGAAACCCCCACGAACTATAGCAAAAGAAAGGTTACGAAAGGTAGAATTCGATAATATTATATATTTTGCCGGTTGCTTTCCTAAGGCGGCAGAAGCCGTAAAAGGCAAAACGACCGATTGTAATTCCGGCGAATTAATCGAGTATCAAATGCGATCGTTGATGCAACAAAACAGAAAGAAACTGAGGAGTAATCGCCGAAGCGTGATTACAAGGAGGTACTCTTGCATTTGACTTGTTGAAAAAAAAGAAAACTTGACAACAGTAGCCCCGCGAAGGCTTGGAGTAACCTTAAGGACATTATGAGATTAAATTTGTCCAACTTGTAAACCATTTCCAACCTCACCATTGTTATTCATCGTGACTTCTTGACGGGTTTTTGTTATTTGTGGAGTTTTCTTCTACAAATCACACCTCCCACGGATGGGATTCTAGTCCGATTATGGGTTATTCCTTAATATTGTCAGGTGGCTCCAACAATTCGCTGATATGGTCGAGTTCATTTCAACAAGGAACTACCTTTGATGGATAAAAGAGTAAAAAAAAAACTTTGTATCGTGCAGTTCAACCTTGAACTGACTGTTTCAATTTCTTGAAAAGTTAACAAAATCCATTTTGTTGACAGGGATTGTTCGCGTCGGTGGACGTTCTAAGAGTGAGAAGCTGGAGCCCTGTATGCTCAGATTTCTTCGAGAACAGGCTCGTGAAAGTAGAGAAATCCCAGGGAGGATAGCTAGAGCGAGGACAAAAGCTCGAAAGAAAATGAGAGAGATTAGAGAAAATGGACAGCTGGAGCTGTCCATAACTGTGCTGAAGTATTCGAGAAGAGGAATCATGTCTTACCACGTACTGAAGCAGTTTATGTCCGAGCGTCACGCTAAATGGTTTGAGAAAGAATTTGAGAGACACGACAAAAGAAGCGCTTCTGATCTGTTCTGCGAATGGCTTGGGGTAGAAAGACGTGTGACTGCTAAAGATTTCAGAGACCGAGATGATTATGGTCCCCACAAGGACGATTTCCAGATGCAGGTATCCTTTCGGAGCTTCGCAAACGAGGACGATGTCGAAGAAGACGAAACAAGCAATGCCATCAAACCTTCAGAAGTGGTCATTTGTGAAACCGAAGACACCAGAAAGCCCACCGAGCTACGCAAAAATCTTCAAGGTACGGAAACCATGTCTGAAGACGAAGAAAAGTGTGCATTCCTTTCTCAGCGTCTATCGCAGCAGCATCGCTGGAATATTTACAGACTGTGGATTGAAAGAGCCGAGAAACACTATTTGCAGCAGGTACAGACGAACCAACCTGAGTACGAAAGGTTGTCGGCTCGCACGAGTGAGTTAACTCAAGAGGAGAACTTGTTTGTTCTTCAGAAAGCACGAGTCATTGGCATGACAACTACAGGCGCCGGTAAGCACCGCCGAATTCTCCAGCGGATTCGCCCCAAAATCGTCCTGGTTGAAGAAGCTGCTGAAGTACTGGAGGGTCATATTATTACGTCATTGACACAGGGATGCGAGCACTTGATTCTGATTGGAGATCACCAGCAACTGCGACCAACCCCTGCAGTCTATGAATTAGCCAAAAAGTACAAACTGGACGTGTCGTTATTCGAGAGAATGGTGAAAGCTGGAATTCAGTGTGAGAGGCTGTCCGTTCAGCATCGCATGAGACCTGAGATCGCTACCTTGATGAAGCACATCTACGAAGATCTGGAAAACCATGAGTCAGTGGAGAAATATGAAGACATCAAAGGAATGAAGAAGAACATGTTCTTTATCGACCACAACTATTTAGAGATGTCTTGCGATCAGACGCACAGTCATGTTAATGAGCACGAGGCTAGGTATCTAGTGGCGCTGTGTCGTTATTTACTACAGCAAGGCTACAGAGCCCATCAAATAACACTTCTGACAACCTACATGGGTCAGATGTTCGCCATTAGAGAATACCTCCGAGAGGAAGAGGATCAAACAGTGAGAAGTGTCCGATTGACGACAGTTGACAACTTTCAAGGTGAGGAAAACGACATCATTCTTCTTTCTCTCGTGCGCAGCAACAAAACCGAGAAAGTTGGCTTCATCAAGGTTGTAAACCGCGCATGTGTGGCGCTCTCTCGGGCCAAGAAGGGTTTCTACTGCATTGGAAACTTTGCACTTCTCTCCAGACACAGTGACATCTGGGGTAAGATTGTGGCGGATTTAAAAGCGAGTGAGAGCATTGGAAAGAGTTTGCGACTTGTCTGCCAGATTCATGGTGCAGAAGTGTCGGTGAAATTAGCCAAAGATTTCAAGGCCAGAGTCCCTAACGGGGGATGTGAGCGTCTATGTAAGGTGCGCCTGGAGTGCGGTCACTCCTGTAAACAGCGGTGCCATCCTTATGACGTTGAGCACAAGAACAACAAATGTGTGGAACCTTGCCTCAGAAACATCAAAGGCTGTTCTCACCCATGTGTCAAGCTTTGTTTCCAAGAGTGCGAAACGAATTGCCAAGTTATGGTGCAGAAAACGCTACCATTATGTGGACACACCAACACAGTGAGATGCGGCGGTGACTTAAACAGAGTTCACTGTAAGGCACAGTGTGAAAACGTGCTTGGAAAGTGTGGCCATCGGTGTCAAAAGCGCTGTGGAGAACCCTGCACGCAAAATTGCCAAACGCTTGTGAAGAAAACTGACTGGCCATGTCGTCACGATGTGAGGGTCGCCTGCTCTACCTCCCCAGTGGATTGCCCAGTCCGGTGTTCGGCTGATTTAGAGTGTGGTCACCAGTGTTCCGGAACTTGCGGCGAGTGTCGAATGGGACGAATTCACAAACGATGCAGGTCCAAGTGTGGTCGCCTATTGGTTTGTTCTCATGAATGTACAGACTCCTGCATAAAGGCCTGTTCACCATGTTCCAGGAAATGCGAAAACCGGTGCCACCATAGCGATTGTAAAAAAACGTGTGGCGAGCCATGCGTGCCGTGTCGCGAGACGTGCATGTGGGAATGTCGTCATTACAAGTGTTCGAGGCTGTGTGGAGAGTTATGCGACAGGCCAAGATGTAACGAACCGTGCAATCAAACTATGGTTTGTGGAAGAGGCCGCCATATTTGTCGCGGTTTGTGTGGAGAACTGTGCATCTGCGCTCTTTGCGAAAAGAATGATGATTGTCCAATTACAGAGATCTTCTTCGGCGGGGAAGATGAGGAGGATACGCTTTTCGTTCAACTTCCAGACTGCAAACACATTTTTGCAGTGGCAGGTCTGGACAGGTAAAAATTTTATTATAAGAACAGTAAACTTGATCGTTTCTCGTCGCCATTGTCCTGCAGCTGTAGTAACATAACCCCTGTTAGTAAATCCAGAATGTTACAACTATTGTCGTTTTCGGAACGTTTTGATAATCTCAAAAAATCTTATGAGAAATGTTCAGTCAGTAATATTTGCAGAATTTTGATTCGTAGGTGAGGATACTCGATTCGGTTCCAGGCGCTCCGAGTAAATCCTCGTAAATGGAACCTAACTAACAGCGCAGTTTCGATTGGAAGGTCTTACTATGAAGTAGTGCTTTTCTTGGCAGATACATGGACATGTCGGATGATGAGAATCAGGTGATTCAACTCAAGTCCTGTCCTCGCTGTTCCACTCCCATCCGAACGAGTCTGCGATACGGCAATGTCATCAAACAGCGGCTACAAGACATAGAGAAAGTGAAGGTGCGCGCAAATGGTCATCCACGCGAAATGGATGAAACAAGGAAAAGATTGCAAACTCGTCTGGCAGACCTAGAGAGGATTTTTAATGGCGAGAATGAAATGACAGAGTGGAGGAGGTTAGAGCGAAGTGTAGAGCGAATGAGCAAAAGAACAGTCGCGGCAGTGACTGAAAATCAAGTGACGTTGATGGAGAGGTTTTGTGTTATGAACCAGAAGTTGAATCGGCACCTTCTTGAGCCCCGCGCAAAACCGAGCGCCTATATTCGCGTGGAAGGTACGTACGTACTTGAGTAAAATCCACCAAAGCAATACATTACTTTCTCCCTTCGTCAATGGTAAATCTGCACTGAAAGTATAAAGTATAAGTATAATGCCTTAGTTGAAAGAATTTATATCCTAGTAGAGAGACGCATGCGTCATAAGTGCTGTTCACGTGCTTTGAACCAGTTCCAAATCACTTCAGATTGACGCGTGCGCAACACGTGTTCCGTTCCCCAAAAAGTCGAAAGCCAGAAGAAAAACATACTGGTTCCGGTTTGATTGCACACATGCGTTGAGCTTCAATAATGGTCTCTACACATGTGTCGAGAGTAACCGCTGGGAATATTTTCTGGCTCACGCTATAATTTCGCCCAGAGCTCAATCTCGATTCTTGTTTCTAAAGAACAGGATGTCGGTCCCTGTGAACTGATTATCAAGGTCAGTTAATCGCACCCAGCTTTCCTTTAAGACATTATGACATTAGCGTAGAACATAGTTCTCATCAACAATTATATGGCAAGCTTGAGGTATGACAAGTTAGTAAATTCATACTTAGAATTTCATGACTGACACATATTCAGCCTTGGATATCATGACTTCGCCATACACTAATAGTTAGTTTTAACCTGGCATTTTCATAGGTCTTTCTGTACAGAGGGAATTGGAGCATCTGAGAAAACGTTTTATGTCCCAAGGAGTTACAGAGAGAGAACTTCGAGACATCAACGTAGAATTCAGCCGACAAAACCTCCAACTCGAGCTGTGTTTGTTGCGTCATGACGTAAAGAACGTGGGCCTAAATCTAAAGACGAAGTACCTCGATATGATGTCGGTTGTCCAAAATGAACTATCCAGCGGTAGACCAGTGGAAGAGGAGAGACTGGACCGGATGCTGCAGGAGTTGGGTGCTATCAGGTGATTTACCCTAGTGCTTGGGAAATTCCGTGTTGATTGTAAATGATGGCAAGAGGTCCGGACACAAGTTATAAATTTCAATGAGCCTACTTCACTTTTGCTTCAGTAATCAAGATAAACGTTCCAAGTCGATTACCTCCCCTTTAACAAGTAATATGCTTTATGTATCGTTCAAAAAACATGCTCTCCAGCTCATCTAGGAGGACTGCTGAAAATAGGTGTTTCACGGTAAGGTCGTCATGATTTCGTGGTCAAAAAAGGTTGCGAGAAGAAATTTCAGTGAATAAAACAAGGCGTGATTAGAGAAAACATTGAACGAAGTTGCATTTTTTCTAATTAACTTCTCTTGGCCCGTATAAGCCTCGTAGAAACATTTGCACATTATCTATTTGGGATCATTATCTATTTGTCTCTCTCAGCAGTATTAGCACGACACTGTTGGTGGCCAATTTCTATGTGCCTGAAACTGTCCCCAAACTACGATGGCATGCAAATATTTTAGCTCTTCTTACTGTACTTTTGTAAAGGTACAACCTCGAGCTCGTTCCCCTGTCTGCTAAAGATATGCTTATCGCATGTTTGCAAAAGCAAACTACCTCAGTTGCAGATCTTTCAAGACACCTTGAGATGACAATTATTCCTGTTTTTCTTTGCAGGCAAGCCTACCGCTTCCTCTCGCCA
>Ga0126339_10003646_pt1 | contig 11240 bp, 8 predicted proteins | sample OrbTmetagenome_2_FD_92532 | JGI IMG/M metagenome (GOLD analysis project Ga0126339, IMG submission 92532) | Coral microbial communities from Petempiche,Puerto Morelos, Mexico - Orbicella T R C metagenome | ecosystem: Host-associated > Invertebrates > Cnidaria > Coral | place: Petempiche,Puerto...
TAAAAACCCAAGTCTGTTACATTTGCACAGTGTAACACTCGAGAAATCACCAATATGAGTCTGAATCTATTAGACAACCCATAACTGAAATCTTTATTTATTATTTTTACACTATTTTAGGGTGGTCCGTAGAGGGGGTCCGTAGGGGTAGTCCATGGACTGGTCCGTAGGGTAGTCTGCGGACCGGGGGTCAGTGTTTTCGGGTAACCCCACCTTGGGGTGGCCATGGATATTTTATAGAACTACACAATAAGGGTCATGTGTAGGTTTGGCTGGTGGCAATAGGGATCACTGTCAACAGGCATTTTACATTCAGGATTTGGTAGAATATACTGCTGCCAAAAGGGGGTGGGGGTAGTAAGCTTATCAAGATATTAGTACAAAGTTGACAGGGCCTACTAAAATTGTTATTATAACAATTATATAACTTATGACGTGACATAGCTCAACTCAATTCCAGACACAGCCACATTTGTTGACGGTCATCAAATCAACTTAAATATAGGAGTACAATAACGAGTATAAAAAGGTGCAAAAGAAACGAACTGACAACATTGAATACCATTGCCACCCCCCGCCCCCCTCTCAACCCGGTTACTACGTTGATGTTTAAGTTGTCAAGATCCCAGCGGGGTTACTTTCCTTCTCCACTTCACCCGCCCTTGCCTGATCACCCTAACCCTCAGGCGACAGACTGAGGCTTACACTGAGAGATAACTGACGTAGCCATTTCAGGAGCTATCAACACTGAAAGGAATTTAAAATAACTTACCCCGGAATGGCATCTGGCAGGAACTATCCACTTGCTACTATTGACTAGGGAAAGGCATGTTCGATAGAACATGTTAACTATCAGTTTTCACATCACTGACCCACAAACAGTGACTAAGCAGCTTGCAGCGAACTTGCAGCAAATCCGCAGCGAAATGAGCCGTGAAAATGTTGCACAGCACCAGCAGACTGTGTACTTCAAATACACAACACAAACTATCATTCCTGGACCTCGCTGAGAACTGCAGTGGCGCGCAAATTTATTTAGCCTTTCTTCGTTGGAGTGACTTCGGCTGATAGAAACTTTCGGGACCGATCCGTTATTTGTTAAACAGATGAACAGATTCTATCTACATGATTATTTTGCCGAGCCCTGGGAACGATGTACATTTGATCAGCGTGCCAGAGTTAGCACCGGAAGTTGCGTGACAGTTGAAATATGCCAGCTCACAGAGCCCTTTCTGTGGTATTTTTCCGCGTGGACATACTGAGCATACTGTGACCGGAATTTCTCGGGATCCATGGCTATCTGTTCTCTAGCAGCATCGATTCTTTTCTTGCTAAGCCTTGCTACAACCGGCAAAGCACAATCGCACTATCAACAGAGAATCCTCGTCCTTGGAGGAGATGGCATGTTAGGAAGCGAAACAGTAGCCCGATTGAAACTCAGAGGACACGACATCACCATTCTGCATCGAGGAACGTGGTACTGGGACTCCGCTCTAAGAATCAAGCCATGGGTGAAGTTTGTACAGTGCGACCGGGAAGACTTTGACGTCTGCGCTGATAAACTAGGTGACATAACTCGAGAAAAAGGCATATTTGATGCAGTGATCGACTTTAGTGGGTACAAACCAAGCCATATCAAGGTAAACAGGGGTCCTTTGTCATTTCACTTTACAATATCAGTTTGTTGATTGTCTAGACGTGATCTGGGCAACACTCGTGCTTGAGCTCACGTATATAATTTAAAGTAGTGCTTGATTCGAATGATATTGTCAACCCTCAAAATTATAGCGACATATGAAAGGTTATTAGTCTGACCATGTCTCTGAATAGAAGGTCAGGTAATTTATATTTGTCTTTTGGACGTTGCGTGACAATTTACATGAAAAACTTCAAAGAGAAACAATCATTGTTACTAAATGAGGGTGTCAATAAGATGGTGGCTTTCACTGCTAACGGTTAACATTTTGGCTTTTTTGCTGCTAACGGTTAATTTATTTTCCATTGTTTTGATAAGTTAAATTTTTTTTTTCATTTTTTTAAAAAAAGCTAAAAACGTATTTTAATTACCGTAAAACATATTTAATTTAAGGTCTAAGGACCATCCCGGGACTGAAAAACGTATCATTATAAGAATTGTAGTCTAATATTGCAAACAAGCCACAAAACAAGTCAAAAAAAAGTATTTACAAGAGATGTTGAGACTTTCATTTTTTTAGTTTTTTTTTTTTTTTTTAAATATTTGTTACGGCTAACGGCTAAAATTTTCAACTTTACGTCTAACGGCACAATCTTTGGCCTGGGGAGGCGTTTTACGACTGACGATTAACCCCAGTGAGACCCTCTTTAATAAGCATTTGATTTCTTGAAGTAATAAAATAATGGCATTTCGAGAGAAGTAATATATGAAATGACTCTAGTATATTATTTCTCACGTCCCTGATTTGGTAGTAAACTAGTGCGAGCATTTTCAGCAAATTGTCAAATTGCAGCATGTTAAATTTCGCGATTTCGATCAGTTCAAGAAAACGAGGGGAGTCCAATTAGCCGAAATAAAATATGCGCGAGTTTAAAATAAGATTGAGGGAGTGGTAGCGCCGGGCAACTGACTTTCGTTGTTTCTCTGAGACTTCCAAATAGCTTACCCAATCGCATCCGTTTCCTCGCTCTAAGCTATTTCACGTTTAAGTTTAAGGTTCTCTGTATTTCCGCAGGATTTTATGGGCAAGATGCGTAGTAAGATTCGACGGTACATCTACATCAGTACTGATTCAGTGTACGAGGTTTGTCAGGAGCCTTCCCACGATGGGCCCACGCTTGAGGAGGACGCTGTGCGTCCAGAGGATCCGAATACAAGAGAGGCCTATGCTCGTAAGGACCCTTACGGTAGCGCCAAGCTGGACTGTAAGTAAAACACTACCCAACTACTTTAGATTAATAAGGACTGCGCTTTTTATTCTGGTTGTCGTCGTAAACATATTTGTGCATACTGCAAGAGCTAGAGAAGGCTAGTGTAAAAATGAAATTTTTTTTGAATTACATTGAAACGCCCGGGGAATCTCTTGTCTAGTTCCTAGTCCTTTTGATTTTGCCGCAGTCAATCTGTTTCGGGTCACGTGGCTCGAGCGAGTGCCGCAGTCTCATTAGCAATTAAATGGTGGAACATTCGTTTTGCAGGTGAAGATGTAATAAAGAGGGAAAATGAACTGTGGAACATCCCTTACTTGATTCTACGCCTGCCTGACGTCATTGGTCTCCGTGACAACACCAACAGATTCTGGAACTACCTTTTATGGATGCGATTCCACGACATATTTGACCGGCCAGTGGTAATACCACACAGCCTCCAAACTAGATCTCTCAGCTTCGTCTTTTCTGAAGATGTGGCGAATCTTTTGGTAGTCCTTCCGGAGTATGGAGACAACGTGTATAACTTTGCTTACAACCTTGCATTTCGAGAACAAGTGACACTCGAAGAATTGCTCCGAAATATGGCCCAGCACCTTGGTCTCCCTGCGGTAAAGTTTGATAAGCCTAACCAATGGGGTACCCACTATTACCCCTCTGTTACGCGTGGCCCGTTGGATATTTCCATGGCGGAGAAATTTTTTCGTTGGAATCCGCATCAGCTTGACCATGGAATTAGAAAAACCGCGCAATTTTACGAGTACGCCATGAGGTCTTCGGAATTTCAGGTTCAACGAAAGGCAATCCTCGACAGTTTGGATGTCCCTTCTCATGCAATGGGAGCGTTTAGGAAACGGTTGAAGGAAGTTTATAATGTGGATTATGTTAGGCCGGATAATGTAAAAGACGAGTTATAACAAATACTGTAAGTCTAGGCTATAAACTCCAGCACCATGTCTAAATTCGACATAGAAGTGTGCTCAGCAAACGTTGTGTGGATTTTTGCCGCTCTCGAGACTGCAACTAATTCAAAATAATTCAATTATTGTGTAAACTGATGTGATGCAAATACTTTGCTTTATCGGCTAATAAAGATTTGGACGAATTCGTTCATAACTGAACAGAATTGACCATTTTTCCGGAATTGTGCGAAGTCCAGATCTTGTCCCAAATGCAAGTTTGTCCGATCTCTGACAGTTTCCGTTTTATCATTATAGTTTTCATTTCTGAAATTTGAATTTGAAGTACTTTACATAGGAGTTTACGTGGTTCCTAGCATCCCCTCCCATCTCTTGCCAAGTCATTTTTCCAGATTGAGTTCAGAAATCGAATTCAAAGGGATATTACCTCACGCGGGTTCGTATTAGTTTACACCCATTTCAATACAGCTTCGCAAACTGTCCTCCTACATCGTTTACTTACGTGCGGCCGGGGTTAGCATGCAAAGTACTAGTGGTAGCTGACGAGAGATTCCATTTTGCCCAGTCCATTCCAAAACTGAGGGTAGTTTGAAACTTCTTTATGAGTATATCCACTAAAATTTCGTCCGTTCTGTTCAAAGCTCGCTCCATTTGGCAGTACACAATACAAATAAAGCCATCATTTACTGCTTGTAATTCAACAGGGTTTCGTTTAATTTCAATACCAGTACATCATCATAATCTCAAAGTTCTCATCTGAACTGCTAAAATTGCACAAGTGAACGTTTTGTAGTCACGTGCATTCAGAGCTAAACAAGAGAACTAGTTGCTCACAACCGTTTATTACCTGAACTAATTATGGTGAACACGTACAACAGAAAGGGCCAGGCTACAAAACAAAATTATAATCTCGACTCCAGGAGAGTTCTCCCTTTAACTTGAAAGGGACAAATGCCCTGGGGCCCGTTTCTCGAAAGCCACGGAAACCTTTCGGGCCCGTAAAACCATTTTTAGTTCATCTGTAGCTAAAAACGGAGAAGTGTATACGCCTGAAACTTCTTGTATGAAGGGAACCTCTGTTCATATTAAGAATATATGACTAAAACAGCTCTGTAATCGTAAGGTTCGAGACTTTGCTATGGCTTTCCCGGTGCAAAAAATTTTCGGGACCTTCGAGAAACGGGCCCCTGGGCAAGAAGCAGAGAGTGCATAAGGGTATACTTCATCCATAGATGCCTACAATTTATCAGAGACAGTCACACGGCCAATACTCCCCATTTTGAATATCTTCAACACTGTTGGGATTTCTTTCCAGCCAGTTCCAGAAATAAACTATGAATGATTATAATAACATTAAAGCTAACTACAACAGCGTGATATATGAAGAATATCAATTTTCTTTGCTAATTTACAGCTTACGCAATTTCTGGTGGGCGTATTGTATAGAATTACGGTTAAATGATTTTTAAACACTACATCTGGATAACAAAAGTTTACGTTACCCGTAGGAGTTTGCGAGGCTTCAAACAATTAAAAAAACACCGAACAAGTGTAAATCAGGTAAAGAGGGCACGAGACTTTCAACGACGGAAAGCGCCTGCACTTTCGCTACTGCCGCTGACCAGCAGTGACAGTGTCGAGCCAGTCACTCGTACCCTCGATACAAGGTTTCCATATCGCGCAACTGGGACAGCGCAACTGGGACAGCACCAGCTGCCTTGCTAATCCCCGTATTGAGAAACTTCAGGAACTAAAAAAAGGAGTTACTAAAAAACTAACCAAAACTGACAAGTCAATTGCCGGTTTGGTATCAAATCACTTAAACACGATCTAATGAATTTATCAAACAAAAGAAGACAACGTGAGTTTTGGAAAATAATTGAGATTTGAAGCCAAGCGAATGTGCACACAGTACTAGACCATGATATAAATACTCGGCAAGACTATTTTTAGCTCTGGTTTTCACAGCCTATACTCTACTCTCAGCATATATTAGAAATTTTAAAACGTGAACGCATCATCGTATGCGTTACAAAAGTTCTACAGCTATTTCAATAGAAGTATATTAAACTATTTTAACCTCATTATCTTGGAAAACACGCTGCACATTTTTTTAAATATTACAAAACCTTTTTTGCGATGACAGTTCTCGGCAATAATTCTTATAAGTAATCAATATGGCCTTTTACTCTCAAACGTCAATGTACCCCTTTGGTATCTAAACCAACAGATTACTTAACGCTGACAGCATACACGCTATCGTATGTCATGTAATATCTATCCAGTGGTTCTCACAGCCTGTTCAATTTGTCGAGTTTGACTCTGTGTTTCCCATATCGCGACATATAACACCTTTGACTTGAACCATTAAAATTTAACCGATGGGAGAATAAACTGGACTCCTTAGCTGTAATGGTGCACAGAATGGCTCCTCGCGAAATTATTCAGCTTCACAGATATCAAGAGTGATCCTTCTCTTTTGCTTTAGCTTGAATTAACTGTTTCTGTCGTCGAATCTGTTTCTGCAACATACTTAATCCCTCGTCATCAGAGTACGCACCTCCTCCCTGCTCCTGTCCCTCTTCCTTGTATAATTCTCCATCAGAGAGCCCTGTCCTTCTCTCTGGACAGGGGGGTGGTACCGAAGACTTCCTCGCAGGAGGCATAGGTGCACTTCTGCTTCGCGCAGCGTGACTTGCTAGCGCCGCAAGCTGTGCCTGTTGGGCTGCGGAAGGCCGTCCTGATACACTCTGGCTTCTGTTGTACATGGCTTTTGCTTTCTGTTGCGGTGTCCACCCGCCGGAATTTTCTTGAATATTTTCAGGATTCGAGCGATGATGTTGCCCACCGTAACTGAAATAGCCCGAATCACTGCTATTTAATCCGCCAATCTGGGCGTCTCCATTACCCGAGTAGCTGCTCTGTGAAGACGTCTCGCTGTCGCTTCTTCGATGAGCCATACCGTACTGGTACGGAGACATGGCAGACGCGGACTCACTCATGCAGCGTGTACGCGTGTTACTGACAGCGTAAGGCGTGGCATATTGAGGCCCGTGAGGGTAGTGTCCTGACGCGTCCTCTCGCGGGTGTTCCGCTATGGAGGAAGGAAGGTAAACTTGTGCAAGCGAGGCAGAAGGTGACCTCTCCCCTGAGGAAGAGGAATAGCAACCAGAGTCTGTAGATGTTGTCCACGACGTTCTGTCACCTGTGTAAAGGATTACACAAACACATATGAGATACTGCTAGTACGTTGCCAAGTTCTTACAAGAATGTGTAAAAGAACGTCTGGTCATGTGAACTGTCAGTGTATTAAAACTCCGACTAGACTGCTGGCAGTCTGTTTTTCTCTCGAGATTCAGCAGGGGTTATGAGGCCAGACGCTTTAGCCTAAAGGGGAATGGAAATGCCGACTGAACAATGTGCAAGCTGAAGAAAGCAAAGCGACAACTTAATTTCAAATGCCAGTCGTCTCCCCGCCCACAGTCCAAGCCCCAAGCCTAGCTTAGTGCAAACTGAAGGTAAACTTCTTCTCAACCGGTTGTACAGTCTGAAGCCCAACTAGCTGGCTATAAGCGAAGCTGAAGAGATTACTCGGAACCTACTATGCTCCAAGTCCATCTAGAGGTCAAAGGCAAAGACTTGAACCCCAGACGTCCTAATTACAAGTTCAACGCCCTTACTGACCAAAACCTAATCGGAAACTTTGACATTGCCCTACCGAAGACTTGCCGAAACGGTATTCGTTTCTCCGATTGAAAAGGGAACATTTACTACTCACCTGGATGAGGTAAGGCAGACACTGCCCCAGGGAAGGGGGGAGGAGGTGGCATTTCGACTTGCAAGTCTCCTGAGTAACCAGGCGAGAGCAGCGGGGTTGGAGGCTTAGGAAAGCTCTCTACTGACGGCGATCCTATTGACGATCCTAGAGACGACATTGATGACTGGGACGAGGTGGAAGACACGCTAAAGCTCGTGGAACGGGAGCAGATGCGGGGCGGGGGTACTTTCTTGGGAGAAGTGGAGGGTGTGACGGATCCCGTAAGCTTGTTTCGCGTGTGACTGTGTTTCACGGAGAACGAGTAATGTCGACTGAATGCATTGAAATAAGGGTCCGTTTCTGACGGGGGTGGAGGCGGTGGGGTGGTAGGAGGGTCGCGGCCTGTATGCTGTGGACTGGTGGCTCTGGTCAATGTGGTCGTTGGACTCGGCGGTGGAGACTGCAAATAGCAACAAACAAACAAACAAACAAACAAGCAAACAAATCATTCAGTTACCCAAAGGAGATCACTTCTTTCACTATTTATGGGTTGGACAATATGGGGTGTTGAAAACAGACTTGATTGCACACTTTGCTCTGACGAAACGTCAGTCTTACGAACTCGCCAAGGCGGTTAATTTACCGTCATCAACTTTAACTTGATGAATAGCTAAGTGTTTTACTTGCCCGCCGTGACGCCTAGCAGTTTCTTTAATAATTAATAATACTTATTATTAAAATACACATCGTACAGACTTCCATGTAATACTCAGTTGCGCACAAAAACCGATACCTCACTTATCTATTGCACAAGCTATGAGCAGCTCAAAACCGCGTTTATCAAAGTTGAACACTGTGTTTTGTTTTTTCACTCTAATCAGAAACTCTGTGGAAACTATTACTTTACGCGCAAATAAAAACCAATCAGGGAAGGCAAGCTAAATGGATCTCTGGGGAGGTGCGTCATCAAAATAGCATTTCTCGTACCCAGTCTCAGGCGTCACTCGGCAGACGTGATGAAATAAACAAGTCATAGGGCCGAGGTTCACGTTTCGTAGTGTAAAGTTCATTTCAAGCTCCTTAGTCAGTAAGTTGAATTGTGTTTTCACCAACCTGGTCATCGTAGTTATGATGATCAGACAGTCTGAAGTCTCGCACTAGGTCCTCTCCAGCCAGTGGCAGCGTGGATGGACTAATTGTCTGCTTAATGATGTCTGCAAGAACTGACTGCAGGTGTTCAATTTCTCCCAACATAGAAATCTCGTGCTCCTAAAACCACGTGAAAAAGAATCTAGGTTAAACTCATTGCAATGATCAGAACAATACTAAAGTAACAAAGGCTAAATAATTTAGAACGCTAGATAGCCATTCAAAAAGTTGCAGTTCTTCAAATAAGAAATAACCGCCACATTTTACAGAAAAGAAATAATAAATCATGGACGGCAGCTAACTTAAGTTGCCTTAGGAAAGTATGAAATGCGAGGAGTGAGGAGAGACGAATCCCAGCTTCAGTGCAGGGAATGGCAAAGGAGATGAGCAGTTTATTTATCCCACATATACTTAAGAGAGACACTAAAATACAACCTGATATTATTGACTTGAAGCCACAGCTCTATATAACTATTTGTAGTTGACTTGACTTGAAACGTATCAGAGCGTGTGGAAACATTGATGATTATCTGAACCGACAATAACGAGTAAAACATCCTGATGAGACTTACCACAACTGGTCTAAAACAAGAAGCTAACAGACAATATCTAGTTCTCTCTTCCACCAACACTTTTCTGAGATAACGCTTCTCCTGCTCTTCAAATGCTGCTTGCTGAGCACTTGCTTGCTGCAAGGTACAGTCACAGAGTTTACACATCAAAAAATAACATCAATTGCAAAGATATACCAGCAAATCAGAAAAATAGTGAACAAAACTAAACTGAAGAGAAGTGTTATGAATCTAGTGATGTATACAAAGTAGTTTGTAACACTTGGAGAAATGAGTAGCAGTCACGAGCAGTGAATTTCAATATCAGGACAAATGCTACAACAATTCTGATTGACCCACAGGTTTCCAGCATAAAAAGATTGCATGGGCATTCCAGCAGGCAACGGAGAAAGTGGTGGCACAAACGTCTGAGAGGTGCATAGCTAGTGCAGATAAAAGACAGTGCTCCAGCCAAGAAAAACAAACCAACAAATTGCAACCAACAATTTCTCCAATGCCTGTTGCAATATTTCCCAACATATAACAACAGGGGAAACTTGTGAATACTTTTTTCTATTTCAAAGTGATACGCACCTTCAAGGCTGCATCAAGTTTTTCTTGGTGTTCTGACTTTCCTGGGAGAACAAAGAATATAGAATCATTGTCAACACTTATCATAATAAACTGTATAACTAAACATGTCTCCTACTTGGTAACAATCAAGTCTCGAGGCATAACTCTAAAATGTAACCACTGTAAACACAGCAACTCTAGCTCAGAGTGCTGGAAAAAGTTCTCTTCCACAAAACAATGATACAAGTGGGATATAGTTTCCAGTGACTTTATGACAGGGTGATTGGTAGCATTAAGGATGTAACATACACAGCTGGGATCACGCATTAAATACATTAGATTGATTTTCAAGTGTAATAAATATTTATTATGCTCACCTAACTCACCTTTTTTAACCTTCTTTTGCCACTTGTTTGTTTCTGCTGTAGCCTTTTTCAAATCCTGTTTGGCTTTCTTGTATTCTGACACAACAAAAAATTAATATTGTAACCCCAAATATCTACTAGAAACTAGTAGGGTACAAAAAGTGTACATATCCTTCCATTGTGTTGATGGATAAACAGAGCAATTTTCTTTTTCTACAGAATTATTGTAAACTTAAATGCACTTTTCTGTATTTTTTCATACACATGCCCTCAAAGACTCACACTGCAGCATCTAAGACAGATGACATACAGCAGCATAACAAAGAAAATTTGACAAATATAAAAAATATCAACTACACAAAATGATACACAAGTCATATTTTAGACTTTAATTGAATTAACATGTGGACACACTTTTAAAGATTTGATATGTTTTCAACCTCAGGATCAACAGCAGCTTTCAACAGGAAATAAATTCTTGTTATCAAACAATTTTTCCAACTTGAAACCTTTTGCATGATCTTTGTCCATTTGTATAACAGACTTTTTCCAATCATCCAACCTCTCTTGAAGAGGAAAGATCAGGGCTTCACACAGTAACCTGAACAATCCACAAATCAAGCATTAGAACAATAATCATGGGCAAAAAATGTCACAAATTCGCTTCACATATATCATTATGGCTTTAAACTTGCATTACTTTCATTGCTTGAAACTTGAATTGTACTATACTCTTTTACTGTATTGCTCATTATTAGGTTTCTTTAAAAACAAAAATGTGGTGATTTCCTGGTTCAGTAGTGTGCAGTGCCCCAGTTAACAGAGGGGTCTCAGCTCAAAAACAATCTGACTTGACATATTCATGGAGAACTTCTGAGGTTTAGGCGAGGTCAGCTGTATCTACGTGTATTGACTCTTGTCCGTAGCTTAATACCAACTTGCCTTTGAATTTTATCTGGCACCCTGTAGGTTCCCTGCAGGTCTTGTCATTTTTAATCAGAAATTAGGTTTTAAGGTTTAA
>Ga0126339_10003647_pt1 | contig 11239 bp, 4 predicted proteins | sample OrbTmetagenome_2_FD_92532 | JGI IMG/M metagenome (GOLD analysis project Ga0126339, IMG submission 92532) | Coral microbial communities from Petempiche,Puerto Morelos, Mexico - Orbicella T R C metagenome | ecosystem: Host-associated > Invertebrates > Cnidaria > Coral | place: Petempiche,Puerto...
ATTATTATTATTATTATTATTATTATCACCCAACTAGTGGACTAATGCAAATCCTGCATTTTAATTGGCACGCTACAAGAGGACTATTAGTAATAGTAATAGTCCTCGAGTAGCGAAATCGACGCGATTGAGTGACGCTTTTTTCTTTCGTTTTATTCCCAAATAAATATTTCTTCAACTTGCATTTGCTAACTTTATTATTCCCTTTTCTGTCCAATTAATTGGGTGATACTAAAACAATTAGACCCTTCGCCCTCAAGGGCCACGGGTCAATAGCTCATGAGGGCTACGGGTCTAACTGTTAATTATTATTATGATTATTTAATTAAAAAAGGATCTCAGCATCGAACCTCCGACATCATCAATACCAAACGTGACATTGCACACTCTTCAGCCTCTAGCGAATCCTGGATGAACTATCCTTACTATACCTGAGGCTGTTTCTACATCCAGTGCTGTGTGCACTGTAACACGTGGTCTGTTGGACTGCACCTGGCGTACCATCACCTGGCCCACATCACTATGTTGCTTAGTTACCAAATGATCATCATCATCGTCTATGTTGTCTAATGACTGCTCCAGAAGAGACACGTGACTCATGTCTGACACACTACCAGCTGCCGTCGCTGTAGGAGTTGGTGCATGGTTTCTGGATAACTCGATGGCCAGTCGCTGTGTTTTAAACAAGTTGTTTGATTAGTAGTTACACAGTGGTAAGACAAGTAAAACAAACTACAGACTGAGAAATTACACTGGAACCGATATTCCAAATATCTTGTTGCTAGCTCTATACGTCGACTATAAGCATGGTCATCAACATGTATGGAGTACAAAGAGTTGAATCCATCTTGAGTTTCTTAGACCTTAGTACTTCACTATGCTTGATTTTACCAGCTGGATTTAAACACGGAGCGGTCGCACAACATAGAAGTCGGGGAGAAATAACGTTTTTCTCGTTAAAACAACAGAGTCATTTACGTATAATAATATAAGGTGAATAAGAAAAATACCGTGAAAATAAAACTTATATTAACACTTTAGAAGATGCCTTTGGAAGGACAACAACGATGAATTATCTTTGTCACTTCACGGAACATTCAAATTTCGCCGCTAACTAAAATAACATTTAGCTGTTGCCTGCGATACATGAGCTATCTGTTTGCATTTATCTAAGCATGCCGAGAACGAAAGCAAATCTCATAAGAGGTGATTTTGGTTAGCCTATGAACACAGAAAAATTATTCAGATTTATAAACGTTATGATAGTGCAAACAAAATGCAAACTGCACAGCGCTGAGTTATTCCTCAAATTGTTCTATATTCAGAGCAAAGAAATTGGAAACAAAAAGTACTACGAAGAAGCAAAGAAAACTTGAAAATGGCAAAGTGAGATTTCGCCTGAATATTGACGTTAGAAAGGAGAAGGAAGACTCATGGCTGAATGCAATAAAAACAAAAATTGCGTTCGTAAAAGGCCGACTGAATTTTAGGAGCAAGAGTACAACAGCAGCCAATGTTCACCTTATGGAATCTCTTTTAGATACCTGGCCGAAGAATAACCATATTACCGTAGATAAAATATGTTACCTTCGCAGTCTGCTTGTACCTGGTTTTTTTTTTACGAGTTTTAGTTTCCAAACTTATTTCTCAACCGCGTTAATCCTCGAAGGAGCAAAGACACTCTGGCATCAAAAGAACAAGACACAGCATTTTTTGAGTGAACAGCTCGAATTCATACGATAGGCTTTCGCAAGTGGAGGAACAAAATTATGAAGTTGAAATTAAAAAAGTCAATTTTCTTTGTAAACTCTTCTCTTGAAGCTATCGTTGATCTAGTGTAAAAGGCATTGCTTACTTGTAAAATAAAACAGAAAACTACACCCGTCGCTATCCAGAATTTTGTGGCAACACGCTAAAATTAGACCTAAGTGAATGAGCCAATCAAATAGGAGCATTGGTCGTCCGTTGGGATTTGTGATTGGCAGGCTGAACACCTCAGCCTTGTTGTATAGGATCGCTCCGTGTTTAAAATAATTGAAATTTTAAATTAATTGCATTTCAAATTGTTGTCACTTAATTCAAAATTAGCCTGCTCGAAGGCTGCCATTGGGTTTGAGTTAAGGATGATTAAATGTAATGTAAACTGGGGAAGCCTAACGAAGAAACAGAAGTCATGGATCTTTATCGTAAGTCAGTGGACATACCACTGTCAGCTATCTGGTTCCCTTGCACCTCCTTGAAATTACTCTCATGGTGCATCGTATCAAATTCGTGATGTCTTGTTGAAAATAAGCTTGGTTTACACTGAGTAAGAATAGATTCACCTGGGCCTCTTTAAATTGGCAACTCTTTTTACACAATTACTGAACTCATTGAATCACCTTCCTTTTCTCTAAACATAAACTCTTGCTTAAAGCACACCACGCTAAAACTGGATTATTGACACGGTTTGAAAATGCCCAGGCACATGCTTTGAACAATATCCATATTAAAATGATGATCTGAGCAGAGACTGGGCTGTATGGTATCAGTTTTACTGAATTTTTACGGAAAATGTTAATGGCATTCAAATTTATGAGTGCTATAAGAGTACTCTCTTAGTGAATTGTCAGCTGATAAATACAATATAAGTACCTCTTTTAAGTCGTTAATCTGTTGTATGTACTGGGTCTGACCAGTTTCAAGTTGATTGATATACCTATATTAAAAAAAAAAACACAGATACAATCAATTATATATTCAAGAACCGACTTCAAGTGAATCATTTAATTCACAGGGTGTGGATGAGGTTTAATGCATGGTTCAACTCAACCACCATGCAGATCCTCCATTCAGGCAAGGAGTTGGCTGTAAAGTTGGATCATAATGTGCAATTCTTGCGAATTTTTTGTTTGTTTTTCATTACTACATTTTTAATACAAGTACCATGACTGTATGAACAGGTCAAACTGCTTACCACTGCTGGTCTCTGCACTTTTGGTAGAAGGTTGGAGGTCTGACTTGAAATCTCAGAATCAAAGTATCGTTTGCTGTATTCAAATAACCTTCACTTCCCTACACAACAAAAATAACACTGCATCATTTATCCACAAAATAATGATTACCTGTACAAATACCATTGTTTTCACAAACAAAAACGAATAGACATGCCAACTGCTAAACTTGCAAACATATATGACAAGCCTTTTTTATCCCCAGTGATTTTCTTTTTATAATTTAAGAAAAGCTGGAAAGAAAGAACTTTTCACACTGCTACTTACCAAAAGATCCAAACGGAAAAATCTGTTATAACCCCAACATTCACCAACTTCAAAGTCAGATGCTGCAAAAAAGCATAAATAATTTTTTAAATTTCTAAATTCCACAATTTTGCATAAGGGTCTATAAGCAAGGCTTGTTGAAAGCACGTCAATATGAAAAAATGATCGTTCCTTTTCATTTTCCCTTATTTTTGTATTGAAGTGCTTTCCACAATTTCGTTTTAATTTTGTTTGACATGTATACAGTGCATTGTACAGTGAGCAAACCTTGCTTACAAGTGCTAGTCGCAGATAGAATAACCTAAAATGTTGAGGAAGTACCAGTAAAAAGTACTTTTAATAGGCTTTATTTTTTACTAAAAACATATAATTCTATCTCAATGTATGTATGTGATAGCTTGTAGATCGGAAACAGAGGTAGAGGTTCTGCTTTAAGCACTGACTAGGGTCACTAACCTATTCGCATCAGGATGTATACGAGTACAAGATTAATCAGGAAATCAAATAAAAGACTGTGTGTAACTTGTGATGGATTAGCATCTTGTCAAGACTTCTTACGGCTTACAAGTCTTAGTGTGATAAGTAATGTATTGTTGTTACATAGAAGCAACCTGATGTTGAACACTCTTGAAAAGGGGTTACTACAAATGGGCAGAACAGCGCTTTGATTCACTGCAGCTGCAACTCACCAAATTCCCTTACAATATTTTTGCTTGAGTCAGGAGAAGCATGGTGTATCATTTCCACTCTGTATTCATACCTTCAAGAAAGGAAATATTATCAATGCAATTGCCATACACTGTTAACAAATTATGAACAATAAAGAATGTAATTGTCAGACATCCTTGCATCAGGAGTGCAGTCAAAAGCCCAGAAAGCCCAGCAAAGGCTGGCCTGGCTGGCCTTGCCAGGAAAGCGTGGCCTGGAAAAGCATGGCAAGCGTAGTCAAGGCCGTGCTTTGTGGTAACCCAAACCACAAAAGCATGACTTCCCTTGCCAAGCAACAAACAATGCCAGGGTTTCTTGGACTTTCTGGGCGAGTAAAAAATCCACAAATTTCTGGCATTCCTTGCCATATCAATGCAACTGCCATACTGATACACTGTTAACAATTTATGAATAAAGAATGTAATTGTCAGACAAGAGTTAGAGTTATTACTTGGATGTTTCTGGTAGTCCTGCTGAGAGTTCAAGGAACACAGACAGGTAGTTACCTCTCACTACACCATTACCATCCTAAAAACAACAAGAACAATTTATTCTTAATAAACATAGCTGCGTGACTGGACCTTTTGGTTTCCGAGTCATGAGATGTACTTCTGACAGCTATGGATACTACTGAATCAAATACTAACTGTTTTGGATTTGCCTCCTACTTTACAACAAACATGTAAACATTATAAGAAACAGGCATAAATTTTAATCATATGTGAGTTCTAACACTTACTGGATACACCTTCAGTCTCCAGCTTAGTCCACTAATATTTAAAGGCTCACTGTAGACAGGATCTGCTTTCCTGCGTAACAAACTGTGTGTGTACACATAAAGTTTACGTAAATAAAAATATGGGTCTAGCAAAATCCCACTCAAATATGATGGAGGCCACTAGCACATGACAATCTACATTTAAAACAAACATTGTTTTTTTTATTTGTTCATAAAATTGTGATGTTCAATTTAAAAAATGGAAATTTACCTGAAATTTGTTATACAGAATGTGCTAGTGTCGTATCCTGGTACAATTTCACTGAAAGTCAAGAGCAACTGTGTGTAAAAAATACTGAGAGTGACTTTAAGAAAACTATACTACTTATTGATAAGCAAGTACAATCTGATCAGGGTACTGAGCCAGTGTCAATAATATAAATTTACACAACAAATAAAGAAAACTGGTTAGTATTAAAAAAAAAGTGATGTCAGTGGACTCCTATCCATTTCCATCTTTCCTGGATAAGAACTACAGAGTTGCAGGCCGAAGAACGAAAATCCTGTTGATCATGATAGGATGACCAAAACAAACTACAGTCGAACCTCCCTTAAGCAACCACCCAAAATGCCAAGCCTAAGGTTGGTCGCTTATTGGGTCAAAATGTTGCCTCATTAGCATATGATAACTGCAGAGACTTACCCAATGTTTTACATGTTTTATTGATGTCAAAAGTCAATTTCTAGAAAATAAAAATATACTGTACTTGCCATTGAGAAATTTCGTCTCTTGTTGCTGCCAATAGGCAGCCTTCATATTCTTGAAGCAATTGAGAACTGTGGTTCCATCGACCCATTGTTCCATTATTTGCATTAAGAAACAGGCTATCAGGAATCTTTTTATATAACCCTCTCTAGCCAGTCAGCAGCTGTGTTATAACAGATGAAACACATGTGCTCGCTCAGCAGGAGAGTCGAGGTTTACCCTGTTTACAGGTGAGTTGTGGCATTTTTAGTTTCTCTGATCGCTTTTGCCAATCTGTTATGGTTACTTCTATTCGAGGAAGCATTCATTAAGGCCATCAAGCTTTCAGTGAGCATTCTAGAGGCATTCTAGAGGCATTCATGCATTTATGTCACTTGCAGCTTTGGTTTTCAATCGATCGGATTCGGTCGATTCCTGGACACAAGCAAATATCGATGACCTAAGGATCAGTTCGTGAAGCTGTTACTGGGCTTGAAAGACATCGTAGTAACATACAATAAGTGTGCCAAGGTAGTAACTAAAATAATTGTTAGACCACATGTATTGTCCATTTCCATCATGACAAGCTTAAGGTCATTCCTCACATTTGCATTGCACATCCTTACTGCGCATAATTTATGGCGTCATTAGCGCGCGGTTGTGCACGCGCATATTGAAAACATGACGGATTTGCCTTGATATTGAGCTCTGTCAGTTGAAAAATGGCTATAGCTTACCAACGAGCATGGGCACCCCAATATTTTTTCCAGTCATTGTAATCAACTAATCATAACCTTTGCGTGAGAAAAGACTGATCTAATTTCTATTGCTGAAAATTGAATAAATAAGAAAAATAGCAGATACACTGTGGTCTTTTCTATTTTGCAGTTGGTAACCACCTCAAGAAATTTGGTTCAAATTTTTAATCAAGGATTTAGCTTTCTGTCTGAATCAAACTTAAACGTTTATTTGCATCCGACACAATGTATTGAGTGTAGTTTAATGCGTGTTCTTATGAGTCCGGGCTTACAAAGATGTTACAATTACTGGGAACGCATTCTTATGATAAGCATTAAATACTGCCAAAATGGGGCATTTTTAATGCCTCACTGCTGCTTAATGAGCATGGGCACCCCCCTTTTTTATTTCAAAATTGAAGTTATCATTTGACAAATATTCAGTGGACAAAGTTTGAACAAAAATCTATTGTCACTTTTATTTCAGAGGAATTACCTTAATAAACAGTTCACCTATACATGATAAGACCCATTGTTCGTTACACGTTGCATTTTTATAAACCGAGATGTTTGTTGTCCACTCTTACAAGCATAAACCCAAGGAACCAACAGATAAACCAAAAACTGACATAGGTAGTCATTAGTTATCGTATCTCTTTTATACATTCAAAGTACATGTAACCATGTTGTTTTGGAAATAAAATTAGTTATATTTTCGTTGAAGTTCCCATTGTCATATTTACATACAAACAGGCTACTAATGGCAGCACTCAATTCACAAAGCGAACTCCTAGTACTAGTTGGGAATGCAACAATGTTACAACACCTTATCATCCAATTTCTGCCCTATTATTTGTCAAGTGGTTGCTTACGGGAGGTTAAAAACAAAAGAAAATTTCAAACTTTTTGCTCTAAAGGTGGTTGCGGTCGCTTATAAGAAGTTCCAAATAAAATTATAGTGATTTGACAAGGAAACTTTTGGTATTTTGGAAAACTGGTCGCTGAGGAGAGGTGGTTGCTTTCGAGGTGGTTGCAATCGGAGGTTCGACTGTAGAAAGATGAGATCAGTATGGATGACAATACTAATATTGTTATTAAGCAAGGCCAACACAACTGTTAATAGCCAAAAGGATTGGGTTGTTTGCAGGGGTATGGAAGAAGCAATTGAAAATAATGCCATTAATTAAGATTCCAAAAATACTTACCTTGAAAAATCAGCTGGTATTGGTGGGCTAACAAAAGATGCCATTGGCTTACGATGGACCTAACAAGAAAATCAAATTGCATTTCAAACATTGCACATTATTAATAGTAAACGACACGGCTGTCATTGCTGAAAATTTAAAAGCAACTATAACCTTTGATAAAAGTATGGTAAGACATAACTTTGTATCAATTACAGCAAGCGATTGCCGCATTCTAAATTCTTCGCATGGCTTGCAAGTTAAGCAGTCTAACACAAAAATAATTATTAGAGCAGTTCTGTATAACAGTAAGACAGTGTCTCTTGCGTGACAGAGTTCAGGTGTTTACAGCTATTGAAGGTAACCCACTGATTGAGCTGCCATAATTACATGACTAAAATATTGCATATATATTCGTATCACTTCAAGTTGTTAACTCTATTTTACAAATAAAATTGCCATTAACAATATTTTAGAAACAGATGAAACATTCCGGCTCAAAAGTCGTTCAACTGACTATGGGGTGTTTTAAACAAGCCAATAGAATTCTTTGTTTTCACTCACTCATCATGACAACTTTGCGGTCAATCACAAATAAAACATGTTTTAGTGCCCAAGTTGTTGTCAATATGTTGCAAAAGAATTTGTTTGTGCTTTTAGCTGTGCATATATCGAGTTATATGGATAGATCTGGGAAGTTTGAAGGAGAGCACTCAAGAAGCTAGAGTTTGTGCAGCTGCACCTCAAGCAAATCTTACCCTTCTCTCTCATGCTCAGCAAACTTCCCCCATTCATCCATAACTCGATACATGTACACTACATATGAACCAATTCTTTAGCTTCTCGTGAGATGTGTAGAAAGAATTCAGTCCATTTTTCTTGTTGATCACAAGATCCACAATAGCTAAGGAAGTTAAGCCAATGTAAGTTGAGTGAATCCAAGGCTTGTGTTCACCATACCTGATTAAACATCTGCAAAAGTTCACCACTTTTGGCAATAAGTTCACTTCTGGAGCATGAATGGAGCTTAAGAAAAAAAAACATACATTCAGTTTCCAGCTGCTGAAATAATGACATCCATGATTTCACACAAATCAAAAACTGATTAAACCTTTTGTGGAGTTTTACAAATGGCTAATTAAAATACGTCAACTGTAGTCAACATATTGATAGTACCACAAGCAACCAGACCCCTCTTAAAATGAAAGAAATTAATTACTTTTGAAAGGTGAACTGATCAACATGACACACAGGGCAGACATGCTATCCACTGAGCTACGAGAACTCATGGAGAGCAAGGTCATTTAATTGAGTTCATATTTACCAAGCTTAAAATTCACCATCTGTATTCACTAATCAAATTACTTATCATGCAATGCACAGGGCTGACAACCACGTGAATTACATTTCACAACTTTATGTAACTATAGTTACAATCAACTCCCTCTTAAAAAAAAATTCAGTCTATAAAGTTCATTTTTGTTTCAATCTTACATTCTTCAATTCTATTTCTCAGATGAAGACTACAATTACTCAAAGTGAGAGAGATGAATGAAATTTTGATTGGAAGATTCATATCTGGCCTCATACGAACAACAGGCTGTAACTGTCAATGGTCATTCACCCATGGTATTTTCTCCTCTCTTTCTACCCAACCCAGTTCTCATGATATCAAAACTTAGACATGTTGTAAAATATACTTCCCACAATGCACATAATCTATGGTCAGTCTATAATAAAAGCCATTACATGAAAAATTCAACCAATACAATGTACGTGTATGGTGTGCAATAATATGCTGTATTCTATAGGAAAGTTCATTACTTGACTCATGAATTCCACATTAAATTTCACACAAAAAAAAACAATATTGTATGAATTGCAAAGCGATGAGTGTGATATCAGTTTTTCAAATGAAATTTAACATGGAATTCACGAGTCAGGTTATGATATTAAATTGAATCGCACAGCCTTCTTTTTAATTGAAAGAAAACCTTGTTTTATTTACATCTGTGTGAATGTTGCAAAATCCAATGTGTGCTCAAGAAAAGCCATATCTCTACAGAAAGTTGTACTTCAGGTCAAAGGAGGGAGAAAATTGACTTCCATTTCCAAAAGACAAACGTGTTTGTTTTTGGCTTCATGTACGGCAACAATGGTTTTGAAAACATTAAAAGGTCATTGTTTCTAACTGTTTTTGAGTTGTTGTTTTGTTGTCACTCAAGTTCAATTTCGTGCAAAGCCTTGCTTTCAAGAGTCACAATTCCACGCTGAATACCTAGCCTAGGTAACCAATCAGGTGTGAGAATTCTCTGAGCTATGCAATTCTAACCAGAATTTAACAAACCTGATGCTCCACTTCCTGTAACAAAGATTCCAACAATTCTGTTTCCTGAGTCAGTGAGTTTTTTTGTCCTGTTTGTAAAAAAAGAGTTAAACAAATTAAACATGTTGTCACTTAGAGAACTATGTTGATAAGATTTATGTGTAAAATATAAGCTAAGCAAACTGGAAAGGCAGCAATTCCATGCCATAATTTAGTTTTCTTGATGTTTCATAAATAAACATCAGCAAGACCAACATCACAATCAATCTCTTTTCTGTATTGGGTACTGTGAATAGACACTCGCCAGTGTTCATTGATTATAAAGTATGTTGAATCTCGGCTAACCACTCCACCGGTCTGCAACAACAAGCTATTTTGTTCTGGCCAGCTTTTACTCTTCATTGAAAAATGCTGCAACAGTCACTTTGTGACATTATGGCAAAGCCAGCAAAAGGTCCTCACTCCCCACCCCCAAAAAAGAAACCTCCCAACAATAGCCACGGAAGGAAAAACTGTTAGAAACAAGACTGCTTTAATCCAAGGTTATTTCATACATTTTTTTAATTAAGCTATCAGCCTAGATTTTGCTTCTTTGCCATTGCACAAAAACAGTCTCTGAACTGCTTGTGTCCCCAGTGGTACTTAAATTGAGAAAGACTCACTTTGCTTTAATTATTGCCATAATTTTGCTTTAATTTACAAACCATCACCCTGGTTTGTTATACAGTGGAATCCCAATTTTTCGAACCTCCAAGGGAAACGAAAATTGGTTCGAAAAATCCGGGAGTTCGAGAAATCGGGGGTAAAATTACAGGGTTCAACTGGAGAGGGGAAACAACTTTTAGTTCGAGATAAAGGGAGGTTAACAAAATTGAGTATTTGAGAAATCAGGATTCCACTGTATGTTTCTTTGAATTCTCTATTAACTGCATGTGCATGCACTACAAAATTAACAAAATGTTTAATTTTCAAATTATGAAATTTTCATCTTTCTACAACAGCTGGTTTATGACAGCTCGTTGAACAGTCCCCAGGGTGGCTATTGTAGGGAACTTTGACTTTGCTATTGCTCTACTTCTGCAAGGTTTTCTTGATATTAGCTTACAGCTGTCAGTGTTTTTTCATAGCTTCAATAATCTTCAGGAACAAGATCACCACCGTGACTTGATTAAACACATAACTCGTAGATATGCAGGTAACACTTTCCACTCATTTACTGGTAATATATAACTCACCCATAAGAGTTAGTAGTTTACTCTTCAGCAGAGTATCTAATCGAGCTATCATCAACTCAACTGCATTCCGAATTTCACGAACACGCTGCACAAATAAGGAAGGAAATAATAATAATTATTACTGACAGTAATGTTGACAAATGATTAAAGTTAAAAACAAACACAATTAATACTGCAAATGTTTATTTTCATTAGATACCTCTTCTTTAGCTTCACGTAAACTTTCAACATTGCGTTCCTGGATGGAGAGGGATAATTTCAATCCATTAGAAAGCAAGTTCACTGGTATAACACAATGAATAATAATAATAATAATAATAATAATA
>Ga0126339_10003648_pt1 | contig 11239 bp, 6 predicted proteins | sample OrbTmetagenome_2_FD_92532 | JGI IMG/M metagenome (GOLD analysis project Ga0126339, IMG submission 92532) | Coral microbial communities from Petempiche,Puerto Morelos, Mexico - Orbicella T R C metagenome | ecosystem: Host-associated > Invertebrates > Cnidaria > Coral | place: Petempiche,Puerto...
AATACTAAGAGTGATGGTGCCCCAGAAAAGAAACGTGTATGGGACGCACAGTGGTCTAATGGTTTGCGTGTGGGATGTCGGAGCGAGCGGTCCGGGTTTGAATTGGGCTCTTAGGTACTCTGCCGTCTACATCTAGGCGAATGAGTATGCAGACTCGTGTGTGCGTGTGTGTGTGTGTATTTATTATATTGCATTTATCTTATTTTATCTATCTTAAATGTGACGTGCTATGGATGTTGGAACGCTTATTGTTGTAGGTCTATGTTTACTTAGTGGCAGACCGTTTATCGGTAACGATATGTTTTGTTTGTAAATGAATGAGAAAAGTGGAAGATTTGATTAAAGTTAAGGTAATGAAATCCGTTTTCACCCCTTTATTGAGTCAAAGGTCCTCACAATCTTCTTTGTAAAGTAGCGACCAGAAATTTCTAGAAGTCCGCGTTTGGTGTACTAGACACACATGTATGCTACTAAACCGCTAATGGCATGCATTTATCAGGTGATGGAACTTTCACTGACGTCACCATAGAGACAGACATTGGACCCAGCTCTCACGCTAATGGTGCTGTCTGGGCTGACTTTGACCAGGACGGGGATCTGGACCTTTATGTGACAACACTCGGCGATAGAAGGCATTACCTATACATCAATCATGAAGGCCACTTTAAAGACGAAGCTATGCAGAGAAACTGTTCAATGCAGACGAGCAGCAAACGAAAGCTTTCTGGAATGACACCAAATGTTGGTGATTTTGATCTAGATGGGTTTGTCGACATTTACGTGACAGAATGGCTTCCGCATACTTTGGGAAAGGTACATTTCATTTTTATTATTCAATCATTATAAATTGTTGACTCCCGAGAATTTAAATTGTTGGCATTTTTTGTTCCTGTTTTGACAATTACGTTTTACTAATAACGTTAAGGTAACATGAACACCAAAAAGCTCAGTGAAACGTTTGTGGCTGAAGTTGTCATCATGATGAGTGTTTCAAAGTTTCATTGTTTCGATTCTCTCTTTTCTAAAAATCATTCTCAAATAAAAATCACCATTGGGAAGTAATCACACCAACATTCTGGCGATTGCTATTTGCCGGGCTAACTACATCACGTAGTTTAATTAAATTTCTACCCCTGAATGCGAGAGCTCCTAAGCTGTAACGTCACTAGGCTAATGCTACCATAAATCAAATGCATTCTATCGTTTTCTGGAAATAAATTAATCACCGTAAGATTTTTAGTTAGATCACAAACACCGTAACGTTCTAAAATTAACGAGGCTAGATAGTTTGATGAGCGCCACATTGTGGCAGCTTTTTCCACGTTTTTCTATCGCTACTTCTTGAATTTTTCGGTGGCTTGATACTTAAAGGTGGCAAAAAACAAACAAACAAACAAACAAACAAACAAACAAACAAAAAAACACGGTAAACCATTTATGATCTAACACGCCCAACATCTGCCATAAGATGTGACTACAGGAACATAAGTAGTTTTATTTATAGAACATTACCGCGGTAATTTAGAGAGCAATAGGATAGAAGTAAAAACGTTGAAATAAATTAACCTGAGGGCTGCCAGTGAATAGTCGATGGTTTTGCCCTATTATTTCTGTTATTTTCGACTGCTATTTTCGAAGATATTTCAGTGACATACCGTGAGCTCGCATCTTTCGCGAGGTCGCTGGTTTACGGTCATAAACCTTCACGAAAATTGTCTTGCAATTATTAAATGTACGATACCTGTCTTTCAGCCGTCAACTTCCAGGCTTCTTAGGAACAGAGGATACGAAGCACGTGGGTAAGTTTTTAGTTAGCTGATTAGACCGTAATATTTTTGATGGGGACTGGGTTGACAATTACCCCCCAAAAAGTTGTCCCTGAAAAAAACACCAAATCAGTTGTACAAAGCAAGCCACGACAGAGAAATGTATCTAGAAAATTGAAAGCATATCTTGCACGACGTGACGCTGATGAAAAAAAAATGAATAAATAGTGTTTGCTCCGAAAAATTCCCCTGCCCCTTCTCAAAAATAAAGTGGTCTACCAATAGTCAAGATGACGTGGTTTATAGTGTTAACTTGAGCCTTTCTTGCGGATTTCTTATGCCTTAGCTACTAATCTTGTTCAGTTCTTGGAGCAAAGACGGTCCCGTCTATCAGGTGTTGTATGTGTATCTCACCATGTGAAGACTTTGAGCAATCGTCAACTATAAACCACGGGCCGCTTTTTTGGAGTTTAATTTCGGTATTGTTTTCCGTTGGAGTGCGGCGGCCTCATGGTTCGCGGTGGCCTCGGGGTGACCTCATGGCCTCATGGTGCCTCGTCTCCGGATCGAGCGGTCCGGGTTCGAGCTCTGGCCGGGGACATTGTTTTGTGTTCTTACGCAGGACACTTTACTCTCACAGTGCCTCTCTACTCCCAGGTGTATAGATGGTGCCTGGGAACTTAATTCTAGGGGTAACCCTGCGGTGGACTGGCATCCCGTCCAAGGGGGGGGGGTGGGGGGTGGGGGGGGGGAGGATAAGAAGAAATACTGGTAGGCGCTTCATGCAACAGAAACCGGGATAAACGCCGCTCTGATGAGCCACTTGGCTTTTATACAGACTTTACCTTTACCCTTTTATTGGTCTCTGACGATTTAAAATAATGCAGGCTTTTAAAGTGAAGGAAAGTGGGAAACTAAAAGCAGCAATCACGCTTCACACTTTCTGGTTTCTCCCCCTCCCTCCCATTTGAACGCCTGCCGCGCAGGCTAACACTAATGCAGCTAAGCATGTACACAATGCGGTCCTTAACGTTCTTGTTAGTTGTCATTTTGTTCCAAGATTCCTTCCAGAGAAGTCCCTTTCGACAACGGCGAACTGAACTGTTATAGGTGTTATTGTGGATGTAGCGATGCTTAACAACAATTCTTTTGTTCCCCAGGTATTTTGAAGATGTTACCTTGGAAGCAGGAGTAGATATGGACAATTTCTACAAAAGGTCTTTACTCAACAGAGGAACCTACACGTTTGGTTCCTCATTTACAGTAAGTCGAATGCGTGACAGTCTCCTACTTCTCTACTAAACAATCGATGAAATTGACTTCCCAATTCTGTGCTGTTGAGTAGCGGTGGCTGTTTATCGGGATCCATAACATTCGTGCTGCTCGACGTCACTCCTCCGCAATAGACCCCGCAAAAGGCCATTTAGGTTTCCGAGCTGTCTTTTGCCTCGGTGTCAAAACGAGTCTTAGTACGAAGCCATTCATATGGAAATGTGTTCTGCCTACATGTTCATTTTCATGCAAATCAAACTCATTTTCTTATGAAACGTTTTGCAAGAGAACTTGTTTTGAAACAGAGGCACAAGATAACTCGGAAATAGCCTGTAAAGTGCTGTTGAACAGCAATGGCTGTTTATCTGGTTTCATAATATTTGTGCCGCTGCTCTGCGACACGACAGCCCTCTGCAACAGACCAGTCATATCTTATCTTTGCAATTTTCGCCAGGAATTGATCAATACCCTACGGGGAAAGGCAGGAATCCACCACAAAGTTCCTTTAAAATCGACCTAAATTACCTTGAAACTAACATTACCCTCGTCCTCCGTACCTGGCAAATAAATGGCAAACTGGCAAAGGGGCACATCTTCGAATTCACTTTTTTGAGTTCAACATTCCTGTTTTCGTATCCTACCAATGAAGAATGAAACCGCCTGGAAGATGTTAACAATTCACACGGACCAAGGAAGTGTAAATTTAAGTGAGTCGCGGTTCCACCTGTTCTGCTACAGATCAGAGGAAAGCTGCTAACTTTTAACCTTCCGGCCCCATATAAGACGCTGTTGAGGGAAGCTATCTTAATGCTGATCTCCTTATGCTGCAATCGAATTTGTAATTTTTGGTGTAACAAATCTATCTTGATTTATTCTAGGACTTTGACAATGACGGCTGGCAAGAACTGCTGGTGACTGCAGACTATGGAGACAGTAAAATGTTTTGGAATATGAAGAACAACTTCACGGAATGTACTAAGTTTTGTGGCCTTGAAGCAAAGCAGGTAAATCTTGTTTGTGAACAGATGGTATGCTGCTACTACTAGCCTTGAATTCTGGAAATGAATTTTAATTACATTCAATGCGTTCAAAGTTTTGCTAATTTTTGCTTTCCACTATACGGGAATAAATTCGCTAGTACCTTTGTAATAGACAATTGGCTTTATCTTATTTCTATTCTTATTTTTATCTTTGCAATGAAAAACAAAGTACAGTTAATAGTTTTAAGAAACTATTTATCACTGTCCATTTACATATTTCGTAATCATTGATGGATCTGCCTCGTTAACTAGTCACTTGTTCATTCTTCTGTTCTCACCAGCCCTCGTGCAGTATATTCTTCCCATCAAACCCTGCCCGCTGGCGCCGTGTGATCATTCCCTGACCACGAGCTCGCACTCTCACAGATAAACACCTTTGCAACAGATTTTTCCAACAGTTAACGTAAACTAGATTATTCTTGAAGTAAATCAATATTTGTCACTCGTTCCAGGACGCTATGGGCCATGCGATAGGGGACTGGGACAATGATGGTTATCTTGACTGGTTTTCTAGCGCCATATGGCACAACAGAACTGATTGTTCCGTGTTCGGTTGCAAGTTTGAGAGCAGTGGAAACGTGCTATTCCGTAATTTGGGAGGACGACAGTTTGAAGAAATCGCAAAGCAGGTGATAAAGACGTTTCTTAGGCTGGTCATGAACAAGAATAACGGCAGGACTATTGCAACTAGCAAATCATGTTCATTATATCGAATACTGAGGAAGTTTGAAAAAGAGATTACTTGAAATCCACAGTTTAATTCAGCCCTTTAATTCCCAAAACCAAGCCTTGGTTCAATTATACGGTTGTCCTCTTCAGTTAATCTAGTAGGTTGTTTTTCGCATACTCAGTTACCTACTCGCGCAGTTTGTTTTTCAGTGTTAAGAATATTTGTTTGAAGCGTTTAACTTTCGCACGCTTGGCTTTAAACTTTAATTTCTAACTTGATCAGTTCTAATGTTTCTAAGTTTAGCGATCTCTCTTGAAACCGAAATACAGCGACGATACAAAGTTATTCCGTCTCTGATATATATTTATTCTTACTGCTTTGTTAAGAGCGATTTTCAAATCGAAGAAATCAATCTAGCCAATCAAAAAGGACAAAGGAAAACTCGAAATTATTACATGTAACTGACAAAAAGCGCGGGTGGCGCGAATTTTTTAAAGCCAATCGTGTAGCGTAGTTGATGCAAAACTAATCACTTTTTGATACTCAACTGAAAACCGCTCTATGGTCATACTGATTACATTGTTGAAATACCCAAGGCCCGTTTAATCATTGCTGAGCCTTTCATAAATCATAGTACCTTTTGACTGTTTTCTTTTTCGTTTGTTTGTCTGTCTGTCTGTCTGTCTGTCTGTTTGTTTGTTTGTTTATTTAGGTCGGTGTGACAAACGGTGGGTGGGGTTGGGGTGCTGCGTTCGTGGACTTTGATAACAATGGATTATTGGATATCATTATGACCAGCGGTAAGCGTTTAGCGAATTAATATGCGTACATGTTTTTGAGGGAGTGATTTTTTAGAACTGTCCTTTTACTATGAGTTAGTAATTTTCCGATTACTACAATTTCTTATCAGGTATCGACTTCCCGACGACAACAACAGATGATCATTTTCGAGTGAATAGCATGCATTTGTGGCAAAACCTCGGAGCTGGTCGTAATGAAACAACACGAGAGGTAAACGATTGTTTTATTATGTTCAATCTGTGATTAATTTTTTTTTCCTTAGTGATTCAAGACAAGTAACAGGTTTTTTCAGAAATAATATTTCTTGAGGAAACCATAAGGAGGCGATGATGTGTTTTCATTAAATTCTCAAGATTTTTGTCTTTCTTTTTTCTCCGCATGTCAATTTCAGGTGTCCGCTTTGTATGGCCTGAATGGCACGGGACAAGGACGGGGCCTGCTTAAGTGGGACTATGACGGTAAGAAAGTTATGAGAAATCTAGTGGAACAAACTTCAGAGAGAAATTGGTTTCAGATCTGAGATGCTTAAAGTTGAAACCCGAATCAGTGTACGAACTTTAGAACTAAGAAGTGAAAAAGCCATTGGAAAAATAAATTTTTTATCTCAGTCTGAATTGAGGTTAAGAGTTCGAGATCCGAGAGGCAAATGACATCCACGCAAAACGGCTCTGGGTAAACTTGCTTTCCCTTCCCCGGGAGGGGTACAGAAGCTAAACATCCCTACGTGCAACTTGATTTGCTGTTGTGCAGGGAACCGGAGGGGGAGGGGTGAACTCCCTATAATGGCCTATAGGGAAAGGTTCCTCCCGAAAGGGGTACTTTTTTTAGCCTTCAGATCTCCAAAAGGGTAGGTAAGTTAAGTTACATGAAAAGGTAGGGAAATCTGTCATTTAAATATTTTAAAGGGCCTTTAATGTATTTAAAACAAACGCACCTTATGGCTGTATCATTTCATTTACTGGGCACTGTATGAAAATAACACGGGCTAGTTATGAAAGAATGTGAAACGAGTACCTTTTTTCAATTAGAGGTATACCGAAGGGGTGCATTCTCTGTCAAAATGGTATGCAAAAGGATAAGGGGTTATACCTCGGGGCGGGGCCTCCCTGTATATAACTTTGTAGAGTACTCCCTTCCCCTCCCCCCGGGGTAAAGAACAAGCGAGTCATTCGTGGTGAGTTGTTTGGTGCACCACTCAGAGAATACTGTGTCATTAGTACAGATGTATTTCATTTTTCTTTTTAGATGATGGCGACGAAGACATCATAGTGTGTAATAATGTGGGAGCTCCATTTTTCTATCAAAATCAGCAAAATGAGTCCAACAAGTGGATACGAATACGTGTCGTACATCGGTAGGTTAACTGATCGTCGGAAGTATATTTTGTACATTTGTAATTCGCATTGTGTTAAACCTAAAGTTTTCTCAAGGATTTAGACCCTTCTGCTCTGAAAATACGGTCAAAGGTTGATTACTTTGACGATGATAAACGTTTCTTGGAGGCTTTCTTTGCCGTAGAAAGAACAGGTTCATATGTCTTGTTACAGATACGATTAAGAAAAAAATAGAGGACTAAGTTAAAAAAGGAGAGGAAAGTGGGCAAAAATCGCATATTTTGCGACAAAAATCATAAACTGGATCAAACTTCCTTTATTATAAGATAGATGTCGAGAACACGAAACGCTTAGCTCCGTGGATAGAGCGCCCGCCCGGTGTTCGGGAGGTCATGGGTTCGATTCCTGTCGGGGACTCCGAGTTTTTCTTTGTCCCACGCTCGTGTCATGTTGATAAGTTCACTTTTCACATTTCATTACCGAACTTAAAATTCACTATCTTTATTGATTTATCATGAAACGCTTAGTTTGACTCACATTTGGTGTTGTTTGTAGATGCCGCTCGAATTTCGATGAGTTGTGTGACAGTCTCGGTGCCCGTGTGAAGGTCATCTCGCAAAACAACCACACTCAGGTAAAATAATTTTAAATGTGTCCGCGAACTATTGGTGTCTTTATCAGAGGTGACGTGGCGGCAGTAGCTAGCAGCGGCAGAGAGAGCGCTCGCCTCTCACTAATGTGGCTCTGGTTCCTGGACCCAGTATCATATGTTGGTTTATTTTGTTTCTGGCTCTCGTTCTTGCTCCGAGTTTTCTTTCTCCGGGTTCTTGTCGTTTTTCTCTACCCTCCACAAAACTAGCACCATAAGCTCTAATCAAATCTCGAAGCACGTACACTTTATAACGAATTCTCGGGAAATCTTACGTACTGCGTGGGGAAATAAACACTGGACTGGATTTATTCATGTGGAAACATCATCTTCAAGATGCCAGACCTCATAGCTTTTACGAAGCAGGCTTACTAAGGCTGATGCAATCAACTTGCACTAATCAACTTCATCAGTGGATTTGCTAGGTTTTCTTCTTAAAAGGGTTGGCAGGCAACGAGTAAGAAGGAACGTTAATTTAGTAAAGTTTGTATGAAAAGCTTTAGACCAGGAAAGAGACAAATCTTGGTTCTTTTAAGAATCAGGTTTACTCAGGCTGATGTAATAAACTTGGGCTAATCAACTTTATCTTAATCAGGTTTTCATCTTAAAAGGGTTGGCAGGCAAAGCGTAAGGCAGAACGTTATCGTTTAGTAAAATATGCATGAAAGGCTTTAGGCAAGTAAAAAATTAATAAACTTCAGTTTTAGTAGCGTAATTCCTTCAGATTAACAATTAGTACTATTTTTCAGACCCAAGAAATCGGTTCCAGTACACACTACTTGGGTCAAAGCTCTCTTGCGGCTCATTTTGGACTGGGGCGAGAGAGTGGCAATGTTACCGTTAAAGTCGCGTGGCCATCTAGTTTCATGGACGTGACATACACGAATGTGATTCCTAATACAAGAATTCGAATCATAAAGCCAGAAAGGTAATTTGCATATTAATAAAAATAAAACTTGTTATTTGTATGTATTATGGTTTACTCCAGAACTGTGGTCGTCCAATCACTTTTGGGAGCTACTGCCGTGAACAGGGGGAAAAAATTCATAGAAAGAAGACGAAAATCTGAATCTGATTGCAGATGTCACTTAATCCCAAAATAATCAATAGTGTAGATAAAAGAAAGTTTAGAAAAAGTTAAATTAAAAATGGCGTAAGCACTGGAAGCCCTTTCTTCACCCCTTACTGCCTTGTGTAGAACTGTATACGTTTACAATTTCTTTGGAAGATTTCATTTTATTTCGAAGCATAGCACTGGCTTCTGAATCTTGATATGAAATAAAATTCCACTTTCGTCAAAAGCCAAGTGTCGTTGCTAATATCCCACACTTCCTAGCGTACAAAACATATAGCCAGTCTCCTCGAGGATAGATATTTGATATTAGCACCACCACACGTCGGTTGAAGGAGTAGATTGCTTTAGTTTGTTTTTTGTTAGTAAACTCTGACAACCGATTGATCCTTTTAAATGTATCGTTGAGGTATGCTGACTCGGGGAAGACGTTGCCATATTCTTCTCTTGGCAAGTGCTTTACTTTGAAAGTAACGGAGATCAATAAACAGGTAAGGTAATTCATCTTCATCGAGAACTTATAGTTAAGGCTTTGTATTCTTGTTCGTTTTTCTTTGCTTGGAGTTCAATTTTCCCTCATTACACAATCTCACCGTCGTAGTGAGAGGGTTTGAGAAATCGTTTGGTTTACTACTATGATAACAGTTCTTTATCAATTTTAATAAAAGAAAAATAACTTTTATTATCATTTGACGCTTTTTTCTTCCTTTTCATTGGCCGAGAGCCAACAACATGACCTGCAAATAACTCCAATAATTGTTAAAACCCCATATTTATTTTCAGCCACCTCATGCAACAGTAATTGTCAATCCAGATGGGAAAACGGTGAACTTCAAATTAAAACCCGGAACAAATCCAATGGAGCTTAGTACTGAGGTCTTCGACTACTCAGTGACTGTGACTCCCAGTCCGGGTCAACAACCGCTGACCGCCAATAGTTCGGGTTTCCTGGTATTTTCTTATCAACGCAACTACAGCTATAACGCAGACTGCAAGGATGGTAGAAAAATAGGACCGATACCGACTGTAACAGATGAAAGGTAAGTTGTGGGCATATTGGGCGGAAGGCAATTCTAACGCTCTTATTGTTGTTTTTAGAAACAGATATACCTTGTTTTGACATAACATTCTGAAGTAGTCACTAACATCTCTTTTTTATTTAATGAATACCTTTTGCTGAGTTTATCTTTGAGGAGGGAGTCGCGGTGACCTTATAGAAAACGTGTGCACTGGCCGGGAACATTGGGTTGTGTTCTTAGGCAAGGGTCATACTCTCACCGTGCCTCTCTCCAGCCAGGTTTATCTTTGGGTTCTTGCTGATTGAATACTGTGATGAACCCATTCAAGGACGAGTTTTTAAAATGCTTCTAGATCTTTCGTGCTATAGAAACCAGATATGAGCACCGACCTATAGGCTACTAGGCTGTAACTCAGACCTTATCTTCTTCTTTATCTTTCAAGACGTCTAGATGGTACATCTTACAATAAACATCACGTGCGGTGGGGTGCTGCAATGGAGGACGTGGCACGCGATGTACCGGCCATGTACCCTGACGGTATCGCACTGCCCTCTGGGACATGCACCCCACAAGAGAAACAAACAAAAAAATGCAGATATACTGATGAAGTGAACGGATTTGGTTCTCACAGGCCACCACCGAGAAAAGTCAGCAACAGTCTCTTTCAACAGGTGTGAAAAGTTGCGTGGAGTGGAAAATGGCATGCGTGTTTTAATGAGCTACAAGCTAGTTAAAGAGAACAGCTCATGTAATTTGCCAGAGTTTCTTCCTCCCTCCGCCCACGATATATAAATGGGTACCGGTAAACTGGTAGCGGAACTTAATAATAACCGGGGGGAGTAGCAATTCCCCTAACCGTTGAGCTCTGCTAGTTGTGGGCCGACAGGCTCGTAGGCGAGGCTACTTAATGTGTGACATTTTATATCTGGCATACATCTGGCGTACTGCTTAGTGAGGGGTGACGAAAAATGGCCAATGTCACATGATTGTTCGTTAGTTTGTTTCTTGTATTTCACGTCAACAGGAGACTATGTTAAGTAAGGGTTTGACGCTAATGCACATTCTTTTTGTATAATTGTAGACTGAATCCAAGATTAGTGCCCGTCGACTAAGCGATTTACATTCACACTTCGGACAGGTAACAAATTCCTTGATTCATTAGTCCTTTGGTCCGTTTGTCAGTCACAGGGTCAACCAACTTGAGCAGCTAATCACCAGCAAGTTGCCCTCTCAGATCGATCAGTAAAACCATCAATCGCTCGAGCGGTCGGTCAGATAGTCAAGATCAGTCAGGCAGTCGGTCGATCAGTCGGACATGGACAGTTAATTGGTCGATTGATCAATCAGTCGGTCGGCCGGTCGATCGAGCGGTCGGTAGTCAGTGAGTCGGTCAGTGAGTTAGTCAGTGAGTCAGTGAGTCAGTGAGTGAGTGAGTGAGTGAGCGAGTGAGTGAGTGAGTGAGTGGGTGGGTGGGTGGGTGGGTGGGTGGGTCGGTCAGTCAGTCAGTCAGTCGAACAAGAACAGTTAATCTGTCGATCGGGCGGGTGGTATTTAGTCGTTTGATCACTAAATCCCCGGATTAAATGTATTGCTCATTTCTTCACTAATTCGACAAA
>Ga0126339_10003649_pt1 | contig 11237 bp, 6 predicted proteins | sample OrbTmetagenome_2_FD_92532 | JGI IMG/M metagenome (GOLD analysis project Ga0126339, IMG submission 92532) | Coral microbial communities from Petempiche,Puerto Morelos, Mexico - Orbicella T R C metagenome | ecosystem: Host-associated > Invertebrates > Cnidaria > Coral | place: Petempiche,Puerto...
GCTTTATGATATGGCAGAAGCCCATAATGGGCTCCTGGATATGGCTGAGACTGTCAGAGTCAAGGGCCTAAAATTAAAAAAAAATCTTGAGTCGCCATTTGGCAACTAAGTGATAACAATCAAGTAGGAATTTTACTCAGAAAAGAATTCAATGCATAAAATCTGTAAAGAAAAAATTTTCAAGACTTTTTTGGGCGCTAATTTTGTGTACGTAGCTAATGTAATGTCTCTGAAGGATTCATGCACTTGAAGAGACACAATCGGTAGGCATACATGATGTACTCAATGCTCAAGGGTTTGCAATGCATTATAGGACAATTTCAAACACAAGCAGCCATTTGCAAGTTTTCCGATGTGAGGGAATCCTTTACAGTAAAGCAAAAGGATAGATTGCTTTCTTTTCTTACGCTGAATGCTATAGAAGCAAAGGTCTTTCACTATGTAGTTCTGGAAGGACATAACGTCTGAGAAAATAACCGTTATTGATCGTCAACACAGAGAAACGTAGTCGCCTTTATGGTAGCCTTTGAATGCAGACGTATTTTCGGCTGTTGACCAGAATTTTTGGCTGCCAAAGATGAAAATTTTAGCCATAGTGGCAACTGTACCGGTCGCAATTTCGAGCCTTTTAGCAATGTATCTAACCAAATTTTATGGATGGACAATAACTTGGTGTTGGTAAAATGTTCAGACATGATGTCCGATGACCGACTGTTATTTCCAGCCCTGTATACACTGCAAAATCTCAATCAAACAATTGAATAGTCAGTTAGCCCATCACTCAAACCATCACTAAGTTATACAGGCAGTCACAAACTTGACATTCTAATGCATGTGTAGCACAAAAGGCATACAGGGTGGTAGGCAGGCAGTCATTGATTGCAACATTTTGATTTTTTTCAGAAAGATGACCAAGGGGATCATTTAATACTTCTCCCTAAAGTAAATAATGAACCAAGCAATGTACTACAATTATTTCGCAAACAATGCATAGTTACATTTTCATTAATTTGTGAAGTTTATCTTCCTCGAAAATGATCTCATAAATAAAATAATTAAGTTACAATTTGTAAAAAATCAATTGGAATTGACAGTGGCACTTTCCAGGCTCTTCATCCACTATTTCATATCTAATTATATAGCTCTGTCGAAATCCATTATTCCCAACAGACCTATTTTTTATTAATTTTTGCAAACTGTCCAAATTTAAAGTAAATTGGATAGTTTTTGCTCGAGCGTTTAGTTTAGCTTTAAACAAACTGTCCAATTTGAGAAAAATGTGGATACTTTCCATCAACCAATGAAATGTCAAGATAAATAAAAGAACTGAGTATTGGCCAATCAGGTTGTAGCTATTATCACTGCCATCAAACATCATCGAGCGATTGTAGCTCGCTAAGTTTTCTTATGTTTTGATAATGGCAGAATTTCCCGACTTTTCTCTCCACCTTTTTGACGTCTAAACTTTCAAATGAAGTCTTCAGCTAGGTTTCCAGAGATAGATGCTACTGATTTACTCGAGATGAGCGAGAATAATCAGAACAAGAACACTCAAACAAGCAAAAAACCTGTGTTAAAGTGTTTGACCTGTGATGTGCTGAGTAAAGCGAAGTGAGAAATACTGTACTTTAGGTGATAAAATATTTGCCTTGTTCCTCTGTTTTTGGATCCTATATAATTAATAGGTAATAGGACCAAATGCTTGTCCAATTTGGAAATAATTGGATTCAAAAAATTCCTCGGACTGCCAAATTGGACGATGCCGTAGGCAGAGTCCAATTTTGGCTGTCCTCAGAATTTTTTTCATCCAATTATTTCCAAATTGGACAGCATGTAGTCCTATTACATATACAAATTGGAAATTTGAGTATAATTCTGTTTTTTTTTTTGTTTTGTTTTTTTTTTTTTTTGTGAAAGGAGAAAAACCGGAGAACCCAGAGAGAAATCCTTGTAGCAAGGCAAGGGCCAACAATTAAACTGAACACACTTACGATGCTAAATACAGGATTCAAACCTGAGCCACATTGGCAAGGCTGCACTCTAAGCAAAATTGCAAGGTGCCAAAGGGTTCTCATGTAGGAAATATTGGGTGCCCACTCTAACAAGTTTTCATAAGAATGAAGTTAAACAAGTCGCCCAAAGACAAAACTTGGCTGCCTGAGGCACCTGGGCTCTGCTAGATGACAGCCTTGATTGGCCTCTGTAAATCCGGGTGCTCCTGATCTAAAAAAATTTTCAAGGAGTTTTCAAGGCCTGTGCCAAAAATGAGGCATCTTAAAAAAAGATAAAGCTTTCAGTTCCCTTCCACCGAATGCAACTTACATATGTACTACATCCTAAGATCGGCCTTACCGTTTTTAATTCTTCTAGCTGGTCGTTGCTTAATGATGATTCACTCTTGCTATTTTTCCTGCAAAACAAAGTGCACTTAATTTTGGTTGTTGAGTAGTCAACTGGAGCTAAAATAAACCAATGATATGATTATGATTCACACAAATGCCAATGCAGTGGCAGCAAGTCCTCCTTACCTGATTCCTCCATTACTGGTTGGTTTAGCTGTTGACAAGAAGTTTGTCTTGACATTGTTGTTTCCAAGAGCTGGGGCTGCTGGAGGATTGCTAGCATTTGAGCGAGGACCTGTGCAGAGACGATCAGCTAATCATTAACATCTTCAACTCTGGTTTAATTATAAGTAGTCCAGGTTGTCCACAACACTAGTTGGATTCACTGTATGGTGCTCTAAAGCAAGACAGGTTACTTTACATTTTTATTTGGCAACCACAATACCTAAAGTACAAAAAGGAGGATCTTACTCACCAGATGGCAATCTTTCTGTTCTTGTTTCAGCTTCTTCCTTTACTGGCTTGGGATTAAAATGTGAACAAACACCCAGCATTAACAGTGAAAACCGCAATCAAAGGCAACCTTAGATGACTCATAAAAATACAACTTACATGCAAGCAAAACAGTCATCATATAATTATGTATTTCACAGTCTAACTTAGTTAATATACAACACACAAACCCTTAAAAGTTCTACCCTTCTTTGCACAACACTGTATGGGACCAACAATGGGACAAGGAAAGAGGGAATATAGAGGATTTTTTTGGACTCAAGCCTGAACATTACAGTTTACTTGTGTCAGAACCAGTGGCACCTCAGCTGGTACATGAAGCTGTTAGAGGCACTTTAAAAACACAAAATGTCGTACCTCCACTTCTCTGCCTTCCTCTTTTGCTTTTCTACAAGGAAAAAAAACAGGTTAAATTCAGCAGTGGAAGTCAAGACCATTTATTTTGCATTAACTCCTGTACATGCAAAGTTAAAAACAGTGAATGTATGAAAACAAACATGGTGTGAACCTAATAACAGCCTGAAGAACATCCTGTGGATTTGGTGGCCCAGACTAAAAATGCAATAAGGAGCTTTAGAGAGGCACCAGTAAGACAAAGAGCTTAGGTTGGATTGGCCAGAGAGCCCCAGAGTAATTAACCCACAGGGGAAGCATGATAGGGAGACCCCAGCCCACCTGGAGGTATACAAGAATAGAATGGCAGAGTAGGAGAAGAGACAGCTTACTAGGCACAAGGCAAAAGGCACTGTACAACACTAGTTGTTCCACCAGGAACAAAGAAGACTACATGTAATTAATATGAGTAAGGAAGTAATCAACCGGCCTCAAGAGTCCTCATGGGCCCGATGAGGATGAGTGAGTGAGTAAGTAAGTAATCAAACTGAGTTAGAAGTCTTTATTGTATTGAAGCAACAGCCCACCTTGCTGCAAGCTTTCTTTGCATTTCTGCCATCATGTCCATTCCACCACCCATAGCCTTGCCACCACGACTCGTTGAATTAGCTCTTTCATTTCTTGGACCTTCACTCTCTGCCTGAAGAGTCAGGTAATCAAAGTCAGAACAAAACATTCACCAGGCTTTAATATAAATTTCAAATGATTTTACAAGTACATGACAATTATATTACAGGCTTTTTTGCTTTTTTCTGAAGTTCATGGCGGAATGGAGTACAACACTGCAGAGACAAATTCTGCTGCAGATGTGAGTAGAAGTGACTATACTGTACACAGATAATATGAGTGGGCCTGAGTGATAGTGTTAATTTCAGCTGTCCTCTCTGGTCACTTACTCCTGAGAAAGACATCTGAAGCAATAAGCACTGGCAATCTCATTTCCACTGTTTACATTAATCAACAATGTAAAACAAGATTCTGTTGAGGCTATCCACTTTATGAGTAAAAGACTGCCTGAATAAAGGATTACATGGCACAGAATTGTTTCTGCAGTAGTAAAAACTTATTTCATAGTATTGGAACCAGTTGCATACAATATGCTGTACAGTATTGTTCAAGACATGTTCTTTTTAAAAAGAAGCAAAATATATAAAAAAAGATACTTTAGTCCATTACAGTGTCAATTGAAGCTAACAAACAAAGATAAAAAGCCAATCAACAGGTTTAAGGTGGCTTACTACATTTTGATGGAATATAACAAAACAACTTGAACTCTTTTCAGAAATGTTCCAAGATGTTTTGCCTTTCTCTATTTACTGCTTGCTTAAGTCCTTTGCCATTCTATGTGAAACTTGAACAATTAAACGTCAACAAATGGCCAAAATAAACGACTGAGTACCTAAGGAGAGACTGGGTACTAGTAGGTTAAATCACGTTTTTCTCAAAATCTACCTGTATGAACCCACCTCAAATTTTCAGGAATAAGAAATTGGCTCTGATTTAATATTCACCCAAAGTAAAATAAAAACCTGTTAGACAGATTTTTTGGAAGCTAAGAAAACATGAGATAAATTCTTACAGATTTTTTTAAAATTTTGGCTCCAAATGTGATTCACCCCTACAAATCAACTGTGAAAATTTTATCATGGGTTGTACGGTAGATTTTCGAGCAATCCTCGATCAAAGACAAGCTTTTACAACCTTGGATGAGAGTTGAATTGCACATGCCCTTTCTTTAAGCACATGCTCATTTGACACCATGTATCGCGTGCAAGAAAGCAAGAGTAAATTGGCACTCTTTTACCAGTTGTTTATTAAGCTTTTTTTGTCATATTTTTTTGGCCCTAGGCTCTAACACTTGTTTGAACAGAGTTTGAAACTATTGCTTCGTATACCAATTGAAAGTGATTTGACAACTTTCAAGAGCTGAAGTGGTTTTCTTTTCCTCTTAGGGTCACTTCCATCATTTTTGCATGCACGATTAATACTGACGTCTGGCAGGCAATCGTAGTGCGCACTACTGAGTCCCCGAAAAACTCTAGAAAGCCACCTTAAGCTTGATTATTTAAAAATTACTCTGACCTGCACTTCAAAATTTTGCTGATTACAGGCAAGAAATCCATCTTTATGGGCACTACAAGAACATTTTAGTTTGAATTCAGTTTGAATTGTTTTCCAGAACATCAGTGACATCATTTATAATAACTCATTCTGTTACTTAAAAATTTCAGCTCACCCTTACCTTAGCTGCCTTCTTTAATTTTGCTGCAGCTATCTGGTCAGCTAACGTCCCACCACCCCCTCCTGGTGCCGGAGGAGGTGGAGGAGGTGCAGGGGGTCCTCCGCCTCCTGGGACAGGGGGTGCTGCAGGAGGAGCAGGTGGGGCAGGAGGGGCCGGGGGAGCCGGTGGAGCAGGTGGCGCCGCTGGCGCAGAAGGAACATGTGGTGCACCTGTCAAAGATGAAATGAAAGTATATTGATCAGTAGACTGAGTCAAATCCAAGTCAGCTGCAAGTCCGAGTTCCTTTTCATTACAAAGTTACTGAAGCAGTGTAAAGACATAGGATTCCAACCAACCCAGTAGTTTTCAGGAGTCTTTTGGCTTTTTCACAACAAATTATTTTTCTAGGTAACATATTCTACTTTGATTTGAAGCTGTATCGAAAGTCACATGTCACTATTACAGGCATCATGTATATGAATCAACTTACTCTGTATGACTGGCTGTGGCCCAGGTGATGTTGATAAAGAGGCGGTGCTTGACTAACAAAAAATACATGTAAAATATTTTTTAATCATTAGCACAGTCAGTTCCATTAAGCACTTACTGTAAATCTGTTTCAACAACATGAAGAGTCTAGTAACTAGCAGCTCAAGATGACCTGCTCCCGTACATTATATAGGAACAAATTAATAAACTAAACAACAAACTAAAATTATGCAGACCCTGTGTGACCACCTGTGTGATCAGATCATGAACATGACAATGACATACAGATACATGTACATGTAACTAACAACCCACTGCAACTTTAGAAACCTGAGGAGTGTTGGGGATTTTCCAGTGAAAACAAATCAGTCACTCAATTCCAAGGCCTAAACTCTAGCAAATACATGAACATGTATCCTACAAATGATACTTAAAATGTAAGTGTCAAAACCTTCCCACTGAAGCCAGAGGCGAATTTTGAACAATTTACATCATCACTTCTATCGTTGAAGGGTGTGCAGATCATGACAAACTGTCATCAGTTTGTTAACCAAGACTCAATACTTACATTGGGGCTTTCTGTCTCCCGAGGGACATCATACTGAGGGTGGTATGACCTGTTGTCTGGGACAGCTGAAGGAGCCATCCTGCCACGTGAGTACTGATCATGAGCATCATAATGTGTCTGATCCCGAATCTGTGCAAGCATTTCATCTTGCTCATTACCTCTGCCATTACTTGTGTGTGACAATGGCATAAACTGCTGCTGAGTTATTGAGGGAGACTGTGGGATTCCAGCTAAAAAGAAATTGATATGCACTTTTATTGTACATAGAAACTTAATTGCCTTACTAGCAAATTCTACAATGTTTCACTTCGAGGCAAAAAGTTCAGTATCAGTATTTCACATTAAAGTTACTGGCATGGAATGCAGTCTACCAGTAAAGAACAAAGTCAACAAATGTAATCCGGATATATTTTTTATCTTGCCATGTATAAAGTACCGCTCAGAACTAAGCGAACCAAAGTTCCCGTTAATTACACATTAACAATGCAAAGGGGTTAACACGCGTGCGCGTTTTGGTGCGTTAGACTGTGTTTTGACTTCGCGTTATAACGCGTTTAAGTAAACGCATTAGTATGTATGAGCTTGGTTATTGTTCGTTTCTTTTGTTAATTTGCGAAAGGAAGTTAATGACCTTTTCTAAAGACAACATTTGGTAATGTCGTGTGTTTTCAAGGAGCAGACAAGTTCTACAGTTGTATGTCTTTCATACCGGCTGAATATTGCAGCAGTTACCTACATACCATTTTATTTTGATTCATTCAACCACAAATAAAAGTCCAAAATAGAAACTTGGCATACCATTGAAAGCAACACAACAATAATATTCCAATTCCAGTCTCATTTATGCAATTTGCTGCTTTTGTCCCTCATCTTGTGGAGAGTAAAATTCAATGCTTGGTTTGCAATATCTCTTCTCAAAGCATGTGTGTCTCCAAGTCCCAGATAAGCTCGAAAACAACTAATGGAACAAAATTGTTTTGTTTGACTCCTTATGCTATGCAATAACAGTGAAAAATGGAAATATCAAGGCATCAAACATCTCCTGTAAAATGATCGCCACGGGACTGCATATCTGTGAGAGACACTGTGTAAACACTGGAAACAGCAATGGACATCACAATTTTCATTCATGGCTACTTTAAATAATCCTGGAAAGAAATTTAATTGGGGCAGATTTTGATTACATGCTAGGTAACCACTTCTGAACTGTGAGTCACGCATAATGCAATCAACAAAGCAATGTTTTAAAAGTTTAATTTTCGTCAAACTTCACCTTAACACTTGATATTATAACCCGTGTGCCCAGAATTTACTTGTTTCAATCTTTATCAAAAATTTAATTGGAGGACGGCTTACCTGGGCTCTTGCCCGTGGGTAAGTGAGGAGAGAAGGTTTAATATACTTCCCCAAGAGGAAAATCTACTTGTACTGGAAGAGGCCTGTGTTTCCATCCTCATGTAATTTACAACTTTCTCCAGTTTTTGAGTGCCGGGTTAAATGAAATTGTCTAGCTTTCAATCTGTTGTTTATTTTGTCGATGTGATTGCTGCTATTAATGTCCATCTGATACAAAGAAAATTTTGGTGAGTATGAATGCCACGCTTGATTTGAGAACAGAGCTTATACGCCAAGTAAATGAGTTTGAAATGAAATTTTCAGGCGAACTAGCGATGGTTTGATGCAAAAGCATTCAAAATTTTTTGTCATCTTGTCAACATCAAAGCATCTTATTTCAGTGAAAGAGGTACAAAGCTGTATTTTCCAACTGCTCTTGTTAATTCCCTGTGTTTTGATTTGAATTTTGCCTAGCATGGAATTACTAAACATAAATCACACATTTGTTTGAGCTGTAGTCTTGCTTTGTTCGCCATAACAATGCATCACAAAAGGAACATTGGTTATGAATAACAAAGGCTAACATGTTGGCAAAAACACACAGGCCATTTTGACATGCTAGGGGTGCGTTAAGAATGCGCACGCGATGTCTGTTTAGTTCTGAGCGGTACTGTAGAAGAAAGCTACCAAAAAGTCAATTTCAATCAGCTGCAAACTTGTCACGTACTTGTACTTAGTCATGGTTTTGTACAGTTCTTATTAATTGAAGTCTGCTATCTTTATATTTTGCACCTTGTAAAAACATTACTCAGTGTACACTAGCAAGAAAATGTATTCAATTGTTTCAAGATAATTCTTGACAATTTTTTGAGTACTTTTAACTCAATATCCGATTCTTGTGAGAATTACGTATCAAGTGTCAAGTCACAATTGTCTGATATTGTAATTAGTGATAGAAACTAATTAAAATTAATTACGTAACATTTTGCTTAATACTCTCATGTTAACTCTCCACTTTCATACCAGAGCCACCACTCCTAAGGTTTTCCAAAGCAGTATTTACAGCCTGTCCAAAAATTTGGGCATCTTCTTTGCTTGGAAAATTCAGACCATAGACCTGTCTCTGATCTCTCCATTGATGAAATGTCGGAGTTGCTTCGTTGTATTTTAATCCTTTTGCCAGTGCACAATTTATGACAACCTAGGGTTAATATGCACTGTTAGTAATAACCTCTTGAGGATATTGTATGAAATTCAGCCAGGAAGAACATGGATTTATAGATACACTCCACACACATGTGTAGAGATGCCAGTGTTACATGTAGGAATCCCAAATCTGGGAGACAACCATGCAATTCTTTGTGAACGTACAGTGGGTTCAGGTCAGGCATTTAATGGTCTCGGTTGTGGCATTAAATTTTGTTGATTTGATTAGATTTTGAGGAAAATGCATTGCTATGTGGGTAACGAAAACCTCATGTCTGAGAAAGATGTGCCATGACAAGTGACAATGTAGCTGGCACACAGGAGAAGTCACACTTATCTCCTCCTCTTGATCTTCATGTAAGACATTCAGTGACACCACTGAAGGAGAGGAAGAGCCAGACGAGTAATTTGATTCTGTTCTAAGATTGGGTTAACGAGTGACAAAGTACCTTTTCCTAGACAGAGCATTGCATTTCCAACTTACATGTAGTAATGTCTGACATTTTGCTTTACAATGCAATCAATCAGCAAACACAGTGAGCATGACAACTGAGAGAGTAAATGCAGGAAAATCCACAAGCCCCAGGCTCTTGGAAGAGACTTTCTTTGCACACTGTGCCATGCTAAAACTACCACAGATCCAAGAAGTAAGTCTCTCAATTCAACCATTAAAAATGCCTCAAACATCCCAAATTTACCCAAACTGAATGAGACATTTCCCAGATTTAGCCCAGATAAGAGTGAATCCTTCCATTTCAAATGAATTCCATCAAATCCACTAGCAGGAGATTTGATTACTGGTCTAGACGACCGGGAGAAATTTTTTGTCTGTAACTGGGAGAGTTGTCAGGCATGCAAGTAAACATCAACAACATTTTCAACTGCTACAGCAACATACCGTATGATCTTGAACTTTTCTGCCGACTATTCTATAAGTATTATTAACTGGATGGTGATAAACGTGGACTCTGGAGATTCCCGACGAGCCACCTGAGTGTTCCCATTCTTTCCTGTCATTGTTGTAGAGCATTACAGATGCCCGTGCCTGGGCAATAGACTGTTCACTAAAATGAAAGAACAAAAATAGGAAGCAAACTGATGAAATTAATGGCAATGTTAAATTGAAGCCTCTAGCATGCTCACTGGAAAAAAGTTACCCATCCTGAATTCCCTCCCCATATGAAATTAAAACTATAGGCTACATGTACAATATAGTTTTCAATTTGAAGATAGCAAGTGAGTAAGTACTAAGTAAATACTTTAATTATTTAAATAGGGTTTACACCAAATTTTATACATGTAGCCAAACCTAACAAACTTGTGGCCCTCTGTAATACTCACATTGCAATTTCAATAGCACCAAAAATTAAATTAATAAAAATACAAGAATGGATATAACTATATAACTATAGGATTATTCAATGTAAAGCCTGGTTTTCACTAGGACATGCATGTAAGTACAACCACAAGCATAAGCATAAGCATAATTATGGCACTGAGGATGACTACAACACAAGCATAAGCACATACATGTACACTGCAGGCACTCACTGAATGGATAATTGCCTTATTTTCTGTTCTATACCTCCTTGATACAGGAAAACAGGATGGCGGACTTTCACTTATGCTTATATATGCTTAATATGCAGCAGCACATTCTCACTTGACATGAGCATGAGCACAAATACAAGAAGAACAAAAATTTGTGTTCAGCTTGTGCTTATTGCTTCTGTTGTAGGTGTCCTCACTACCGTTGTGCTTATGCTTGTGCGTATTTCATAAATGTAAAAACCCGGCTTTAGATTTCAAGGTTAGAATTAGATGCAAATAGTACTCAATAGGTAGCTGTATAGAGTGGTAGATTAAGGTTTTTAAATATGGCATTCACATAGTGTGTGTATCAGATGTTTTAGACCTGGTGTCTCAAAAACTAAAACCTACGATCTAAGACCTACAGTGTATGACCTAATACCCCATCCAAATCTCAAAAACTAAGATCCTAAGAGCCCCTTCATATCTCAAAAACTAAGATCCAAATCAGATCCAAAAGTGTGTTCCTCATCATTGTATATTGTAGAGTTGTTATCGTAAGCTAATTATATATTTATTTTTGATTGTAAGTTAATTGTAGATATTTTATTCTTCTGTAAGTAACTTTAATGTAAGTAAC
>Ga0126339_10003651_pt1 | contig 11232 bp, 3 predicted proteins | sample OrbTmetagenome_2_FD_92532 | JGI IMG/M metagenome (GOLD analysis project Ga0126339, IMG submission 92532) | Coral microbial communities from Petempiche,Puerto Morelos, Mexico - Orbicella T R C metagenome | ecosystem: Host-associated > Invertebrates > Cnidaria > Coral | place: Petempiche,Puerto...
CCGATGAGTCTTTTAGAGGAGTTGTTTCCGATAACGTATATATATACTTCCCTCATGCAGGTACTTGGATTAAAATGTGATGAATACCTAAAGTTTTGTTTGGTAAAGTGTCACCTCGAACTTTGATAATGGAAAAATTAATGCCAGTTAGGCTAGATCGGCGACAGCTGGTCGTGAATTCGGGTAACAAGATTTCGTTCTCCGAAATTTTATGCTATTTTAAACTACAGCTGAAGATCCGAATAGTTCGAACTCGGTCGTTTTATACAATTGAACGGTAAATATTCCTTTAAAGAGCTCTAATGATTCGTGGCAGTTTCCCAGCGACCTCTAAAGGTATATGATTGGGGAAGCCAAACCCCTATAAACTCCGTTTGAGTAGCTATCAGATTTATAACGACTAACCTTCAAAAGATGAAATGGAGACTTCGACTGTGCAAGATTGCGAGGGATTTAGCTTTCGATAACAAGTTTTACTGACTCGTCCATGATGTTGTTTATGTCTTAACTCTAAAGTCTCATGCAAATTTAGACATCTTAGAGGCGTCTCAACAATAGAGAGACGACCAGCATTGTTACAAATGTAATGATCACATGGAAGAAGTAAAGGAATGAAATAAAAGAGTTTAATTGTTCACTATTTATAGCACGGTATTAATATGACATCAACGAGATTAATGGAGTCATCGATGGGGGTGCCATCGCTCTAAAAAGAGTGTAACACAAAAGCTCACCTGGACTGAATGGTTCGGTAAATTTCGTTCAAAACAATTTCTGTTCAGCGCATAGAGAAGTTGCATTCGCTTTCTTTGCCTCGAGCGGTCTCCAAAATCTTATCTATCGTAGGTCTAAAACTTGGAAGAAAATTCCCGGATTGTTTTCTGATATTTGAAATTAGTTAAGCTTTTACTCTTTGCTAAATTTCCGGTTCGTTTAAAAATTATCTGGGCACACAAGAATGCAGCTGTTTACACAAATTAATCAATGTTTGGAATGCTTCAGGTAAAAAGATGGCTGCGAATTCGTACGCAGAAAGGAACTTAAAATGCAGGGGACCATTGGCTAGAATCATTTTGCAGGAATCTCACCTCAGCCTTCCTCTTTCTCCTCTGTTGCTCTTCAGGCCTTTGCATGGTATAGCATGCAGTCACAGCGCAGGTTCACAAAAAATACTGTTAAAGCGACACTTTGTTTACATTATTTCATAGTTAGCATGAATTAATTCAGTCAGATTAAAATAATCAAGAAAACAACGAAAACAACAAAACTTACAACTATCTGCCATCACTCAAACTCTTCCTTGAAAAATCCCAGAGCTATCTTTACAGACAACTCAGTTTAAATCAAATGTTGGGATTAAATACAGTGGATTTGAGACTTAAATTCGCAAGGTGATGTACGTAAAAACTTTCGAACTATAGTTTATAATATATGTAAACACAAAGCAGTAATTTTTTCCTTATTTCCTTAACGTTTATAAATTCAATTAAGCACGTTAAGGCCGCACGCCGCAGAATGACTGCACAATCATTTAATGCGAGCGTCAAGATCCTACTCACTTTATAGCTCTCAGCTTGTGCACCAGAGAGCGAGTTCAGAGGCTAGGCGGAGGAGAAATACTGCAAAATTTAACATGGTAGTTAACACCATAATCGAAGAACACTGAAGAATTAGTTTTTTGTTTGCTTACCGAATTTTAAGAAAAAGGAAGTTATGACGTTAAGTTATACCTTGAAACTGCAGCGATGTGATTTGTTGGTCTGCGATTCTGATATTTAGACACAAAAGTTCAGATTGAAAGGAAATCTGACGTTTTCACCGTTACAGAGGGTGGAAATTAGGTGGAGTCGGTTGTCGCGAACATATTGTATTATAATTAAAAGAGCTGCTTTTTACACAAGCTTGAGATGTAAGAAAACAGGACGGAAAGAAAAGAGAAATATACCTTCTTTCCTTTGTTTTTCGAAAAAAAGACTTAATTGTATCGTACCTTGGCTGTTATTCTTTTAAAATCAGGGCGTGGAAGAGCAAAAGTTAAAAATCTTATACTCGTGTAAATAATGAACGCTATCTCGGCATTTTTGTTGCTTTTTTGGTTAATTGAAATAACGCAAAACTTATGATTGAATACTCTGCTCGTTCACCAGTAAATGTTCCAAGAACACCTGCCAAGATGAAATGTTAAGTGAATCTTTGAAAGGATAAAAACATTGTCACTAGTTTTTAGCATTTTGTTGAAGACATGAAGACAGACTTTCAAAATGTCTGCCAATCTTGTTCAATTTGGTACCACAAACGCGTGCATGCATAACGCAATACAACATCCATTTTTAGCTTTATTGCACTTTTATGGCAAGGTTTCCATCTTTTGAGTTTTGAATTTTTGAAAGTCATGCTGACGATAGTTTCTCCTTTGAATAGCGGAGTCGTTTGCGCGGCTAGCTTAGTTATACATTACCACAAAGTGCGAAAGCAGCGCGTCCATTTACAAAGAGAGGAAGATTGTGTCATTAACAGAATAAAAGCCTAATGCACCGACACATGTTAAATCACGCCAAAACAAAAGACTTGTTTTGTATATCTTTAAATTGGGTGAGAAAAAAAATCTTCTTGGATCCCAAATGGAATGAAAATATCTTATATTATTTAATTAACATAGAAAGCTAAAAACCAAGTGTAGATCAAAAGTATAATTTATATACAATAATAGATTTTGTCCAATTTTGCAACTAGAAAAATAATTTTGTTGAAAATCGCAAAAGCGGGGGAAAATTTGCCTCATTCTTTCAGAACTGAGGCTCGCTCAAACACCGCCAAGAAATTATATTTACTTGAAATTTTAAAAAAAGATTATAATTTCTCTTATTTTCAGTTCCAAAGAGTTTCACAGTTAGACGATAAACTAGAACAAATGTGTTGCTTGTGTTTTCTCGACCACTATATATGAACGTGTCAAAATCTCTCTCAAGGTTAAAACATTAGCTCTGAACGAAAAACTGTTCTTCCAAATTTGCTCTATAATAACAAACATTATTCAACGGTAATTGTCCTGTAGCTTAATTTAAAATTGAAATTAGTGTGAAAGCTGAAATGGCAAGCAAAGAAGAGTGGAAAACGCGATATTTAAAGCTTCATGGAGAAAAGCTAAGAGATTAATCAACGATATAAACAGCAGTGATTTTTGAAAGTAGCTGGCTAAAAAAACAAACTCTAACAGTCCAACGGACCAACCGTATACTTTTAGCCGCGCAAAAATTTTTATTTTCCCGTCACGAACACAAAGAAACGGAGATTTAAATAGGTATCAAAGGTGTGGAGAGCTTCTGTAATTTTTGACAATCTCTTCTTGTGTGAAATAAAAATTCTGGTTTCCTACGACAAAAATACCAATCCAACACCTTTCAGGTTTATCTTCTCAGTTTTATCGAGCCCACTAGCAACTTTAGAAAAGCATTGGCCAGATTCGAGAAATTCGTCGAGGTCCAAAATGCAAATGAGGCTGTCTAGAAAAGCTTTCAAAGCAATTCTCTGCTGAAAAGTTAAATAAAAAAGTCGTTAGAAGGCACAATTACAAACCTCTTTACTCAGTTGCCAGGTTTGGTCAAAACCGCACCAGTCGTTCAGCTTTTGGACAAAATGACTTCAGCGTTGCTACTGAAGGGGTATAGTTCGCAATGGGATCGACGAACGATACGGTCGCTTGAGTGATTACTTCTCGTCCCGTTAAGGGATTAGCCGAATTCAATTATCTTCGAGGGTGAATCCCCGTATGTTGTTATGTTTCAATAATGGTACTTTTCATTGGCAAGGAAATTTGAATTTCTAAATATTATCTCGTTACTTGGTATTACGCGTTTGAAATGATTATCTTTTCAATGCGTAGGCTTTTCCGATAAGCCAAAAAAAAAAAAGAAAGAAATATATGTAGACAAGTTTTACTCCATTTACAAAGCACGACATGAAGTACTGTTGTTCTTCATCTGCATGGAAAAAAAAGAAAAAAAAAAAGAAAGCAGCAACAACAACCTTGGTTGGTAATCAATTTTCGTGAAATCATGATATCAGTAGATCGGGATAAATTCTTACTTTTACTTCCGTAGAACCTAAAATAACTTATTTGTTTGTAAACACTCTCTACTTGGTATTGTGCTGTATAAAAAATATATATATCTTTACGTTTTGGTGTATTGCGTGCAGGAACTGAATTATGCACTCCTTGCATTGACTCATTTAATGTTTGTCTCCCTATGCCAAATCATTAATTTGTCTTGCATTTGGCATAATTTTCTTTTTTCTGACAGTGACATTGTACATAACAATACAATGGTGTTATTTAGGTCATCTCAGGGAAAGCTTGGAAAACAGAGTTCTCCCATTGGGCGACTCCTATGTCACATAGTTGACATCAAATGGATTAGAATTTATAGTCCTTAGTCTGTTAACTCAGAGCATATGGTAAATTATTTTCTTTTTGACCCAATTTGAGGATGGTATCGTTTTAGCAGCTTGCGTTACTGCTAGCACAGAAAGGGGACCGGGAGCGAGTGAAAAACTTGATTGTGGAAGGAAGGGCTAACTCACGGGAGTGGAGTGGGGATTTAGTATTTAAGGTTGAGCAAGGGTTCAGTATTTTAGGGTTAGTTTAGTATCGTGAGCCTAGCTCAGGATTAAGCAGACAATTAGGTTAGGTTAGGGTTAGTTTTCTGGTTACTGTTAGGGTTAGCCCTAAAATATTGTAAGGTTCATTCTTGCTGGTCGTGGACGGAGCGGTGGCATAATGATTAGCGTGCTAGACTCTGCATCGAGCGGTCCAAGTTGTAACCCTGGTCGAGATCAGTCAGCTAGGTTAGGTTAGGGTTAAGTTTTGGGTTACTGTTAGAGCTAGCTTATGTTAAGCGCGCGGGACTCCGGATCGAGCGGTCTTGTCTCTAGCCCTGGCCTGGGACATTGCGTTGTGTTCTTGGGCAAGACACTTTACTCTCACATTCTCACTCTCCGTCCAGGTGTATAAATGGGTAAAGGCGAATTTAATGCGACACCCTGGCTTCTGTAAACCAGCTCTATCAGTCCCTCCCCATTCAGACAGAAACGACAAAGATGGGCTAATTTTTAATGTTATTTTATTGTCATTCCACTAAACGCACAAAAATCTCTCGCCATCGGGTGATCGCCAGTGTACGTGGAAAACCAGGCTTATCTGTTTTCTGTTTTCCTTGTACGTTGTAGCCGTGGCTGTAATAGATGACATTTAATAGTCTTACGAATGAAACAAGCCGTATAACCCTGAACGTACAGAGCCATTGTTTCTTTCATAAAACAGGGTCAGCACTATGGCTCTGAAACTGCGCCATACAATTTGGCTCACTTAACAAAATAACGTAAAATGACCAAATCTTGGATGTTTATGGAAGACATTTTTCATGTTTCTTGGTATGTTCTGACGAGCAGAGGCCAACTTACTTGATATCGATAATCAAGATATGCTTTCAAGCTTTTTATAGATATGTTACCTATGTAGTTCTCCAACGGACGATGTAACCACGCATGTTGCGTGGACGTTTTCGTGGAGGGTGAAACTGTGTGTAAAGCCGCTCAGGCTGTCACGTGACTAAACTCCGCATCACAGAATTGGCTATTCCTAGACCCTCCTGGTATATACGAAACCGGAAGTGATCTAAAAATAACTGGAGAGGGATTAGTCTAGGAATGAGGCCTAAATGGAGTATGCTCTGTTACTCTTTATCTTCTCTTTTCGTTTATTGTCACATTGTCTTTCGTATTGCGTGACAGGCTGCATTATATGGACTTCAGCCTGTATTAAATTACTGGAAGTAACAGAACCCAAATGGTTTGGTATCTTATTACAAAATAAACAAACAAACAAACAAAAACCAAACAAACTAATAAGCAAACAAACAAACAAAAAATTTGAGATGAAAACTCAACTCTTTAAATTCGCAAATTTAAGTGAAGCGAAATTATGCTCTTGAAAAATCAAGAAACTCTGTTGTAGCAATTCAATTCAATTTTAATTTAAACTGCTCACAAACATTAATTTTTACAGAGGTGTCAGGCAAAATACAATACATATAATTGTTATACAAATTACATATAGAACATGATAAATAGCATTAATGAAGTAGTGAAGATATCAAGGAAAAATTTTGTCTTTCTGCGCTCACTGGCATCAATAATTTCTTTTTCATCTATACATGTACTACTGTTTCCATAATACAATCAAAAGTGCTCATATCCAGTCCAGAAACGGGACAAAAGCAACTAGCAAACGATGAACATGTGCTTGATACTTTTGCCCATTTCTTTACCAGAAATAACTGTATGTACAAAAAGATTTCCCAGTTACGTTTCTCCGATTATTTCGATCGATCCTTACACAAGTTATAAAAGACACTCCTGGTTATTTAACTTCAACTAAACATGGAAAGAGTAATTAACATCTAATTTTTCGTTAAAACGTCTCTGTTAGCACGTGGGTAATGAGAATAAACAAACCGATCTGCCAGGGTAAAGATGTCAATAGAAGTGAATTCTCGCGAATTCTAATGAGAGAAGTGAATATGGACTACGAAGAAGAACTTTTAGGATTAAAGATCTCACTTAACGACAAATGAAATAGAGTTGATAAGCGTTAGATCTTCGTGGATAAAATAAAATAATGGACCTTCATGGAAACGTAAACTATTAACTTTCCCTTAACTTACCTCGTCAAGTTTGCTGGCTACGTTGTACTCACAAATTGTGAACGATCTGCTCCCAAAGCCATTTTCGTTAAAAAAGAAAGTTTGAAAACAATAAAACGGGGATTCTTTCTCGAGGAAACGAACGGCCTGAAAGATCGTCGCTGTCCTAGATATGTATAGCAACGAAACGGTTCCTTCAAGAACGCGGCTCTTTGTCACAGGCAATCTCATCTTTCATCTTGGAAGGTGACTTTTCATTTCCAAATTATAATGAGGATTTCTAGCTGTGGTTAAATGTTATGTAGGCCACAAAACTTAACTCTAAATGTATTACTACTTCGAAAAGGAATGCTGGATTAGTTCCCGGGAGATGAGGTAACCAAAACAAACCGTTACGGTTTGATAAATATCGCGCTCTGATTGGTCAAATATCGAGTTATTACCCGCAGATGCCGGTATTATGAGGTAATAAGTGCTACAGGGGTGATTTTTGGGAGTTTATGTAATCTAACGTACTCAACTGGATCGACTTGATCCGCGCTATTAGTTTAAGTCAATGAAAGACAGCAGCTTTCAATTTCGTGAATGAGTGCTTGTTCGAGCTTAACAAGTGTGAAGAAATGTCAAGTGTAGAGCTATTTGTCTATATTTTTTTTCGCGAGCAAACAAATCATCAGGGGCCGCGCGAAAGCTAACTTTTCACAAGTTCTTTTTATATTCCAGTGGGCTATTTTTCAAGGGGAATTGCAAACTTCGTTTCAAAAGATTTAAGGTTTAATTAAGTTGCGTTTTTAAGAGTGAACAGCAGTGCTTTCTGAAGACGTCAAGTAGCAGTCAGTTATAGACAAAATGCAACCTGTTACATGAAGGGCACATCCCATGATATTTGAGGAGTTTCGACCCATTCCTCGTTTACGAGGAAATCACTTATTGTCCATAGCTCAGGTTAAGCCTTGTATCATTCACTGTTTTACTGGCAAAAAAAGGAGAAAATTATTTGCGGTGCAATTAATAACCAGAGAACGTTTAGTTTAGTTGTTTTAGTGTGCGTGCGGATTAACAATTTGAAAGATGCTACTCCAAACAAACTGACGAACTGACGTTTACGCGTAACTCCAGGGTTTTCTTACAAAGTACAAGGGAACGTTGACACGGACCTCTGAAACTCCAGGGTCCAAAGGAAACCTCATATGGTTTCCTTAAAGAGACTACCCGTGTTCCCATAATCTCCTATGGTCATTTATTCGTTTTCTATAATTTTTAGTCAACATTGCTTTACATTATTAGCTTGATTTTACCCGTTGAACCAAAACAAAGTTCAGCTTTGATAAGTCGTAATTTCACGCAAGATTACCTTAAGTCTTTGATTCTACAGGTGGCTGTTATAATTTGCTAAAGAAGCGAGAACAGCTTCAGGGTTTTGCCGTGGAGAGTTTACATTGTAGACATTGTAAGGCAAAGATTTAAAAGCGTAACGATGATACCGAGTAAGGAAGCCAAAAAGGCGAGAAGCCATATTGTCCGTCTTATTCACTTGTTCTTTCAAATATATGAAGCACGGTCGAGTAGTTTTGCATGAACAAGAAATTGCGTATATAATTCTACGCATCAGTGACGCAAGATCTCCTACACTCCAGTCGTCCTACTTAAACAAACCCTGCTTTGTTCGCTAGTCCCTGATAGCTTACAATCTTGAGATGGCACCTAATCTGGTTTAATCTGTGCGAGCTGCAGGGAACGGCTAAATTACTGAACTTTAATCTACATTTCGTGAGAGCTGTTTAAAATTTTGAGCTTGGTTGATGAAAACGCAGGACACTCAAAGAGAACGCATTTCAGCGGAGATTCCTCGTATGACCTCAGCTGCCTTGTATAAGCGTTTGTGGGCCGAGCATTCATCCAAGCAAGTTCACACTTGTTTTCTTCCAAGAGTTGATTAGGTTGAAACAGTCGTTGCACTCTCCCTTACGATGCGTGTGCTGAATAAGAACAGCGGTCCCACTTCCACTCGCGGAGAACTAAGTCCGAATTTCTCCTTGAGAGCTTTCCAGGAGCTGTTCAAAGCTCGACGGTATTTCGGCATTCGCCACGCGTACACAAAGGGGTTTAATGCCGAGTTTAAAAATACGAAACGTGAAGTTATCACATCAACTTTGTGAAACGTTGTCGAATCTTCGCTAATTTCACAAGAGCTGCAATAGCGAGCCACGTGAATCATGATAAACTGTGGAAGATACGTGATGTAAAAGATTGCCAATATAATAATTACAGTGACCGCCATATTTCGCTCCCGTTCCAAGGCGCGCTTGTTGTTTTCATCGGAAGCGTGATCATTAAGTTGGAGTTCGCGTCTTCGTCTTGCTAAAGCGCGAAAACTCTTCGCGTAGATAACCATCAGAAACAACGCTGGCAGCGAAATGTGGGTGTGGATGTAAATGAGCAAATAGGTCTTTTCAGGTACCTTTGTTGCAGGAAGAAAACATATCAAGGCTGATAACAGCCATATCACAATAATAAATACGTATGCCCTTTTCTTCGTGATCTTCGTTTTGTATTGCATGGGACTGTCGATGGCGACAAAACAAGTCACTGACAACGCTACCATTGTAGCACTACTGACAAACAGTGTCGTGCAGAGAACATAAGAAACAAAAATTCCCACACTCAGTGGTAAAGGCACTTGTTGCAGAAGTGATCGATACACATCTCTGAACGCCACAAGAGACACAACGCATAGTCCAACAAGAAAATCTGACGATGCTAAATTAGCGATCAACAAACAAGGCGGCGTACGAAGCGACTTTTGCGGGTCCCTGTAAATTGTAGCCATCACGATAAAGTTGGCGACTGTCATAACTGTGCACAGAGCAAAACCAACTATAGCTAAAACTAGCCAAAAAACTCGCTCATCTATAAGCCGTAGATAAATATCAGGCCCCTGATCGTAAGTTGAATTTTGCATCGTCGCGGCTACGGGTAGAACTGTGTAATCAGTCTTTCAGCAAGAAACTATGTACACCAATATTCCTCCATTTTTAAACAATGCACAGCAACGGGTTGATCCTGCCGTGTACTAATAATAGTTTGGTGTTTTGGTGACCAATAGCAGAGCAATATAGTCCTATTTTTTAAAACAATGTCGTTTTTCCGGGGACTCATTAAACTCAAAAGGACAAACTTCTCAGAAGGGGTGTAGTAGATAAAACTAGACCAATTCACTTACTTCAATAGACACTGAATTTTTTAAAAAAATGAATACATATTTATCTCCCTAAAAATTACAGCTTTGGCTGTTTCTAGTCATTCGAGGTGAATTAATTATTCAGTGTAGTGTCATGAACATAATAATAAAGTGTTATTTCTCAGTTTCTAGATTATGCTCTTGTTTAGGAAACCGAGTGGAACACCACAGCTTAATTAGGTCCGATATTAATATTTTACTGCCTTTTAACTTCACGTAAACTGACCAAATTTATCAATATGAGGTATCACATTCATCTACCATTTAACGTTCTGTTTGTTGTCATGTTTTAGAAACGATAGAAAGCTAAACAACTAATTCCGTGACAAACAAATCACACGCGTCGAAAAGTTTTGATATCGACTCTCAACAAGCGACAATCGCTTTTAATATTCCTTTCATGCACTCATTAGCACGAATCTTTATGTCATTCCGACCTCGCTAATCTTAGTGGACGTTGCAGCCGGACATTATGAAGCATCGCTTCAATGAAACTCATGAAAACCTATCCGAAGCAGATAACCTTCTCTCCAATATTAAATCAAAGATTTTAAATATTAATTTTTATGCTTCATGTTTCCATGTTTCGAACTTGGTCATGTTTTGAGAATATTCACTCACGTTTCCTTTATTGGAACAAAAGAAAGTGGTTACGTAAGAAAAGAACTGAACTCCTAGGGGATTGGTTTGTTACAATAACATGGCCGCGGTTTCTTCGTTTTGTAACACCAATATGGTTGCCATGACGTCATGTGCCTACGCTCCATAGCGAGTACGGGTGTGACCGTAGCCTGTGAACACAGACGTATTTCCGGCTGTCGTTTGTCTCCGTCGAAAATATGCGACAGCCGGATATACGTCTGCGTTCGCAGGCTAGTGTGACCGAGGCGTGACCGGCAATTTTTTAACTCAAAACGTTCTCAGGGGGGAGGGGAAGGGGGGAGGGGAAGGGGGGGAAGGGGGGGAAGGGGGGGAAGGTAGTCCCAGAAAAGATTTGGTGGGGGTGTGCGGCTCGCTTCCCAAAACCCTTTCCCTATTTATGACTAAAATCTGCCATTTTTCCCTACCCTACCTTCCCTATGACCAGACCAAAAATTCGATACCCTATTTTAAGACCGTTGCGGCTGACACAGTTGCCCTAAACATAAATTTTGAAGGGCTTTTGTTGATGGTCTTATCGATAATGATGAGAGAGTAGCTTCTCCTGAAAAAAAAAAAAAAAAAAAAAAAAAAAAAAAAAAAAAAAAAACCCCCACAAACCCAACAAACCAAAAAAACCCACCCAACTAA
>Ga0126339_10003652_pt1 | contig 11230 bp, 9 predicted proteins | sample OrbTmetagenome_2_FD_92532 | JGI IMG/M metagenome (GOLD analysis project Ga0126339, IMG submission 92532) | Coral microbial communities from Petempiche,Puerto Morelos, Mexico - Orbicella T R C metagenome | ecosystem: Host-associated > Invertebrates > Cnidaria > Coral | place: Petempiche,Puerto...
CCACCTCTGCCCGATCCCGCGCCGATCGCTCCCTCGACTCCGACCCGGATCGCCCGCTGCCGTCGCGCCGTCGCCTGCCGTACCTGGACGCGGTTCTCGACGGTCCTCCCGTGGGCGGCCTGGAGCCTTTGCGGCGCGGCGTGGTGGACCAGGCGTTGGGGCGCGCCGATGCCGCGCCGTTGGCCGCTTTCCTGGAGATCGATGATCCAGCCGAGGGCTTGCTGCGCTGGTTTGGCGGTGCCCTGTTCCACGCGGTCCGCGAAGGAGGCGCCACCGCCATCCGCGCCGCCCTGGACCGCGATATCGCCGCCCTGGACGGTCTGTTGAGCGATCAGGTGGATGCCATCCTGCACCATCCCCGCGTCCAGGCGCTGGAGGCGGCGTGGCGCGGCTTGCGCTATCTGGCCGAACAGGCGGAGGGGCGCGAACAGGTGATGCTGCGCCTGCTGCCCTGCCGCTGGACGGAGATTGCCCGCGACCTGGAGCGGGCCATCGAATTCGACCAAAGCGCCCTGTTCGACAAGATCTATAACCAGGAATTCGGCATGCCCGGCGGCAAGCCCTTCGGCCTTCTGCTGATCCTGCACGCCGTCCAGCATCGCCCGACGCGCGATCACCCGCACGACGACGTCAGTGTGCTCAAGGCCCTGTCGCAGGTGGCGGCGGCGGCCTTCGCTCCGGTGATCCTGTCGGCGCGGCCGGCGCTGTTGGGGCTGGAGGCTTTTTCCGAACTGGCGCAGCCCATCGACATCGCCCGCCCATTCTCTGGCTCGGACTACGCCCGCTGGCGGTCGTTCCAGGCCACGGAGGACAGTCGTTTCGTGGGCATCTGCCTGCCCCGTATCCTGCTGCGCGAACCCTGGCGTGACGACGGCACCCGGATCGACGGCTTCCGCTACGCCGAAGGGCGGCGTGGCCTGCGCACCCAGGACCACCTGTGGGGACACGCCGGTTTCGCCTTCGCCGCCGTCCTGATCCGGGCCTTCGACTCTTACGGCTGGTTCGCCGACATTCGCGGTGGCCGCCGGGATGAAGTCTCCGGTGGCCTGGTGACCGGTCTGCCCACGCCGTCCTTCCGCACCGACGCGCCGGGCATCGCCATTCGTCCCTCCCTGGAGGTCAGCATCGCCGACCGGCAAGAGAACGTGCTCACCGACCTGGGGTTGATTCCCCTGCTGCCGGCGCGGTTCACGCGGTTCTCCGTGTTCTACGGCAATGCCTCGGCCCGCGCCATGGATCCCATGGAGACCCTGGTGGCGACCATGAACCACCGGCTGTCGTCCATGCTGCAATACATCTTCTGTGTCAGTCGCTTTTCCCATTTCATCAAGGTCATTGGCCGCGATCGGGTGGGCTCCTTCAACACGCCTGAGGACTGCGAGACGTTCCTTCGGGACTGGCTGATGGGTTATTGCCTGGGCAACGACGACGCCAGCCTGGAGCAAAAGGCCCGCTATCCCTTGCGCGAGGCCAGCGTGCGGGTGCGCGAGCAGCCGGGCAAACCAGGGTCCTACACCTGCGTCACCCACCTGAAGCCGCACTTCCAGCTCGACCAGGTGGTCACCAGCTTTCGCCTGACCACGGAACTGGCCCCGCCCGAGCGGCGCTGAGGGGAGGCGGGGCGGGCGCGCGGGGCGCCCGACAAAAACCAAGCTAGCCGCGCGGCTCTGCTTCCCGCATCCGATCTGTCCGGGGTATGGTGCTCGTACCGTTTTTCCCGCAGGTCCGGACCCGTCTTCCCCATGCCCGATCCCCAACCCACCGCCGTTCCAGCCCTCGACCCCGTCCTGCCGAACGAGATCGAGGATGTGCGCGCCACCACCCACACCACGCGCCGGGCCACCGTGCCGGCCATGGAGGACATCCTGCATGTCCCGTTTCCCGTGCTGGACCATGGCTTCGTGCGGGTCGTGGACTACATGGGTGACGACGGCGCCATCGTTCAGGCGGCCCGGGTCTCCTATGGGCGGGGCACCAAGCAGGTGCGCGAGGACCGGGGTCTGATTCGCTATCTCATGCGCCATCGTCACACCACGCCGTTCGAGATGGCCGAGATCAAAGTTCACGTCAAACTGCCGATCTTCGTGGCGCGTCAGTGGATCCGCCACCGCACCGCCAACGTGAACGAGTATTCGGCGCGGTATTCGGTGCTGGACAAGGAGTTCTATATTCCGGCGCCGGAGCATCTGGCGGCCCAATCCGCCGACAACCGCCAGGGCCGCCAGGGTGTGCTGACCGGCGACGAGGCGGCCGAGGTGCTGGATATCCTGCGCGGTGATGCCCTGCGGAGTCACGCTCATTACGAGAAGATGCTCAACGCAGAGGGTGAGGGTTACGACCCAAACCGGCAGGGGCTGGCCCGCGAATTGGCACGTATGACCTTGACTTTGAACACCTATACGCAATGGTATTGGAAGATCGACCTGCATAACCTCATGCACTTTGTCTCCCTGCGGGCCGATCCCCACGCCCAGTATGAAATCCGCGTGTATGCCGAGGTGCTCGCGGACATCCTGGGGCGGTGGGTGCCGCTGACGTCGGAGGCCTTCCAGGACTACCGGGTTGGCGGTCTGCACCTGTCGCGCCATGCCCTGGCGGTGGTGCGCAAGGCTCTGGCCGGCGAGGCGGTTGCCCAGGCGGACAGCGGCCTTTCGCCCCGGGAGTGGCGCGAGTTGTGGGCGGCGTTGGGTCAGCAGGCGCCGTCATCGGAATCCTGAGCGAGCCCCCGTTTCTCCTCCCGTCTCTCTGTTTCCCGTCGTCGCGGAGTTGCCCCCATGGACATACTCGACGCCGAGGCGGTTGCCCGCGCCTTGCCGCCGCGTGCCCTGGTGGACGCGTTGGCCGCGATGTTCGCCGATCCCACCGTGATCGTGCCACCGCGTCATCACCATAGCCTGCCGGTGGCACAGGGAGAACGGCCCGGGACCCTGCTGCTGATGCCGGCCTGGCAGGCGGAGGCGACAGGTTACGTCGGTGTCAAGATCGCCAGCGTGTTTCCGGACAACCCGGCGCGGCGGGATCGTCCGGCGGTCACGGCCCTCTACCACCTGGCCGAGGGCGGCAGCGGTCGGCCGTTGGCCGTGCTGGACGGCACCGAACTGACCCGCCGGCGCACCGCCGCCGCCGCCGCTCTGGCCGCCGACCACCTGGCGCGGCCCGACGTGGAAACGCTTCTGCTGGTCGGCACCGGGGCGTTGGCGCCCCACTTCGTGCGTCACCATGCGGCCGTGCGGCCCTATCTCCGGGTGCTGGTCTGGGGGCGCGACGCCGCCAAGGCCGCCGCCGTGGCCGAGGCCGTGACGCCCGACCTGCCCGAGATCGAGATCGCGCCGGTGACCACCCTGGCCGAGGGGTTGGACCGGGCCGACGTCGTCGCTTGCGCCACCTCGGCCACCCGTCCGCTGGTTCCGGGCGCGGCCTTGCGCCCCGGCCAGCATCTGGACCTGGCGGGCGGGTTCACGCCCGCGATGCGCGAGACGGATGACGAGGCCATCCGCCGGTCTCGGGTGTTCATCGATACCGATGTTGCCCTGGCCGAATGCGGTGATCTGGCCGATCCCCTGGCCGCCGGTGTGCTGACCCGGGACACGGTGTGCGGCGACCTGGCTCAACTCTGCCGGGGGGAGCGGCCGGGGCGCGCATCCGCCGACGACATCACGCTGTTCAAATCCGTGGGCACGGCCCTGGAAGACCTCGCGGCCGCCATACTGGCCTGGCGCATCCACAACGGGGGAGATCTGACGTCATGACTGAGCTTCTGTCCCTGGCCATGGGCAATCTTTTGTCCGCGCCCGTGCTGTTCTTTGCCTTAGGGTTGCTGGCCGGGTTCGCCCGCTCCGACCTCGCCATCCCCGAACAGATCGCCAAGGGGCTGTCGCTCTATCTGATGCTGGCGATCGGCTTCAAGGGCGGCGCGGTGATGGCCGAGCATGGTCTCTCCGGGCTGCTGGTGGCCACCCTGGCGGTCGGCGTGGTGCTGAGCGCGCTGATGCCCCTGGTGGCCTTCGCCTGCCTCCAGGCGACCACCCGCCTGGAGCGTCATGACGCGGCGGCCATCGCGGCACACTACGGATCCATCAGCCTGGTGACCTTCGTCACCGCCACCCTGATGCTCGAGCGCCTGGGCACCGACGCTGAAGGCTTCATGGTGGCCACGGCGGCGATCATGGAAACGCCGGCCATCCTGGTGGGCCTGTGGCTGGCCAACCGGGGACGCAAGGGCAAGGATGCGCCGAGCGCGGCGGCCGAGGACGGCGACTTGTGGCGGGAGATCTTCCTGAACGGCAGCGTGGTGGTTCTGGTCGGCGCGTTCTTCATCGGCTGGATCGCCGGCGCGGATGGCCAAGCGGCCCTGGCGCCGTTCATCGTCGGTCCCTTCACCGGTGTGCTGTGCTTCTTCCTGCTGGACATGGGCTTGGTGACGGCGCGGCGTTTCCGGGAGGCCCGCGGCATGTCCCCGGCGGTCATCGCCTTCGGCCTGTACATGCCGCTGATCGGCGCCGCTGCCGGGCTGGCGGGCGGGCTGCTCGTCGGGCTGTCGCCGGGCGGGGTGGCGCTGCTGATGGTGCTGGCGGCCAGCGCGTCGTACATCGCCGTGCCGGCGGCCATGCGCCTGGCCTTGCCACGCGCCAATCCCGCGCTCTACCTGACGCTCTCGTTGGGGGTCACGTTCCCGTTCAATCTGGCGATCGGGATCCCCGCGTACCATTTCGTAGCCCTGGCCACCGCAGGCTGAATGGAGGCACTCGTATGGAGACGTTCACGCGCAAGAAGGTCGAGATGTTCATCGAGCGTCCGCTGCTGCGGCGCGCGCTGACGGTGATTCGGGAAACCGGTGCGACCGGCTACACCGTCCTGCCGACCCTGGAGGGCCATGGCCAGGAGACCGGCTGGCAGGACGGCGTCCCGGTGGATACCCAGACGATGGTGCAGGTGGTGGTCATTACCTCGGACGAGCGCGCCGACGCCATTCTGGCGGGGATCGCCGAGATCATCAGCACCTGGCGCGGTGTCATTTGTGCCTATGATGTCCAGGTGCTGCGCCGCGAGCGGTTCTGATGCGGTTCTGATTCTGAGTCGGACGGCCGACACGGCCGCCCCCGGGGTGCCCGAGGGCGGCCGTGATCGCGTCAGGCGCGGATCTCAGCCCTTGCGCATCACGTAACGGCGCTCGTGCGACAGACCCAGGTACAGGGTCACGCACATGGCCAACAGCACCAGGGTGAAGGGCAGGCCGACGGTGATCGACGCGGCCTGCAGGGCGCCGAGTGCGCTGGCGCCGCCGGCGAACAGCAGGACGGCGGCGATCAAGCCTTCCATCACCGCCCAGAAGATGCGCTGCGGCACCGGGGCGTCCAGCTTGCCGCCGGCGGTGATGCTGTCGATCACCAGGGATCCGGAATCGGACGAGGTGATGAAGAACACCAGCACCAGGCAGATGGCGATGAACGAGGTGATCGAGGCCAGCGGCAAGGTCTCCAGCATCTGGAACATGGCCAGTTCATACTTGCCGATGCCTTCGGCCAGGGCGCCGGTCTGGGTCATGACCTGCTCCAGCCCGGTGCCGCCGAAGACGGTCATCCACACCACGGTCACCAGGACCGGCACCAGCAGCACGGCGATGATGAACTGGCGCACGGTGCGGCCCTTGGAGATGCGGGCGATGAACATGCCGACGAAGGGCGACCAGGCGATCCACCAGGCCCAGTAGAACACGGTCCAGTCGTGGACGAAGTTGCCGTCCTCGCGCCCCCACCAGACGCTCATGGGCAGGATCACCTCGCCATAGGACACGATGGTGCTCCAGAAGCCGTTCAGCAGCGCCACGGTGGAGCCGGTGGCGAACACGAACAGCAGAAGGGCCGCGGCCATCCCCATGTTGATGTTGCTGAGGACCTTCACGCCGCCGTCCAGGCCGCGGACCACCGAGATCACGGCGATGGCGGTGACCCCGATGATGATGGCGATCTGGGTGTTGATGGTGGACTGGATGCCGAACAGGAACTCCAGTCCGCCGGCCGCCTGCTGGGCGCCGAAGCCCAGTGAGGTGGCCAGGCCGAAGATGGTGGCCAGCACCGCGACAACGTCGATCATGTTGCCGAACCAGCCCCAGGACTTGTCCCGCACCAGCGGGTAGAAGGCCGAGCGGACGGTCAGCGGCAGGCCCTTGTTGTAGGCGAAGAAGGCCAGCGACAGGCCGACCACCGCGTAGATGGCCCAGGGATGCAGGCCCCAGTGGAACATGGTCGCGCCCATGGCCTTGCTGGCGCCGTCAGGCGTGAGGGGCTCGGCGGCCAGCGGCGTCCCGTACCAGTTGGTATAGTAACCCACTGGTTCAGCCACGCTCCAGAACATCAGGCCGATGCCCATGCCGGCGGCGAACAGCATCGCGAACCAGGAGATCAGCGAGAACTCAGGCTTGGCGTCCTGGCCACCCAGGCGAACCCCGCCCACGGGCAGGAAGATCAGGACCAGGCAGAAAATCACAAAAATATTGCCGGCACCGAGAAACAGCCAATCAAAATTGTTGATCGACCAAGCCTTGGCGCCGTCGAAGACGGTCTTGGCGGCCTCCGGCGCCATCAGGGTCCCGATCACGAACGCCAGGATCAGCAGGGCGGACACCCAGAACACAGGGTGATGGATATCCATGCCCATGGCCTGGATATTGTCCTGTCCGACTTCGTAGTCTGTGTCATAGAGTTTTTCCGGTGGTGTCATGAGTGTGCGCTCCCCTTATCCCAAGCGGCGGCCAGGATGGATCATCGTCGCCCCGTGTCCGCGCCGGACGGCGCGGCGGTCCGTCGGTCGTGCCAGCCTGCGGGAGACCCCCCAAGATGGGCTGGTCGTGTTGGCCGTGGATGTGGCAACCGCTTGATGGTGATCGCGCGACGAAGGGTGTGGCGTCACGCGCGTGCGGGCATGGTCGCCTCGCGTCTCAGAGCTTAGGGAATCGCCTCGGAGGGCGCAACCGGGCGGCGCCAATCGTTGCGGGAACGAAGCGGCCCCTTCGGAATGTTGATCCGATCATGCGGATGTCTCGCCGTGACGAGACCAAACGAAAGCAAACGTTGATGTTCGCGGGTGCCGGACGTCCACGCGTGCCTCTGCCTGATCATTTCTAGCGTGTGCCGGGCCGGATGAGGGCGTGTCAGGGGGCGTGCGTCGTGTGTTTTCGACCTTTTTTTGGGGTCATGGGAGAGGACGACCGTGAACGCGGCTTGTCCGCGAGGGCCGTTGTTTTCGCGCGACCCGGACGCGCGTCTGTGGCACACAGACGGGGCTATCGATCCGGTATCGGTCCGTCGTCATCGCCTTCGCCGGCATGGATCATCTCCGACCTTCTGGCTCATCTGGCATGTCCCGCCTGGATTTCTATCACCTGACCCTTTCGCCGCTTGAGCGCGCCCTGCCGCGCTTGTTGTTGCGTGTCTGGCGCAGCGGAGCCCGGGCGGTCGTGCTGGCGGGCTCCATGGAGCGGGTCCGGGCACTCAACAGCTTGCTGTGGACCTTCGACGCCAACACCTGGCTACCGCACGGCTGCGCCGATGATGGCCACGCGGACGAGCAGCCCCTTTGGCTGACAGACCGCGAGGAACGGCCCAACGGCGCGACCCTGGCGGTGGTGACCGACGGCATGGCGGTGGTTGACGTGTCCGCGTGGGCGCGTGTTCTGGAGCTCTTCAATGGCCACGACGAGACCGCTGTCGCCGCCGCGCGGGAGCGATGGCGCGCGGCGCGCGACGCCGGGCATGAACTGCACTATTGGCAGCAGACCGAGCAGGGGGGATGGGTGGAAAAGGCCAGCGCCAACGATCCGGCGGCGACGGGGGGCGAAGGTGGCGGCAATGATGGCGCTGGGGGCTGATCCATGTCTAAAGCCGGGGCGGCGTGGGCGGTGTGCCGTTTGGGTAGATGCCCCCGTCCCAGCCCTCCGTGCCCAGTTGGGGGGTCCGCCAGACGGTGCCGCCGCCGGTGCTCTCGCCACCCAGCAACGGCCCGATCCACCCCGCGATGCCATCCCCACGGGCGCCGCCGGGCGGTGCCGTGTTGGCGCGGGCGCTGCCCGGCGCCACACAGGTGAAGAACGCGCGCCAGGGCTGCATCAGCCGGCACTGGAGATGATCCTCGCGGTCGAAACGGGGCACGCGGCCCGTGTCCGCACATACCTCGGCGGCCATCGCCAGCACGTCGCTGGGGCTGGTCACGCTCTTCGCATAGCAGATCACGGGTCTGTCAGGGTTGGAGACGCCCACGGCGACGGCCCGGCCGGCCTCGCGCCGGCTGTCCACGAACGGGCGTCCGCAGGCCGAGATCAGCAGGGCGACGCCCACCAGCATGACGATTATCAGGGATCCGGCGCCGCGCGTGTTGGTGCTTGCTTGCACGGGTGTCCGCCCCTGGATTATGGTTTCGCCAAGTAGGAATAAGGAGGGTCCGCGATGGCGGAGTCCAAGTTTCGCCTGGTGACACGCAGCGATTTCGACGGCCTGGTCTGCGCTGCCTTGCTGAAGGAACGCAACTTGATCGACGATATCAAGTTCGTTCACCCCAAGGACATGCAGGATGGCAAGGTCGAGATCACCGGTCGCGACATTACCACCAACCTTCCCTACGTTCCAGGCGTGCACCTGGCGTTCGACCATCACCTGTCGGAGACCATCCGCGTCGGCCGGCGCCCCAATCACGTTATCGACCCGTTGGCGCCCTCGGCGGCCCGCGTCGTGTACGAGTACTATGGCGGTCGCGACGCCTTTCCAAGGGTGTCCGACGAGATGATGGAAGCGGTGGACAAGGCCGATTCCGCGCAATACGAAAAAGAGGAGGTTCTCAGTCCAAAAGGCTGGGAGCTTCTGAATTTCATCATGGACGCGCGCACGGGCCTGGGGCGCTTCCGGACGTTCCGGATTTCCAACTATGCGCTCATGATGGAGTTGATCGATTACTGCCTGGAGCATTCCATCGATCAGATCCTCGCCTTGTCCGACGTTCGGGAGCGCACGGATCTCTACATCGAGCACCAGGAGCGCTTCAAGGACCAGCTCCAGCGCTGTGGGTCGGTACAGGGCAACCTTGTGGTGCTGGACCTGCGCGGCGAGGACACCATCTGGGCGGGCAACCGCTTCATGGTCTACGCCCTGTATCCTCAGTGCAATATTTCCATGCACGTCATGTGGGGTCTGAAGAAACAGAACACGGTATTCGCCGTGGGTAAGTCCATCTTCGACCGGTCGTCCCGCACCAACGTCGGCGAACTGATGCTGGAATACGGCGGTGGCGGACATCACGCCGCCGGCACCTGTCAAATCGTCAACGACCGGTCCCAGGATGTCCTGGCCGAACTGGTCGGCCGCATCACCAAGGACGGGTGATCGCGGCCGGACGACGTCCTCGCGCCCCATGGCGGACTGGCGCGGGCACGTCTTACACTCAGTGAGGGAAAACGGAGATCTGGCACCGTTCTTCTTAGGCGGTTCGTACCTCCTGGGTGAAGGTGCTCACCTCGGACGACAAGGTGTCGGACTGGCGTGACAACGCGCGCGCCGCGCTGAGCACGTTGTTGGACCCCTGGCCGGCCTCGGCCGACGCCTGGGTCACGCTGGAGATCGATGTCGACACCTGTCGGGTTCCGACCGAGGCCTGCTGGGCATTGCGGCTGATCTCTTGCGTGGCGGCGCTTTGCTCCTCGATGGCCGAGGCGACGGCGGTCGCCACCTCCTTCATCGCGGCGATTCTCTCGTTGATCAGTCCGATGGCCTCGACCGTGGATCCGGTCTGTTCCTGGACCGCCTTGATCTGTTCGGCGATTTGCTCGGTGGCCTGGGCGGTCTGGTTGGCCAGCGACTTGACCTCGCTGGCGACGACCGCGAAGCCCTTGCCCGCGTCGCCCGCGCGCGCGGCCTCGATAGTGGCGTTCAGCGCCAGCAGATTCGTCTGCGCGGCGATGCCATTGATCAGGTTCACCACCTCGCCGATGCTGTCGGCTCGCTCGGCCAGGTTCTGCACCTTTTCGTTGGTTGTTTGCGCCGCCGTGGAGGCTTGCTCGGCCATGTCCGCCTGTCGCTGGACCTGCTGGCTGATTTCCTCGATGGAGGCGCCCAGTTGATTGGCCGCCGAGGCCACGGTCTCCACGTTGACCGTGGCCTGTTCCGAGGCACTGGCGACGGTGGTGGCCTGTCGATTGGTTTCCTCCGAGATCGCCGACAAGGATTCCGCGGTCGACTGCAGTTGATTGGCGGCCGATGCCAGGGTCTCGATGGTCGCGGAGATCGATGTGTCGAACGCCGAGGTCACCTTTTCGATTTTGGCCGCGCGCCGGCCGCGCTCCTCCTGCTCCTTGGCGGCCTCGGCCGCCAGGGTGTTCCCCTTGATCATGTTGTCCTTGAAAACCTGCACCGCGTCGGCCATCCGCCCGATTTCGTCGCGGCGGCCGGTGCCGGGGATGCCGACGGCGGTGTTCCCGTTGGCCAGCGTCGCCATCGCCTGGGTGATGCCAACGATGGGCTTGGCGATGCTGGCTCCGATCAACCAGGCCAAGCCGGCGCCGACGATCAGGCCGCCAATCATGAGGCTCCAGGATAGGACCGTGGCAATGCCAGAGGTCTGCTCGTTCGCGGCCTGGCGAGCCTCCATCAAGGCCCGCTCCTCGGCCTGGAAGTCGTCCATGATGGCGCGGAAGCGGTCGAAGAACACCTTGCCCCGCGCCTCGCCGACCAGCCGGGCCACGTCGTCCATGGTTCCGGCGTTTGTCTCGGCGTTTCCGATGCGTCGGCGAAGAGCGATGGCGGGGTTGGCCACATCGTCCTGCCATTGCTTGAGGACGCTTTCGACCTCGGTGAGGCGCTCAACCTGGGCGGGATTGTCGCTAACTGTCGTCTGCAACGCTGCGATTGAAGCATACACTGTCTGCTCCCCGGCGCGGTAAGGCTCCAGGAATGCGTCATCGCCAGCCAGCAGATAGCCGCGCATGCCGGTCTCCATGTCAACGGCGGCGGCGATGATGCCGCTCGCCTCGGCGAGGACCTCCTGCGTATGGCTGACCCAGCGATTGGTATTGAGAATGCTATTAAGCATAGCGATGGTCGTGGCGCCCAGAATTATCAACAAAACTAAAGGCGGGGTTGCCGCTAAGAGAATTTTTGTCTTGGTCGGAAGATTTGAGAATTGCATCTGCTCTTCTCCACAATGCTGGTTTTTTTGAAGTTTTTACTTTTATAAGTGACTGTTCACA
>Ga0126339_10003653_pt1 | contig 11230 bp, 4 predicted proteins | sample OrbTmetagenome_2_FD_92532 | JGI IMG/M metagenome (GOLD analysis project Ga0126339, IMG submission 92532) | Coral microbial communities from Petempiche,Puerto Morelos, Mexico - Orbicella T R C metagenome | ecosystem: Host-associated > Invertebrates > Cnidaria > Coral | place: Petempiche,Puerto...
CTTGCTCTCCAGCAACAACTTCCATACAAATCCTCTAAATTTTCTGAAAATTCAAACTGTCGTATAAACTTACTCTTTAATGCAAGGGACCTCAAACTTGGCCATTCTAGTATTTTTAATATGCTCTTTCCATTTCTGTCATTCTTTAAGTTATAGCCCATAATAAAAATTTTTAAAAGAAAAAATGTGGTCACGTGACGCCAGCTGCAAAGAGCCTATCAGTGACGGAAGAGGTTCTTGTTGACGTCACAACAGAGTTCGCGCCCTTTTTTCACGGCTACCACCACGACTTTCACTGGCTTTCCAGCGATAAAATTTTGACACAAAAACGAGCCAAATTGACTTCAGTTAACAAGTGTTTAGCAAAGGTGTGTTATAAAATGTCTCTTTGGCGAGTAAATCAAAGAAAATACGCTGGAAACAAAGGGAGAGCCAAAACAATGAAAGAAAATTGGATGAATTTGGCTACCGACCATCCTGACAGGAACTTCAGCCGTGGTTGCAACAAAACTCAGGCTTTCACGAGGACGATCGTAAGTGAACTTTACTTACAGAATTTTTAGACTTTTTAGGCGCTTCTAAGACAGCTTATCGTTCCAAAATTTCTTGGTTTTCGTAGTTTGTGACATGTTGCTCAATGTTTCAGCCAGAGTTAATTAGTATCTCTATAAAAACGGAAGTTTTGCGAAGTTTCTTTGGGCGGGATGCTGCGCAATTTGTTCAAAAATTTGGACACCAGCATTTTTCATATTATTGTCATTAATATAGCATTGTTGACGCTTGGAATTTAAATTTTTCAGCGAGTACAGTACGGTTTCTGTGGAAGCCCAGATAAAGGTGTAATTCTTTATGCAATTATTGCTCCATTTATTTCGTGTGTCGGGTAAAATTGTTGGCAATTTTCGGAAACGATGTGGAAACGTTATTATTCAACTCGCGCGAATCAACGTTTGATACAACTTCTGTCACGTTTCGCGAAGTTGTAAAACGTTGTCCGATTCGTACTTGTTCAACGAGGTCAAGTTCGCAAAGATGATTGTTTTCTGATCCCCCTGGATTCTAAATTGAAGCTGAAGAGTTGTTCAATAGGATGAAGTGTGTCTCTGTTCCGTTCGATGCTTTTGACCGGACAACAGTCATTCAACATTTGATTTGATATTATACACCGTTTCGAATTCTTTACATAGTTATTGATCAGGTTCTTCGGGTATGATATCCGGGCCAGGTTTTCTTGAGCTCATCACTCTAGTCAGGTCCAAATCATCCAGGATTAACTATTGTTACCGGTAATTATTCCCCCCTGTAAAGAGTTTTTAAATTGCCAATTTAACTGAATTTAAAATCTTGATTGGAATGCTGCTTTAAATAATCGGATGGGCTCAGAGCTGGTAATCGAGCCTATTCCGTTTTAAGAGGTGCCTTTTAGGGGTGAAATATAGCTTGAGCCACACCCAGATTTCTCTCTTAAAGGGGTTTCATTCAAATTTTCCGTCGAGCATCCCCGACCTTTTCATATGGGAGCCCCCCTCCCCCACCCCCTCGGGGCCGTAAACCTTCTTTGGTCTTTCTATTCTCAGGTTGTTTTGCCGTCTTCGAAGGTTTCAAATGTTGTATTGGTTAATAGTTTCTGTCGTCGGAAGTTTAAGTCTCTAAGAGCCAATGATTCAACTTACATCTCTATCAACCGTTTACATTCAAGGCTAGCCAGTGTATAGCAGTCATTTCATTTCTTAAACCACAGCGCGAGAGAGGTGTTTCTTGGCCGTGTGCCTGCTTGGTTAAGCGTCTACTGCGTAGGAGAAACCGCTACATATACTGCATCGTTTTCCCTTAAGAAATGCTGGAGGGATTCGTCGTGGGTTCCCGCCTCGGATGATGGTAAAAACTAACATGTGCACCCACGGTAGTAGCGCGGAAGACTTCGTGACAACGCTTGATGTTCAGAATGTTCTTACAATATTGAACAATAGACAATTTGTTGCTCGACAGTTCAGTTGCAACTGACAAATTTTTAATCGTGAGTGGTAGGCTTATCGAAGGATCCCTGCATTTTATGGAGACTTGTGCCTGTCTCTTTCAAAGCATTCCATTCTAACTAGGTAAGTTTATTTCAAGGCAGACAATTGGTTCAGGTTGTATTATACCGGTGGTAGTTTTCTATGGCCATGTAAAGAGTTTCTAGATTGCTAATTTAATCCCAGTTCCGAAAGCCGGATTAGAATCGTGTTTTAGTCAATCTGATTGGCTCAGAGCTCCACGCCCCGTGAATCTCGCTGGGTTTTTACCTTGTACTTTGGTATTTCTACATTTCTCAGATTTCCCGCATATACTTAATCTAAAACGACAGACGATTTCTAGCTATTTCTGGCTCTAATCCCCGAGAGGAGACGTCTTACATTTCCGACAAGCATATGACTGTAAATCAACAAAAGCTCCCTTGGATATTCAGTTCCAGCTGATGCAGTTTTGGTTATAGTCTGTTTCGTTGATATTTTAGTAAAACTCTGAGAGCCAGTGATGCCCTGTGTTTTCGAGTAGCTATTTGCATTCAACGCCAGCTTACGTAAGAGTCCTTTCATCTTCAATAGCGCGAGGACTGATTTCAAAACCATCGCTTACTAATAAATCTCAATTAAAACTCTTAACGCTATTCCTCAGCTATTGCAATCTATCAATATCAAAAACACGGGGCGTGCTTGTGCGCTTTCTCGAGCCAGAGGTTCATCTTAAAAGCGCTTGCGGATAATATTAATCATATTGTCTAAGAAAATCTAAGAAGTAAAGAGTAAGTTAACTCTCCATTTCAGCTTGCTTTTCATGTCCATTGTCTAAGCGTACTACCGATACCATACTTCCCTGTAGAGGCGTCAGAAGGAAGTTTCAAAGGGTGCTTTACATTTTATCTCTCCAATCTTCCCACGCTTATTGTGCGCACTCAGGTTAAGCAAACACTAAAAACCTCTGCTCTAGGGAAATGAGAGGCACGTAAACTACTAACAGCTAAATTTATCGTTTTGCCTCAAAATAACGCCCTCTCAGTGATACCAACAATGAATGTCATTCGTGCCTGTTATAAGCTCGTTTAATGGCGTTAAAACTAACATGACTTGTGTACGTACGGTTGTTGTGATGAAACTTCTTTGAATATAAGCAGTTTCTGCCTTGCTGACAGTAGTTTTCACATACTTGGAGCCATTTCAAACTTAAAACTTCGTTCACAGCGAGTCTTTAATCCGCCTAAGTTTGATGTTCCTGCAATGGAACAATCGACATAAAGAATAAGCATGCAACAAGATGTCATGTGACCTTATCATTGGAAAGGATATTTGTGGGATCTCGAAAGATGCAAAAAAGTAAAGAAGAGGAAAATAGAGGGTCGGAATTATAGGAACGCAGTGGCAATGCAGCTAAGGTCGTAATAATTTGATTAACTTTTCGCCGTTTTAATATTATTTTTTCCGATTTTCTTTATTTTAATTTCCTTAGTGGAAGCCATTGAAAACCGTTTGATTGACAAGGTCATTGCAACAACAGCTGCAAATGACCAATCATTCCTAAAAGAGTCTTTTCTCGCACGCTTTAGCTTTTTTCTACTCTAAACTACAACCCTTATTTTGCAAAGATTTCTTTTTGATTTTCTGGTTCAGGCGCGAAATTTTACTGAAATCTCACTGCAGGGATTCCACGTGGTGTTTGTTGTGCGTTCCGCGGGTGTGTTTGCAAACATGGCGGATACTTGAACAGTATGTTCTCAGCAGGGGTTAAATTAACTTTGTCTTTTAATTTTTAATTTTAATTATTTTTGTTTCTAAATCAACTTCGTGAAGCAATAATTGCTTTACATCAATTTTTTTACAATCGTAACACATACTCTAGAGTTTAAAAGTCATATTCAATGTTACTTCTTGATATAACACCCACAAAATCTTTATATAATGTTAACAATAGAGAACAAAGGTGAGGACAAAAGGCGCGTCTTTTAAGGGAGCGTCCGTGGGAACCAGACTTAGTTGCCCTCGAGCGTCTAGACCTTTCACAATCAGTTGAGCCTGCCTTAACAGTTTGGTGGTCGTATAACGCAAGAAGAACAGCTTTTTTACATGATCGAGGAAAAGTTTTCCAGATTATTCTTGTGTTTCATTTTCCTGTGTTTCTTTCTCAATTTGCAAATATTGTCACTTGTTAACTAGCTTTCTAACGCTGCTTTACTGTTCCCTTATGCCTTAGAAATTTTGCTTTCGTTTTATTTTTCCTTTGCCTGCTTTCATTCTGCATTTTCCTAGTTTTATTTCCCGGCCGTCCGACACAATCTAGCTGCACACTTGTCCAGTGACATTTTTAAAGCTGGTTCATCATTTGCAACAAGCCGTTTTACAACTTCAAGGCCAAGCGGCCTATCGGTGTTTTCTAAACATGCCAAGTTAATTACCTTGTTCCAGCTGGATTCTCTTATTAACAAGCATGGCCAAAGGCACATGTTGGTAGCTTTTATGAGCTACCCGGCCCGCTCATTCAGCCATTCATTCATAATCCTTAAACCAGACATAAACAAAAAAAATCCAATCAGTTATTGCAAAATTTAATAACTTGAAGACGAATTTGAAATAGCTTTATTGCAAATAAACCACGGTCGTATTGCAAGACTCAATTTGAATTTTTTAATAGTGGTTTTGGCAAGAATATCTATACCCTGGTTGAAAAGTGTACTGATTATTACAAAAAACCCTCCGATGCCCTACGGGATTTTATCAACAAATGATATCAGTAAGATAATTTAATATTTGTTCTATCCATTTAAACTAGCAATCAATCATTCAAATAAAACTTCTTCACTCCACTTATTAAAAGATTACGTAAAGACTCCAGTACTGTTTACCATGTATGATATATTTTGACTTTTCTGGTGTTGTCCTTAAACATGTCCTTGATGATAAAGATTTAGCGACTGTTAAACAAAGCAGTTATGTCGAATCAACTTCTTTTCTGTGCGCGATTTATCAAAGTGATATCATCAAGAATTAGTGTTTTATTGTTTTAAGACCATCTAAGGTCTGTTTATCTCCTATTGGTTGTTTGCGGAAAATATAATATGCCAAGATCACTTGTTTGACGTTAACGTATTGCAAAGTTTCATTTAAAACGAAGTAAGAGCACAGTTGAAAGTATAATTATCTTGTTGAAAATGGAAAGGTAAGAAATACCGTGGGAAAAGTTACTGTTTAATAAACAAAATTAAAGCTTCTCCGCTCCACCGAAATCAGACGAAAAACAACCATGGATGTTTTGAAAATAAAAAACCTGAACGCCCTTGGCATTGGGTTTTTCAGTAGCCATATTGCGAGCAGGTTCGACGTTCGCGGTCTTATCCATTACCAATACTAGTAGACTACTTTTAAACAACTTAAACGGCGTCATTTACGACAATGTTTACTCATTGGGTATGCTTAACACTCATTTATCATACCTCATGCTCATAGATCATTTCAAAACCGTACAATAGCAGCACAGGAGGTCTCTTAGTGATAGGATAAACATGTAAACGGCGTTTTGGTCTGGTGTGGCAAGAGTTAATAGTGCATTTCTTTTTGGCAAATAAGATAACTACAAACTTAAGGCTTCAAAGTCAGTGCCTCGCTAGATGTGTAAAATAAATGGTGTTAGTACTTTGACTAAGGAATCAGGTTTACATCCAGCAGTGCCAGATATGGTCTACTTAAGTGTCCACAAAAACGCTACACACAAAATGCGCCAAGCGTTAAAATGACTTCACTACATACCCCCTGGGATTTGTCTCTGTACCATTCTTTGCTTGTTTCGAGAGTGTTTCAAAGTCACGTCTTGATACTAATCTTCTTGCGCAATCTTGTCATGTTTCGAAAATATTTGCATAAGAGAATCGCTCGCCTAAGGGTTTTTACGATAACAAGTCAATTAGCTTCGCCGTATCTTATTCAGCATCTCTTAGATCTTGTATCTGTTGATAAGATGGGACAATTATGAATCTCTAGACAATGTGTCACGCTTTTATTCAAATGTGGAGTTTATTTAACGAACGTATTGCAACACTGCCCACGTTTTGTCACTTCTAATCTGGGCTGGACGCACACAGAAAGGTCTGGGAAAAAATCATGAAAAACAGGTTCCAAGGTCATCAAATGGGATGCGGTTGACGAGTTGTTTTTAAGCAAATTGGTCAAAAGAATTAACTGTTTCAGACACTTAATATATTTACTTTTCTTTTGTCTCGCGTCAACCTGCTTAATTAAACAAAACGGCATTTGTTTTCATAATGTCACCATCAAACACGTGTAGTCATAAGAACCTGAATAGAGTTCACGAAGGCTAACCTGACTGAAGTCGTCGACGATCCTATACAGTTTTCAACTGTTAAGAGATTGCTGTATCTTAGTTTCAAGGGAACTTAATTTTGTCGTTGATACTGTATTAGCGCACTATAAGATGGTATAAACAAACCTCGTTAATTAATCTGCTTAGTGAGAAGATAGATGTATTTGATTGCTGCATTTACATGTTAATGTGTCGGCATTGGAGAATACATCGCCTCGAGTGTTTATTTTCGTTTATTCAACCTCAAGCAATAGATCTTAAGAAAAGAGCCTTTGTTTGAGTCAGGAGTTCCATCGCCGACACCATTGTGTTTCGAGGCCGGTGTTAAGTAATTATTTAGCTTTATTTGAAACGGCAATGTCAACATGACCGTACATTTTGTAAACATGTAAACACTTCTTTAGCCAAGATGAATGTCGACCTTGGTAGTGGTTGAAAATGTTTTGGTTTAGTTTCCTTGTTTGTAAACATCGAACATAATGGAAGCCACATTTTGAAAACATGACTCGAGGCAACGGTTTCCTCTGTTCTCACCGCCTTGTATCAATCACTTTCAACAAACACTTCAAATGAAGTTAAATGAACACCTTTGACACTTAAGAATACGATAATGGCTCGACATCTATGTGATAATCGAAGCTTGTTGAATAAAAACTCAAGTGCGACCTTTTTGAGGGAAAGTGTTTATTCTTATACAAATCGTCACCTTGAGAACAAAATTACAAAATGATAATTGACTTAAGTTGATCCTACGACTAACTACACAATGAAAGCCTTGTTAGGACGGTAAAACATATGCGATGCATTTCCTTCCATAGCCAGTTGAACTGGGAGCATAAAATAATATTATTAATAATTATAAATAGCCGTGTTACTGACCGGGTGCTGAAAACATCAATGGCGGGCGATAACATGTTTGTACAGATCGTACCACAAACAGAGACTTAATTATACCTGTATCTATGTTTTACGGACTGAGTGTGGACAATATATCGTCTTGAATGTTCTCTTTTAAGTTTAAGAGTAAAGCTCTGCAATTTACTAGTCTATTCACGCATATTCAGTATAATTACATGGTTTATATGTACACTTAAGAAACTTATGAGTGCTTCAGTTTTTCCAGCCAGAGAAATGACCACCTCAGTGATATTTTATCATAGACGTCACTTCTCCGGCGATGTTTTCTTGAAGTACTTGATTGTTTGTTCTACAAGTAACGCAGACTTAGCTCTTGTAAATGTCTCCATTCAAGATCAGAAATAGCCTATGACATCAGTCTTTTCAAGTGAAAACATAGATGAAACGGTCTAATTTTTTTACGAATTCGCCTATTAATGACCCTATGATTCTAGTGCGCTTTGTCCGCAACGACTTTCTATAATTCAGCCAGTCGTATTTGCTAGCTACTTTACTTTTTTGTGTCAAGACTATCTTTTATTTTCGAAAAATATCAAGTTCTAAACGTAAGCGTGCAATTGTTGTATTCACAAGTAAAGGCACTAACGTGGAGATGTTCTAAGCGTAATTGAGGCCTATTGTATTTTCTGACTGCGAGACCTGAGACATATACAAGTACGGATGAAACGTAGATGACTGAAAGTGTGAGCTGTAATTCCTGAAAGCGGGGTTATCCTGCCAGAAGAGTCCGTACGGTGGGGGAGGGGAAGAGAAGCCATGGAACTGATTCAGAGGGAAACGAGCGGTGTCCGCTTCTCTTGAGTAGAAGTCATACCTTGACGACGCAGGGATTAATGGAGTCCTGTTTGGTGTTACTCCAAATGGGTGCGAGAAAGGCTCACTTGAAGGGTGCGGCTTAGGGAGGTCCAAACTTGCAGACGGTTTGTGATGCGGGTAAGGAAATAGACTTGCAGTTAGAGGTAAACCAAGCACACCTCGATCTGTAGTGCATCCTAGAGCATGGCTGCATCTGGGTCTGCGAGGTTTCCTCGGTCTTCGATAATTCCCTTTGGCGAACTCAGGTAAGTCTTTTGGGTGAATCATCCAATAGTGCCCCTTTCCATTCTCCGCTCTGCTCGCCTTCACGAAGCAGTCGTTACTGGACAGGTTATGTCGCACACTATTCCGCCAGCCTGGTCCTTTCTCTTTGTCAAAGTGCGGAAATGTTTTGGCGATGAAACTGTAAATGGAGCTCAAGGTCATGCGCTTGGATGGCACACTCAAAATCCCTTGAGCGATAACGGCCACAAACGTCTCGGTGAGATTTCGAGCTTCTTTGGACTCTGTCCCTTCGTCTTCATCTTCATCTGTACTGCTTCTTCTTGGCTTTTTGCTTTCTGTGACTTTTTCTTTCACAGACTGATCTAGCTTCAGGTCTTTGGGCATCGTTCTATGAAGTACTTTTGTCTGCGGTTCAAGTTGTGAACGCGGCAACTGACATAAATCGTTCTCGTCTCCAATGAACGGGAACCGAAACGCGCTTGTGTCGAGACCGTTAGCTTCTTGGCGACTGGAGTGAACAGCAAACATGCTAAGAAGACTGAGACTTTACGCTGATACCTTGTTTAGCGAAAAAATCTGATTGAGAACACAACTCGTGGGACTGTTGTTAACAAATTGTGAGCTATCTACGTGCCGAAGGCTATACGGGTCGACCTCCTTTCTTATTAGGTTGTGCCGCATTGATGGTCTTAGCAGGGGGTTAGGAAACACCAAGCGGACAGATGCGTTGCTAATTTGTATATGAAATAGCCTTCGTAAATATAGCTTCATACCTTGCGGCGTTGAAGTTTGTCCGAAAAATATTTCGTCGACTTTATTCAATTCTCAGCGCAGAGTTGTATGAAATATCGCTGCGTTGTGCACCTCAGGAAACTAATTGGCAGCCTGCTGATCCGGATTAATTTATTAAAGCAAGCGAGGAGTTATTAAGAAGTGTTTATGATACACTGACAGCTGGGTTATACGCCACGGGCGATAATCACTATCACACCAGATCATCGATTATCAAACCAGATCATCGCTTATCGACTACAGTTGCCAGAACAGGCGTAAAGGAGATAAGAATGTTTATGCTCACTTTTATTAATTGCAATCTTAAGTAAATAGGTCAAAAACAAGAAATTTAAGCCCTTATATTTGTTTTAACACGGAAAAAACTAACACGTCGGAGACTTCGGCGAAGACAACAGGAACTTAGTGGGAGGAGTGGGATGATTTCGTCACAATGACTGTTGTGATTCTTAACAAAGAGTTATGTTTCAAGAATCTTCCAAACTTCACTATCGGGAGCTCCGGGAAACAGGATATTTAAGGGAAAAGGTAATGGGATACGGGACATTTAGAATAGATATCCCGGGATATAAAGTAGGAGAATTGTTAACATTTGGAAGATTAAATTAACGCAGGGGATACGGGTTATTTTGGCTAAAGGGATGCTCGTAACCCCCCTGCCCCCTCCTTAATAGAAGCCCTTCAGTGATTTCCTCGGTTCACCTAGTAAGCGACCTTACTGTGTTAGGAACACTACCAAATAAAAACAGCTCGTTACAAACGGAGGCAAAACTTTAAAAAAACAGCAGTTTTCGACGCACCTTCTCATATTTCTGAAGACTTTTTACGCAACGAACGTTTTTTTTTTCTGATTCCTATGCTCCAATAACATAAACCGTAGACTTGTTTTACTATGAGATTAGAAGGTTTGGTAGTACGTCAAGAAAGACAACTAGCTGATGATTTCCTTTTTTCTCATTACCTACTTGCATCATTTTGTGTAAACATTGTAAGAAGATTCTGTATGCTTATCATACTTTGGATATAGATGTTTGAACACCGCCTTGGTGTCACCACTTCCAAACAAGCATTTGAATCAGTACAGCAGTTTAAAGATCAGTATAATTTCGGCATCGTATCATTTGAACGACAGTACTGTTTAACTAGTTAACGTATTAATAATTACTTGTAATGGCTTTCAAATTCCTATAGTTGATATACTTCAGTTATCATCAATGCACCCTATAAATAACTTGTTGAAAAAGTTCCCACGAGAATTTCAACTTAGCCGTGAAGTTTATCAACTTGTAAACAAACTATGTGTCAATGACAATTGACGGTTAATTGAGGTGTTTAGAAAGACTGGAAAGTGTAGATCAACTTACCATTTGTACATGAACAATTTACCAAGTTATTTTGTCATGGTATTCGTTGCAGCCATCGTTTCCGTAGTTTTCAAAAAAGATCTTGAAGTTACGAACCATTGCCATTATTCCCGGAAAATCACTTTACCATGACGCCACATTGCAATTGTCTCAACTGCACTTAATTGAAATAATAAATTAATGCAATGAAGGACCTAACTCTGAAAACTTTATTGCTTAATGACACTGCGTTTGATCCATATTCTGATGCAGGAAGTCGTTAAGAGATTAAAAATTTCCAACAAAAAAACATAGCCTAGGGGAAGGAAGAACAGTTAGCAGTCGCGAGAAAATGCTGGAGATTTCAGTGACAATAATTAGCCCCCGTAAAAGTAAACATTAAGAGCTGACGATATTGTATGATCGATCAGGAGATGAGTGAGTCACTCACGCGTAGCACTTGTCCAGGCCTGAAACATTCGGAGATTAGGAGTCCCCCTTAGGGGAGAGGGACCTAGAGTGGGGGGGGGGGGGGGGGGAAAGGGGGGGGGAAGGTGGGACCCCCCCATTTTACGTGGGACCCCCCCAAAGGGGCGGAAGTTTTGGGCTGTAAAGAATTTTTCCCGGATAAAAAAAAAAAGGGGGGGGGGGGGGGGGGGGGGGGAAAGAGGCGAGGGACAACTAAAAATATGCCGTTACGAGTCTCGTGATCAGCTTTCACATTTAATAATTTGGCATCCTTTTCTTCATTTTTTGTCACTGATTGTCCACGCATTTCGGTTTAATGC
>Ga0126339_10003655_pt1:0-10000 | contig 11228 bp, 6 predicted proteins | sample OrbTmetagenome_2_FD_92532 | JGI IMG/M metagenome (GOLD analysis project Ga0126339, IMG submission 92532) | Coral microbial communities from Petempiche,Puerto Morelos, Mexico - Orbicella T R C metagenome | ecosystem: Host-associated > Invertebrates > Cnidaria > Coral | place...
AGGGAGCGAGGGAGCGAGGGAGCGAGGGAGCGAGGGAGCGAGGGAGCGAGGGAGCGAGGGAGCGAGGGAGCGAGGGAGCGAGGGAGCGAGGGAGCGAGGGAGCGAGGGAGCGAGGGATTGAGGTTGCTAGGGAACGAGGGAGTTTGAAAGCGATAAAGCGAGGGAGCTAGGGTGCGAGGGTGCGAGGAAGTGAAGGGGCCAAGGAGCGTGGGAGTGAGGAGACGAGGGAACGATTTAGCGAAGGAACGAGCTAGGTAGCGAGGGAACGAGTCAGTGAGCGAGTGAAAAGTGAGGAAACGAAGACGCTACGAAATTATAAAATACTTCTGTAAACAGCAACCTGTCTAATCGTAGAATCTGATTAAGCTAACATCTCTTTTGTTGAGAAATAGTAATCAGCTGAAAACAAAAGGAAAATGCAATGCTTACCTGCTGAAAATCGATCCTCTTGCATTTCGTCCCAGCTGTCCAAGAATTTAAAGATGCAGTACCAATCTGAGATCCACGCAGGGAAGCCTGGAAGGATAACCAGTTTACCTCCAAAGTCCTGTTGGAACCATTTCCGAATTCAAGGACACACACGGTGAATTCACTTGCTGTAACATCTTCAACCCAGACTGCAGCGCCGTTCCGAGGCGTTTGGCTCTGTGCGGTATGACCAACTGACGCGAGAACCGTTACTTGCTGTCCGCCGTAGAAGGGACTTGGATAGTAGATCACTTTGCAAGCAAACAGTCCTGGTGTGATGGTAGTTATGTTTTCTTTTCCAGCCTTGAAACCGAGTGCTGTGAAGGAATTAAGAACAATTTGTCATCACAATAGAAGCTCTACAAAACATAACTTCCCCAATCGGTGCGTCCCTCCCCCAATTCCCCTCCACTGTTCAAATTTCTTCGACAAGACATAAACTTCAGCTGGCGATTCATAGAGGGTATAAGATATCGGAACTTAAGATAAAAACTATAATACCTTCGGTGGCTGGAGCAAGTGCAAAAATGAACAAGAAAACTGGAATATAGTAAATCGGGTGTTGGCGCACAGACGACATGTTACTCCGACTGAAAGGGAACTTTTGTGTGATGTACATTAAAATGACTACAAGAGCTATCTATGCATACGTGCTGATTGTCATCTACGTGTTAGGACAAGTCAATTATAAGATTATCCTAATGACAATGATGGCAAATAGCCCGTTCTACTGTTCTATTATGGACATGCTTGCTTTTTGGCGGGGAGGTGGGGTGAGGTGGTTGGTTCGTAGACTAATGGCTACAACTATGGCATGTTCGGCTATTAAATTATAATATATTTGTATATTGACCCGATTTCTTCATCGCAACTGAGAATTTGTGCAGATCTTTGACAAAAACGTGAGTGATATCTGTAGCAAATGCAAAATTCTCTACAATTTCAGATCTGTCTTGTGTTGTCAAAATTACTTTTTAGACCGCACCCTATATCCCTTTACCTATTCGCCTCTACCCCCTTATCACCAAAGATTAAAATTAAATTTCATGAAACGAGTTTCCAACTTCGAATCTTTTGCGTTTTATTAGGACCAATCGATCTCTCGTCTTTGAGTTTCAAGTTTTCGATTCTAAATGAACTATTTAGCTTGCATGCATATTTCGTGTTTGCCAGGCGTGTTATAGTGCCTGCGGCCTAATACACCTTGAATGGGTCAACAAATCGTTTGGGCTATCATTACCGTAGGTCCCTCGTTATTAAAATGTCAAGGTTATAACTTGTTTAAAAAAAGTTAGACTGCTTGCAGTTTCTTTGCCTTGTTTTGTGTTGTCGTTTGTTTTGCTTTGTTTTGTTTTTCAGTCGTAATATTTTATTTGATCTATCTTTATGACATTACTTTGTAATTCATGTTCTTTCACTCTAGTTTCATTCAAAGCTAGTGGTAACAGTTTACGCCTGTACTATGTTAACAGTTTTACGTGTTTTTTTTTTTTTGTTGTTTTTTGTTAATTGAGAAATAGCATATAAGTGGTACGAAAACAAAGCTAAAATAACCATTAACACGAGAATGCTGTATTATCTCACATAACATAACAATTAGATCAATTCTGTTTAATTGCACGACTAAAGGTTACCGTATACCTTCAGGGGTGTCTCGCGTCCAAGCGATGTAGCGCGTCCGGTTTAAGCTGTAGATAACCAAACCCCCATATCAAATTAAAGCTTATAGAGCTGGCTATCAAAGTATACCAAGAATTTTGAAATGAAATAAATTGTCGAACTTCTCAGGACCACTAAATGCGAGCGCCCGAATCACCTTTTACAAGTCAAAGTGAATTTTGTTTTTCGCCAATTTATTTTTTTTCCTCAGTTTCAGGACAAAAAACGCTAAAAAGGCGTGTCTGCGTTTTGCCTTATTCAATTGCGGCAACAAGTTACGGAACGTTTTCGAAATAGGATTTTAAAAAGGTGAAGTGATCGTACGAAAATCGCTCTCGTAGAAAAATATTTCGAAATAAACAATTCGCAGAGAACTTTTTGTTTTTATATATTAAGCTAGCTGCTGTCCGAATTTAAGTGCAATCGAAGAAATTCCCTTTGAGTTGTAACTCTTTAAAGTGTCTGCTTCAAGTGAAAAAATTTGTTCGAGAAAACAGCGCTAAGAAAAATATCTTGCTTCGCAAACAAACTCCGCCCACATACGCCTTCAACTGGGTTCCCAGATCACTGAGCCCATCAGCGTTTGGAAAGTTCACTACCATTAACCTCGCGGTGAAATTTACGCGCGAATCTCCAAAACGCCCTTTGTTTGGCAATGCGTTCTGGGTGGAGAGATAATTTTTCTGTAGCTCGGTTTTTCTTGAAGGTGGTCTGGCAAAATGGGGAAGACGAAAAAGGATACGAACGTTAGAGTGGCTGGGCGGAGAAAACAAACAAAAGAAAGCGAGGCAGAGCAATTTTGCATGGATAATATTGCAATGGATCTCAATGAGTCCAACGATTCACCGGTATCGGACTCAACAGAAGAGTCATTGTAAACATCGCTGTACTCACTGTCAAGTTCCCAAACTTTTACAGAACCTGTCTCTTCTCTTGAGTCGATCTTTTTGTCCACTTGATACGATAGTTATAGCTTCATCCGCGAGGCCGACTTTCGCTTCTTCACTCCGAGATATATTTTCATTCGTTCTTCGCTGTTTCGCTCTTTCGAACTGGTCCACGAAGGTTTCCGTGGTCCATGTTTACTTATAGCTTAATAGAATTACACCTAATACGAAAAATGCTTGGATTAACAATGCTGATCAACTGGGTAATATTCCCGCGAAAGTCGTCTCGGTTGATTGCATGCACGTTATAGGGCTGTCAATCAAGAGGGAACATTTACCTCCAGCCATAACGTAAAACCTCCATTTCTTCACCAATATTTAGTTGTTTTTTTTTGTTTTGTTTTTTTTTTTTTTCATTTTTTTGTTTTCATTTTTTTTCAGAAATTACTCATTACTTTGACCCAAAAACCCAAAAACCCAAATTGTCAGTCTGAAGGTATACGGTAACCTTAATTGCAACTCAATGCCGTGCCCCAACAACGATAGCGACAAAAAAGAACTCCTTCGTCGATTTACATGACAGTTGTTGAGCAAGCATAAGGAATGTTAGAAGGATAATACCCTTGTTTAGCACATGTGCAAGCCTTAGCGCCAGCTAGCCGTTTGATTCAATTGTTTATAAAACAATCGTTGACGACCTAATGAGTTTTGCTTCATATTCATGCCATAAAAATTTCGCCCAAAGATGTAGAAAAATATAAAAATTCGACAGAGGTGATGTTTCTCATGGGAATTACTTTCATCTGTTCTAACTCCCATGCACCACTCGATTCTACTGCTTTTAAACCAATCAGATACTAATAGATATATAAAACTGTTGGAGCGATCTGTGCCCATGATTTCTAAAACAGGGGCGGTTTAAAACAGGAGGCAGTCGAAAATTTAGTTTGAACGTTTTTAGATCTGTTTTAAACCGCCCCTAGAAATTCATAGATAACTTGTAATGTTTCCTAAATAAATCATTAAGGTCCAGAAAAACGAGGAAACATTTTTCCAGGAACACGCGTAACGCGCGCTTGTTCCGCCAATGTTTCCAGCGTCAATTTTTGTTTCCAAGAACCAATATATGTTTCTGCTACACGGCAGAAACATTCTGTGTTTCCGCACGGCATTGAACCATGTTTCTTGACGTTTCCCGGTTTTGCCACGATTTACATGTGATTCAATATGAAAGTGAAAATCACGCCATGCCTTGCACATGATTTGAATCGTGAAAATATCGTTTTAACACCCCCCCCTCCCCCCCCTTTTTTTTTTTTGCTTCCTCATTAATGCTCGTCAGCTCAGGAATAAATGTGTTGACATCACAAATGTAGAAGTTTCCGTGCGCATTGGGTATATCTTCTATCGGCTTCATCGATTTGTAACTTTGAGAAAGGGAAACATGACTTCTTTCCAAGCACTTAACCTTTCAGTACAGACATCCGTATGCCAGCTTTTCAGCAGATTTCACAGTCGCGTAGGTAAAAACAAGTATTGGTTTATCACTGCTTTCTGGAAAAAAAAAAAAAGGTAAAATATTTTAATCCTTCCAAAACTAACATCAATTTACTAATGCCCCTTAGCAATAAAAAGAATGAAAAAAAAAAAAAAAAACAGGAGAAGCATAAGCACATGTGAAGAAAAAGCTATAGATCACCCATTCACTGTTAACTTTAATGCAGTTTTCCTGGAGACGATAAAGATACAGTTGGGTAGAAATTGCTCACTCTTCTAGTATAAAGCCTGTTGGTCTATAACAATTTTTGGAATAAAAATTTAATTTCTCCTGAAGAAATCCATTTTATGCCGGCAATGAGTGAAGTAAATTATCAATCAGAGATCGATATGATCTATAGAACTATCAAAATGAACACGTGAGAATGAATTTGCGAAGGTCGAGTAAAAGATTCAAAAGATCACAGGGTAGGAAAATCGTCCTTATTGAAGACGGATTAAACGTTTCAGTGAATTTGAAAAGGTTAATTTTTCTCAATGATAGACAGACAGTTAATTTAATGTAAATTATGAGAATTTGAAACCGCATCAATTAAGACAATATCACGTAGTTAATGATGTTCTCTATTCTTGTCACCTTTTTGCTTGTTAATGTGTTGGAACTGAAACCAGAAATTAAAGTTTGATCACATCTCGCAATTGAAGGGCTCAATGTGTTAATATGGCGCAATGTTTCGGTGTTCTTGTAGTATTCCCACACTAGGCAGTTAGGTACAATTCAAGTAGATTGAAGCATACTTGCGAAGTGACATGTCTTAAAAGAGCTACGTCACGGTTTGCGCGTATTGAAAAGTTCAGCCTAAATTTTTCAAATTCGTCGTTTGTAATCCGTGTTAATCTTCCCCATCTTTAGCCGTCCTTGTTCCTTTATGGTTTATCAGTGTCTCTGGGGTTTTTCTGTCTTATTAAACTGTTATTCTCAGGTTTCCTACCATTTAAAGGTAATTTTGTATGTGGCCAAAATAACTCAAAATAGCGTGACTGAGCCCCTTTAAGTCAGCACGGAATATGGACTCGTAAGATGGGGAGCTCTTTATTACCTTAGACGTTTAGAGTGGCCTCTAAATAACGTGTCTGGAATGTGTTTACGAAGAGTTACCTGTGAGAAAGACTGTATTGTTTATTGTGTTTTTTTTTTATTATTATTATCTTTCCTAATTCGAATCTCATCGATCTTTAATATGGATGAAGACTTTGCATGTTGGACACAGGAAAAAAATAGGTTAAAGAGGATTTAATTAAACTAGAAAGACATTTTAAAATTTCTAGGTTAGACCAAACAACTAACAAAACTAAAAGAAGAGTGGGATCTTGTTCCTGAAATCCTCCGCTCGATTAATCGGGAGTTGTATGCTGCTCCATCGCATTCGTGAATTCGCTTCACACGCCAGGAAAATAAAGGGACTGCCTGCAGTTTATTGTTACTGCTTGAAGGAATGCTAAATGTTTACTTCTTTTTCCTTGGTTTACGAGATTTTAGTCTTAAAGATGTGAAATGATATTGTACCACAAGTACAGCCGCGTCTCGTTGTGAGTTAAAGCACTTTTAAATTCGACGATGAACATGTACATGTTTCTGTTTCAGTGATGAGCAACAGCGAAGAAGCATGACCGCTCATGCCCCGGACACGCATCCCTGTGACAGGCTGTATCTTAAGATTTCACAGACGCGTGGGAAAATACTGAGAAATGCGTATTAATCTTTCCGGAAAAAAAAAAGAAAAGGTTTTCATGTTACAAAAATATAAGCCACTTACCGATTCCACTTAGCAGTATATAAAACAAAGAATACAGCTTAACATGTTGAGAAAGCATGCCCACTGAAACAAGATTGGTATTTAGTGACTGTTAGGTCTCGAGAAGGTTATGATAACACAACTGGGTAGACTATATTTATGACTGAATAGCTCAGTTTAAAACTAGATCACGTTGTGAAACATATATTTTTCACTTTGAAAGAGTAATTTTATGTCCTTCCTTCTTTCCACGAGTGAGGTAATAGACGTAGGAAATTAAGATGATTCCTCAGTATCGGTCTGGGCCTTCTTTATTACATGCGTGACTAACGCGAGCACCCATGGAGAAGATGGCGGCTTTTTTAATTCACGGCTTAGCCCGCCAGGGCAATAAATCTTCATTCTTTCGATAACTGAAATTCAAACAGAACTTTAATTATCACATTACTTTTAAGCAACATTTTATTTTGTGCAGGCTGTTTCTCTTTTCTTACAAAGAGTAAAATTAACGACTCAAACAGAAAACCTCTCTGGATGCTTACAGTGAATGGAGTTTTGAAGTGATTTATTCTTAGGCATGGTGACCTCTTTCGTTCAGCCTACGTGTTGAAATCATTATATAACAATGGTTAATCCGTCAACCAGGCAAAGTTAAGTCTGACGGAAATTTTGCAAGTGACTAGCAGGAGCTTGTGAAATGTCGTCCTCCAACTGGGGCTTGCTTTACCATTTTTATAACTTACTTAAAGCGAGGAGCCATAAATAATAGAGCGTCTTGGTTGACACATGATTTGCAGACTGAAACCAGAAACCAGCGATAAAAATGCAGACTAAATCTCGATCTAAATTTGCCCGAATAGCGTTCAGCGCGGGGTTAGCTCGCACCAATCAGTTAACCTCTATAACTTTTGTAACATATTGCGTGGCAATTTGTAACTAAAGCGGGATCCTTAATATATTAGAGAAAATATATCATCACGCCACAGTCCGGTCACGGCGTTGAAAAATCGATCTTAATGAGATTGTAAGTGACCATGGACTGAATCACAAATCCGTAGCAAATTATATTTCAGATCCTTCTATTTCGGATGCTGAGGCCTCATGCAGTTGAATCAATTCAACCGAAATATTACCTGAAACCAGCGATAAAAATTCCACTGAACTACAGTTGAAACGGCAAGTCAAATTTAGCCTGCAGAACAGGCGGATTCAGCCCAGAGCGCGAAACGCGATACACGAGCTCGGAGCGCGATCACGAGCACGAAGCGCACATCGAAATCGACTCAAGCTACATTCTCGTGGTCACGCTCCGTGCTGACCTCCGCCCTTGTGTATCGCGCTTTGCGGTGTGCCGACTACTCCGCCTGTTCAGCAGGCTACAGGTCAAATTGGGCGGGAGAATTGGGCATCACGCCGGAAGAGAGAATTTTCAATGATTGTTAAGGTCCCTATTCCATCGTCATAAATAATCTCAAAACTCAAAAGTTGACTAGCAGCTAGATCTTAAGCAAAAGCAGATTACAATAAGAGGCTGCAAATAGCGAACAACTTTTTAAAATACTGTCGTGACCGATCGTGATTCAAGTTGTACACAAAATCTATCTTGCTATGTGTTTGAATTTCTAGAGCAACGTAAAATAGTATTAACTCGTAGTATAGTTTGGGAAGTTTCATTGGAGGTCTTTAGAAAATAGGGTGGGTTCGTATATGTATGCTGTGAGAATTAGGATAATAATAATAATAATAATAATAATAATAATAATAATAATAATAAATAATAACAATAAATCTATTTTTATCCTGATAAAAAAGTCGATCAGCTGAACCAAGCATATAAACCGGTGATCAGCACTATAAAATATGTTGATTTCAAAATACAACCACGCAATAATATCAGAATAGTAAAAATCAGTACAATATGTACCCACTAACGAGCAGTACATTTATGTTCCTTGAGATCAACGTCTAAGAAATACTTAAAAACCTTAGTTTTAAAACTTAAAGTAGAGCTGAGTTCCCTTAACGCGTTGGGAAGATCGTTCCGGTCCTTCGCAGCAGCATACTTAAACGAAGACTGTCCGCCCATTGTTTAAGACATAGTTCCCCTACTCTGATCGCTTAACTAAATAATTCTCTAACTGATCTGGACAAATTATGTTGATAACAATTTTATAAACTAATTGAAGCCTTAAGAGACGACGTCCTCTTGTTAATGATAAAAGGCCTAGCATACTGCACATGTCTTGAGTACAGGATTTATGATGAGCTGACAAAATAATACGCATTGCTTGATTTTGGAGGCGTTCTAAACGCTGAGCATTCTGCTTACCGCAATCTACCCAAACTATAAATCTTTATTAAAAAATAGGAAGAATAGTCTCTTTATACATTCTCGATAAAATATTTCTACTTAACTAGGATGAAATCCTAATAATTTTGATTTTCTCCCTGGAGCGAGAGAGGACTCTGGTTAGGTCTGGGCACGTGCTACTTTGATAATTGAAAACACTTGCTGTTCCTGCAATTTGTCGCGTTGAGCTTTGTCGAATTCAAAGCATCGCACTGCGACCGCTATTACCCGCGATGATTTTAGGCTGAAATTTCCAATAGTATTTATTCCAACATCTAGTCTTACCTAGTCCCGATGTCGTTGCAGTCTTACCCACTGGATATAAAGAAAGTCAGCCATATTTCAACTGCGGACGTCGAGCAGAGCAGTTTCATCCCGTAGTAATTGTTGTTTCTCCTTTGAATGCACTCGATCAATTTGATGCAAAACACCTAAGAATGTCTCTAAACAAACGTATAGCTTTCTCCAAGGAAAGCTACGGCAGTCTCCGAAGAAAAGCTGGACGAAGATAAATATGAAATTCGTGATTAAGAAGCAATACGCTGTCAGTTTCCATACAGTTCTAATCAAATCGTTTTGAATAGTTTTAATCAGTATTTAATTTGTGATTTTTACCTGATGAATTGTGATATTAGCGTTGTTTAGTTGTTAGGTTCTCATTAGTTACTGGGTGGAATACCTGTAAACTAGCTCTCAAGCTAAGCGTATATCCACGTTAAATAAAGCATTCATTCATTCATTCATTCATAGCCAGGGCCCAGGGTCACAATATAGAATGCAAGTAAGCAATATATGTTCATGGAATATTTTAATCATTGTCCCTGGAGAGGCAATACTTAGAGCCTTAAAACATATCTTGCAATAGAAACGAGACTAAATGAATAAGCACGGAGGTTTCAAACTCTGCGAAGCGACGTCCATTTAAAAGCGGAAGCCATATGCCTCTAAAACTGCTATAACACAGTCAAACGGCATAAGGTGCCCCTCAGAAACACGCACGAAGCAATTTTACAGTTGTCTGCTCGGTGACCTGGCCTTTGAATGGCAGCAAGGCTGGAGATGACCTTGCTTTGACACAGACTTCTCTGCTTTTGCCATGTAAATGCACCTAGTTAGCATTTATCAGCAACGATGGCGCAAAGCAGCCCGCCACGAGTCGCTCTAACATCCTCTGCAAAGTTCAAGGCGCCGACGGCACAATGACACAATAAATATTTTCACCCCTGAGCTTCTTTCGAAGTGACTTTGGCTGTCAGTGATCCAGGCCCTGAATAATCTAATCGCCGTTCACCGCACCTGCATACATTCCGAGGTAAAGATGAGTCAAAGATCTCGACCGCGGC
>Ga0126339_10003657_pt1 | contig 11228 bp, 8 predicted proteins | sample OrbTmetagenome_2_FD_92532 | JGI IMG/M metagenome (GOLD analysis project Ga0126339, IMG submission 92532) | Coral microbial communities from Petempiche,Puerto Morelos, Mexico - Orbicella T R C metagenome | ecosystem: Host-associated > Invertebrates > Cnidaria > Coral | place: Petempiche,Puerto...
GAGAGACTCAGTTGTCAGATTATAACTTCTCTCACACTTTCACGGTTTTCTACATGTTTGAAGGCATACAAGTTGTCCAATAGATGATAGAGTCTGAACGATGGACAGCACTAAAGCCTTCTGTTGTCATATCAGTCCCAATCTTTTTTGAGCTTAGTGATAACTGATTTTCTCAAGCCAGAAAAATTGGACAAACTGTTTTCCAATTCAGTAGCGATGTGTACCGCCTTATCAGCTGACTCCTCCCTGTACATTTGAGGTTGAGTGTCCAATTTTCGCTGGTCTGACGCTGCGGATGATGATGGATGTTTATTAAGGGAAATATCCACCCCTCCTGATTCACTACTTAGCGTTGTTTCGTCTTTTGTAACGTGCATTTTAAGTTTCCCCGCATCACCACTTACGTGAAATCCTCCATATTTAACATCAGATTTTTTACTTCCTGAAACATTCTTGGCTTTATATTGAGTAGACTTCCTTTCAAAACATTTTCTTCGCTTTTCGGGGAAAAATGAACAGCCTTCCCTCGGAAAAAATTTTTTAAGTTTCTGTCCCGACATTGATCTTTCTGCATTCTTTGAATAAAGTCTTTTCCCTATTATAAGTGCCTTCCTTGGTTTGTTTGCCACTGAGTTCTTCGTTTGCCTCGTTAAAGGCTTCGTTCTCTTGAAAATCGCAGATTTACGAATGCTTATGGAACTCCATCCTGGCTGAGTTACATGTACTACGGGCTTGTCCGATTTGAGGACGGGATAATCCGCTGTTCCAGGCTTAACCACTACTTGAACGGAGTCTGCTTGAGCGATTACCTTCGCTTGGTCCTTAGTTGCTGTAATTTTCATCTCCCCTGACTTGTCCTCAACTTGAAAATGCGCCTTCTGGCCTGCGCTTTCAGCAGCCAGAGCTGTAGGCATCCAAAGCGATTGCAAGATAAAACAAGAAGTGAACAGAACACAACTGACTAACTGCTTATTGCTACCGTAAAAAGGGTATTTTCTAGAGACGATTGCCATCTTGGCAGGCAAAATCAAAAAGCTAAACGCCTCTCACTCAATCGCTATTGTTTTCTTTAACCTTGATTAGTGTTATTAAATAATTTATTAGAACATTCTATGTTCATTTAGACGAAAACCCCCATCGGAAGAACTCCATGATGACCTCGAACTTTACTTGAATTTCAAAGCACCACTGAGTGAATTTATCAGCACTTTTTCATCAACACTCAAATAAAAAAAGTAAAATTAAAGTCCATGTCTTGTATTCAGACGCGTCCCACCAGCGGTTTTTTGTCGGGTGGTTAATATGTGCCTGTTCGTTAAAGACCCGTAGATCGTTTCAAATGGCATATTTTCCAGCAACTGACTTTTTGCTACCTTAGCAAAGGTTTTTATTTTCGATTTTGGCTTGAAAATTGTGATTTTATTTTTTGTTTAGTGATGGTGCTAATTAAAGTTTGGAAAACATGTTTCTAATGTTTATTTTCTTTAGTTAATCAAATGATGTAATTACAAATTAAACTAAGCGGAACACTAGACTGTTTCTTTGTTTTATTTTCAGCATGTTAGAGTGGTAACGATGGTAAACGATGAACCTCAAAATATCATTTCCTGAGATTTTAGAGCCATTAGACGTTGAAAACACTAAAAAAGACAATTGTGACCCAAGGGGGCTTATTCAGTATCTTGTTCAATATTAATTTAATGAGCAGGTTGTTTATGGATGCCAGTAGTCCTTTACCCCTCCTCCATTGTTTTCAGAACCTGTTCGTGACTTAAATACCCATCATGGCGGCTTTACCTCTTGTGGGTTCTTCGAAAATTTCGCTCCTGGCTGTTTACTGTTTTGTTATTGTCGCCACGAGAAACATATCATCGATTAAATGTTCCCCAGTTCCACAAGATTCTGGAGAGTTTCAAAAACCACACTTCCAGGTAATGAAGGACTTTTCTGACACTTCGATTTTGTGGCTCGAGAGTTAGAGAGATCGGTGTTGATTGCACTTTCGATTGTTATTTATGGATTTTTCAGAGTTTTTGATTTAACTTTCTCATCATCAAATCATTTGACCAGCTTACGGATGCTCACTTGTTTCGATATTTCTGCCAGTTTTTAAGTAAAACTTTGTTTTAGTTAATTAGTTACGGCTAGCTCCGGGACTGAGTGGTTAAATGATTTCTCCTCGGTTGCCTAGAAGGTAGCCAAGGCATAATAAGACAATTCTGGACACGAAATTGAAGAGAGAAAGAAAGCGCCACGTAGGAACTTATCGTAGTTTGCCATCGCTTGTAGCGTTACTGTTGCACGCGGCTTTATAAAAGAAGCTTGTAAACTGAAATCTTTGGAACTTCATCGTCATTTGATCTTTGACCCCTACCTCACCAAAATCAACTGAAATTGGATCAAAAATCAAATCGCCGCACATGCGCAAAAGAGTGCAACAAGCCTTTCAAATATTGCAGATTCAAGTTAGGTTTTCGTTATTTGAATTTTAACATACTCTTTACACATTTACCTGAGAATTGGCGGACGCTGAGTCAGACGACGCGATATTCCTGTGATCCGCATGAGCTGTGCACAAATGTCTAAAAACGTGTGATCTATCTTTAAGCCCTTTGATACTCTAAACAGGTAAATATTTTGTAGTTTAACCTCTACGATGTGATCTTGTTATGTAAATTAAACCACAAATCAACAAATGGAAAATGATTTAGTAGATTGGCCTCAGTGGATAATGAACAAAAGAGAACGTAACTGGTCAGAATTCTCTTCTTGTATTAATCTCTTATCAGGTGGAACACAAGGCCGGTGTTCTGACAATCATGGCCACAAAAGATAAAGCTGATGTTGATGTTAAGTCCGACACGATTCGTTTGCTGGTCAAACCAGGAGATAAACAAGTTCCCGTTGCTAAAGTACCCGAAGTCAAGACAGTTCACGTGGAATCAAATTTACCACAGATTCACGCCCTGTGACTCTATGAAAGGAAATGCTGAACATGACTTAAAGGTCAAGTGAGCTCAAACATAACCCAACCACCGAATCTACTATCTCTATTATCTCTACTATCTCCTCTGTTGGGAAGTATTTCACTCTGAACAAACACTCACAGGGTACTGCTAAGTACTTGCCTGGATTTCAATGCCAAGCTTGTGTTTGTAAGACTTTTCTCTGCAAAATCCGAATTAGTTGTCAGTTATTTAGTTTTTCCGGTTCTCCTACAAGAGTTAACGGACAAAGGCTTATTGTAATACCATTGAAATTCGTCTTTTCGTCATGGCGACTTAAGAGAAAGGAAATGGCCGCGTGAAAACTGGTAGCCCGAAAGGTGCTGGTTGTACAGATGTTCCACCCAGCCAATTGCTTCTTGTCAGGTCTTGTCGAGGGGGGGGGGGGAGGGGGGGGGGAAGGGGTAGGTAGCGTGGAGCAGGCGGTGGCCCCGGTGCTTAGTTCAGTCGTGACGTCAGGGGGAAGGCGAAAGAAAAGGATGGAAATATAACACCTCTTACTGCAAGTTTCCAAAGAGACACGTGACTCGTGATTTCAATAAACAAAACTTCCAAGAAAAATGCCAATAAAGAAAAACAAGCTAAGGTCCATTCAGGGGCGGGCGAGAACACTCAAGACATTTTCGTATCTCAATCAGGCATCCCACAAAATTTCACATTAATTCTAAAAAAATGCGCCAAAATGGTTTAGGGCTCTTTTCGGCAAGGCATTCAAACTACGTTTCAAGCAGGCGTGAGTTATTCGGTCTTAATTTATTTGAACCGACAGTATCATAGTATTTCACGAGAAGCCGCTTTTAAGCAAATTTCATTTAATGAGGTTACATTTTAATGAAAGACACCTGTTCAACCATGAGAACTGATGTTATGGGACCTAACCAAGTTCAGCCAGTTTTATTCCTAGCTGAGTCTTCCGGGGATCTTTGGGGCTTCTCTTCCGTTATCATGTTACTACACGCACTGACTTAAAATCAATAGTCGAGACTGAACAAAACAAAGCTTCTTTATTATAACATTTTTACTCAAGACTAACAAAATAACACGTTACGGGTTTACAGCATGGAAGCATTGCTGACAAGACCACGATCCATGATTTTCGCATCTCCACATAGTAAAGTCTCGCTGAAACAGAGTTAAGCAATAAGTTAGATGTTTAGCTCGATTGCCAGCCGCTGTTCAGGAAAGGAGCCCGCGCTCTTCTCACGTAGAGGAATGATACAAGACTCGAGAGAGCGGATGGAATTAACATTGTCTAATTAAGAAGTATAAGGGACCATTTTCTCTAGCAAAGTATTATAGGTTAAAATTATGCTAATACTGACTCAGTTGTGCTCAGAGCAGGGCTAGACATATTAACCATGCTCAGGTAATGGGAGAACTCTAAAGTCCATGTATAATTATGACTTTCGTCTGCGGGTCAGGTTTGCACAAAAATCTCAATTTCCTCATTTATGCGGCGTGTTTTGTAAGCCGTCGCTTGTTTTATATTTAAGTTATAATTCACAGTAGTATCAGATATAAAACGACAATTTTAGCTTTCTTTCACAGAGAAGTACATAATGCAAAAGAGCAGATAATGTAAAGAAGTATATAATGTTAAAAGTGTACATCTCTTATGACGACGCGCTCTAACAGATTTGTGAGTAGGTTATTTTTAGACCTAAATTTCGCGGAGAAAACATGACATGGATATTGCCAAGCTCCGTCCAAACTACGACGGAGAAATTTGAGAAAGCAGCTTCATCTCTACAGTTAGGTCTACCGTTCCACACAACTCCAGAGAAATTGTCCACTGGATACGAAACTTTTCGAAAATGCTCTTCAAACCGGAGGAATTTGAAAACGCTGCATGGCTCTGCGTTCTAGTGTGGACGGAAAACATTTTGAAAACGGAGCTTTTTGAAAACGACAACGTTACGATAATCATAATCACGATAATCCTCAAGGTTACACACTGAGGTGTTTCTGTCGCCAGTGACTGATTGTTGTTTTTTCAAATTTTTCCGGCGTAAGCGGACGGGGCCTTACTTTGTGGCAAAATGATGCAGCGCCTCATCAAAGAAGAAAACTCACAGGCTGAGAAACATGGTACAGGGGGTTGTGGACATAAATTTCCTCTCTAACCGGTAGAGTCGCAGCTACAAATGTGTTAAGTTCAACCAGAGGTGATACTTGACTAGCTGGTATCAGTTCTGGCATCCGATGAGGAGTCTGAAGGTGACGTTGCTCGGGCACAGCTTGGGATAAAGGCGAGAACTGGTTCTCTCTCGAGCAGTTTGCTGACTGAAGTTTTGCCTCAGGCTTGTTGACTGCGGTCTTGAAACCTAATGGAGAGACTGCTGGGGTTGAGTTGCTCAGCGCTAGAAGAGCACGAGCCGCGTCAATTTCTTCTTGGGAATATTTCTGTTTGGAGCACAAAGCAATCGATAATTACAATACGCATAATTAGACTGATAAGCACAAACTAACTATCATGTAAATGCGCCATCCGATTGACTACATATGGGTTGTCTAATATAATTATCTATAAAAGTCTATAAAGCAAACATGTTATTTTTCTTTCAGAAAAGCATGTTCGTTGATTTTCAGTTTCCCAGTGCCGTCTACTGAACGTTAGATGGCACTGTGTAGCCAATCAGATTACGCGTTTACCCGATAGCTGACAGTGGGTTGTGTTAACGATTGGCACCAGGCGTGCTCAATGTTTGAAAATGGCTTCAGCTTTGTGTTTTCGTCAAGTTTCTGAATTGTACTTCTTTTCTTTCTATCAGAATTAAACCGTGAAAACTGTGTCCGTGTCCATATGGTTTCCGTATGAACTGTATTAGACATTTTCTAGGAAGCTTTTGTTAAGCCTAAACCCAACTGAATAAGTAGGAACTTTATTTAAGTGTCAATGTATTGAGCCCATGTGGGCTAATTGGGGGATAATATCGCGTTTATAATTATATCGCGTTTGGTCAGTTACAACAAACGCCAGTCAAAAGACATGTGACTGATGCAAAGCGCGAGAAAATGAACGCATGTTAAAAGTCATCATATGTTCTATTTGTTGGTTTAGACTGTACGTAATAATTCACATGGCAAGTTAAGCCGGAAATCATATCTCTTGAAACAAGCATACTACTGTGAATAACATTCTACATGGTTTTCTTTTGAGGGATAACCCTTACTCTTGTCCCTACCTGTTGAATTATACGATCTGGATTGTTTTGCTTTAACTGATTGGCCGAGATTGAAGCTCTGTCGCTGACAGATTCCATTGTTTATTTTAAAGTTAATCAGTTAGTCGGCTCTCTGAAAAACAAACAAAAACTGAATAAACAACAAAAAAACAGAGTTTAACTTGTTTCAATGCAGAAACGATATGCCAGTTTCTTGGAGATTACATCCGGTATAGACAAATGGATTCTTTGTCATTAAAGATGTGTACATTATTCATCGTGGATAGATGAATTTTTCTCTCGTTTGTCTCACGATGGAGTCACTTTGAGATGTAGATCTCCATCGTGAGAGGAACGAGAGAAAAATTCATCTACCCTAAATGGATTCTTTGTTTCAAACCATGAAATAAGCAAATATATTTTTGGTGATCTTTTTCTCGTAAGTAAGACAGCTCACCTTAGAGAATGTGTGTTCTTGGAAAAGAAGCCTACCGTCTGTATCCACAGCTTGAAAGTTTGACTTCGTTACTTGGAACCATGGAAACAATGACATCATAAAGGATAAGAATGCCATTAAGATAGAACGCACTGGCTTTCGTGCGCGCGCAGTCGAGTTGAGTTGCAAGTAGCTCTGTGAGGCGTCATGTTCGCAAGTTACCCGTGTAAATGATCACTTTTGCGCTGTTCAGCTTAACATTTGCACTTTTTTTCGCGAATTAGAGTACAAATTTTGATACGGTAACTAAGGGCGCCCGTGGGGTTTTACTTTTGGAGGGGGAAGGGTGTCACCGGGAATTTTAAGGTAACAAGTGGTGACAGAGCTTCTAACAGATTCATTGGTAATTCAGTCAGTCAGTCAGTCAGTCAGTCAGAGTCAGTCAGAATTTCCTGGTGTGTTACCCATTACGCAGTGATACTAGAAATAATTGACAATTTTCTTGGGTTTAGGCTTCAAGGTTTGGAACGTCATTTCTGTGTCATCACGGCTTTTGGTTTTAGCAAATAATCAAATGGCAAATGACTGATTTTTGTCATGTTATTCTTCTCGATAAAGAACTTGACTTACCTGTTTAGAGAGTTTTACTTCCCACAGTCTTGCCATGGTATAACTAATTCCGTTTGACAAAGTTTTTGTGAAAAAAGTGAGAACAGAACGAAATTCTAAAAGATATATAATTGCTCGATGGATATTATAACTTGGGTGTGAATAGGTTTCATACTGCCTTGATCTTACTGTATGGTTACCGTATTCGAAATTAGCCTTATTAGGCTCATTTCGTCCCGACTGGGTCTTGTCAGAATACGAACCAAACTCGGTTTGACCAGACTCTCACTTATATCCCCGCGAACTAAAAAAGATACGATTACAAGGTAAGTGTTGCCTCACCCAAATTAGCCTGCAAGCGGGCTCAGCTTTGAGTCACACGCGCGAGCGGTGAAGAGCAAAGCGATCCGACGGGAAGGAGTCTGGTGAAGAGGCGCCCAGAAAGTCACTTTCTCATCTCGCGGCTTCGCCGCTTGATTTCGCGCACGCGGCTACGCCGCGCGCGCTTGTGCTCCAACATGAGCCTGCTCGCAGGCTACACTCAAATTCAGCCCAGTCTTGATGTATTTGTCGAAAGAGGACCGAAGCGCTATTCCTTGAGGAGTTTCCATAGATACATAAGAAAAACAAAAGTAGTTTTTTAGAAACATGGAATAATTCTGCGAGCCGTTTACTTTAAACACGCAGTTCGTTCAGGCAGTTCGCTCGTCGCACGCTCGTACATGTCGTACGTGAGCAACAGAGGGCGCACAACGTGGTAAGCGGTTGAAATCTGGAGAGTGGTGGGAACGTCATGTATGGGGACATATATTGTACCGAAAAATATGTTTCATAAATGCTTGTCTTGCTTGACATGCTTTCCTTACTTGAGGTGCTTGACTTACTTAAGGTAATTCCCCTGAAATAAAACTGCACATAGATTTTTGTTCAAACTTTGTCCAATGAATATTTATCATACGAGAACTTTAATTATGAAATAAAAAGGGGGGTGTCCATGTTCGTTAAGGAGCAGTGAGGCATTGAAAATGTCCCATTTTAGCGTTATTTAATCCTTATTACAAGAACTCATTCCAGTTATTGTAAACTCTTTGTGAGCCCAGACTCATGAAAGCACGCCTCAAACTACAGTCAATACTTGTGTCGGACACAAATAAACTTTTTAAGTTTGATTTTGACAGACAGCTGAATCTTTGTTAAAATATTGCAACCAAATTGCTTGCCACGGCTATCAAACTACAAAATAGAAAAGACCACGGTGCAGCTGTTATTTTCCTTATTTATTCAATTTTCAACAATAGATATCAGATCAGCCAGTTTTTACACAAAGCTAATGATTAGTTGATTAAAATGACTGGAAAAAAATTTGGGGTGCCCGAGCTCGTTAGTGAGCTATAGCCATTTTTCAACTGACAGAGCTCAATATCAAGGCAAATCTGCCATGTTTTCAATGTGCGCGTACACGAATGCGCGCTAATGACGCCATAAATTATGCGCAGTAACGATGCGCAATGCAATACTAGGGAATGACCTTAAGGTGCTTCAGTTACTTGAGGTGCTTTGCTTACTTGAGGTGCTTTGCTTACTTGAGGTGCTTTCCTTACTTGAGGTGTGCTCTTTACTTGGGGTGCTTTCCTTACTTGGGGTGCTTTGCTTACTTGTGGTGTTTTGCCATCTTGAAGTTCTTGACGTACTAAGGTTACTTGAAATGCTTGACTTACTTGACATGTTTGACTTACTTGAGATGCTTGTCTTACTTGAGATGCTTGACTTACTTGAGATGCTTGTCTTACTTGAGATGCTTGAGTTACTTGAGGTGCTTTGCTTACTTGAGGATCTTTGATTTTTCTAAGGTTACTTGACATGCTTGACTTAGTTGAGATGCTTGTCTTACTTGAGATGCTTGTCTTACTTGAGATGCTTGACTTACTTGAGGTGCTTTGCTTACTTGAGGATGTTTGCTTTCTTGAGGTGCTTTCCTTACTTGACGTGCTTTGCCTACTTGAGGTGCTTTGCTTACTTGAATTGCTTGACTTACTTGAGATACTTGACTTACTTGAGGTGGTTTCCTTACTTGAGGTGCTTTCCTTACGTAGGGTGCTTTGCTTGCTTGAGGTTCTTGGCCTACTTGAGGTTCTTAACGTACTTTACGTTACATGAATTGCTGACTTACTTGAGATGCTTGAGGATCTTTTCGTTCTAGAGGCTCTTGACGTACTTGAGATGCTTGACTTACTTGTTGCGGTTTGCCTACTTCAGGTGCTTTCCTTACTTGAGGTGCTTTGCTTGCTTGAGGTTCTTTGCTTACTTTAGGTGCTTTGCTTACTTGAGATGCTTTGCTTACTTGAGGTGCTTTGCTTAAACGAGATACTTTGATTACTTGAGATTCTTTGCTTACTTGGGGTGCTTTGATTACTTGAGATGCTTTTCTTACTTGAGATGCTTTGCTTACTTTAGGTGCTTTGCTTACTTGAGATACTTTGCTTACTTGAGGTGCTTTGATTACTTCAGGCGCTTTGCTCACTTGAGGTACTTTGCCTACTTGAGATGCTTTGCTTACTTGAGGTGCTTTCCTTACTTGAGGTGCTTTGCTTGCTTGAGGTGCTTTCCTTACTTTAGGTGATTTACTTACTTGAGATGCTTGCTTACTTGAGGTGCTTTGCTTACTTGAGGTGCTTTGATTACTTGAGATGCTTTGCTTACTTGAGGTGCTTTGATTACTTCAGGTGCTTTGCTTACTTTAGGTGCTTTGCTTACTTGAGATGCTTTGCTTACCTGAGGTGCTTTGATTACTTCAGGCGCTTTACTTACTTGAGGTACTTTGCCTACTTGAGATGCTTGCTTACTTGAGATGCATCATTAAACTACAAAGTTCTTCAAGAAAAGCTTCTGAATTTGTTAAATACAACAAAACACCTCTTGATTTCTCGTTATTAATTTTTTCGTAGAGCAGCATTGTTTTATAAACCATTTTTTTTTATGTGCGCCTATCGTTTTAATAATACTGGGGATTTTCAGTCATCTTCCTTTACCAGAATGCCATTAAAAATTTCCTCCACTTTCTCAAAAAGCCGAAAACTCCTGATAGCGAGAAGTTACACATGTTGTTCGGTTTTTTGACTGATGATGGATTTCAAAGTGTTCTGGGGCTTTGCACAAGCGCCTAACGTAAGTCAAGCATCTCAGGTTAGGGAAGCATCTCAAGTAAGACAAGCACCTCAAGTAACACAAGTATCTCAAGTGAGACAAGCACCTCAAGTTAGTCAAGCATCTCAGGTAAGTCAAGCATCTCAGGTAAGTCAAGCATCACAAGTAAGACAAGCATCACAAGTAAGACAAGCATCTCAAGTAAGACAAAAATCTCAAGTAAGTTAAGCACCTCAAGTAAGACAAGCATCACAAGGAAGTCAAGCGTCTCAAGTAACTCAAGCAGCTCAAGTAAGACAAGCATCTCAAATAGGGAAGGCACCTCAAGTGAGGAAAGCACCTCAAGTAAGCTAAGCACTTCAAGTGAGGAAAGTACCTCAAGTAAGACAAGCATCTCAAGTAGGGAAAGCACCTCAAGTAAGCAAAGCACCTCAAGTAAACTAAGCACCTCAAGTGAGGAAAGTACCTCAAGTAAGTAAAGCACCTCAAGTAAGGAAAGCACCTCAAGTGAGGAAAGCACCCCAAGTAAGCAAAGTACCTCAAGTAAGCAAAGCACCTCAAGTAAGGAAAGCATATCAAGTAAGCAAAGCACCTCGAGTAGGCAAAGCATCTCAAGTGAGCAAAGCACCTCAAGTAAACAAAGCACCTTAAGTGAGGAAAGCATCTCAAGTGAGGAAAGCACCTCAAGTAAGCAAAATACCTCAAGTAAGGAAAGCACCTCAAGTGAGGAAAGCACCTCAAGTGAGCAAAGTACTTCAAGTAAGGAAAGCATATCAAGTAAGCAAAGCACCTCAAGTAGGCAAAGCATCTCAAGCAAGCAAAGCACCTTAAGTGAGGAAAGCACCTCAAGTGAGGAAAGCAGCTCAAGTA
>Ga0126339_10003658_pt1 | contig 11228 bp, 8 predicted proteins | sample OrbTmetagenome_2_FD_92532 | JGI IMG/M metagenome (GOLD analysis project Ga0126339, IMG submission 92532) | Coral microbial communities from Petempiche,Puerto Morelos, Mexico - Orbicella T R C metagenome | ecosystem: Host-associated > Invertebrates > Cnidaria > Coral | place: Petempiche,Puerto...
ATATTTCTAGAGATATTCTTGATTCAGTGTTTTACTGTTCAAGTGGAACCACCTGTGACGTCATCACTTTCCTCATTTGCATAATACAAAAACGTAAATATCTCTAGAACGAAAAAAGATATTCCAAAAAGGAAAACGCCATTCTTCTTAACTTTGAAAAGCCTTTCAAATAAGCAGCAATTATTTTTTACTTCATAGGCACTTTAACAATGGCAAGTGTTTTCTCTCCAAACTGTGCCGATCTGTACACTTAACTATCAATACAGTCGAACCTCCACTAATGGCCACCTCCCTACACCAGCCCCTTTTATTCATCCTGATGATGGTCTATACATTCACTCTTATTTACACTCTCTACATATGTCTCCTCTCCATAATGGCAACAGCCACCAAAGCGCGTCCCAGACTACCAAAATAACCTCTCTACAATGCCAGTTAATCAACGACTGACGAATGGTACATACAAAACTCCATGTTATATTTTAAAAGGTCATGAAACTTTATCTGTATCACTCAATGTTGGTCTCTGTTTCTGTTTGGTTTCTGTTTTATTGATATATTTTGATTACTTTAGTTATTTCTATGCTAAAATAAGCATTTTTAAAATATAAAAATGTTGTCCTCCAAAAAAGGTTGGTGTGATATATTACACTCCTACCTCCCCATAAGGGCCACCTCTCAACAACAGCCACTTTCCTCTGTCCCCAAGGTGGCTGTTATGCAGAGGTTTGACTGTGATACTACATTGCAACCTCTCTACTGTCAGTGCCAGCTCTAGAGGTGCTCAAAAAGGTGGTCAGGAGACAAAGTGAGGTACCGTTGACAGGAATTCTAGGGTACTCCTGTAGATCTTTCACTCACAATAGCCACTTGATACTGCCTCAGATTATTGTAGAGTGCTTCAGTTGACTGTATACTTTTACTTCACCCAATATCCAATATATAATAATTATTTTTATCATGTGACCCGTATGGCCCCCATGCTACTTCCTTGTAAAACCATAAGAGAAATGGTTTTAAAATAGTCATGATAAAATGTTTATTGACTGAGTCAGGTCTGGGTGTACGGGAAAAAAATTGGCTCTCGGTCATGGCACACAAACCTTGCTGCACTTGGTCGTATGTCCTGACCTTGAGCCAAATATTTTCCTGTCCAGCCCTCCCACTCAGTCAATAAGTACATAATATCCTATCATTCTTCACACCAGATTTGCACTGTGCATGATAGCTACTGCTGTTGTTGTATTTATATGTTATGAACATTACACACTCATTATAGTGTTTTTTTTTTCAGAAGTTCTCTCCCAATATGTTCCTCACAATTCACTATGCCTTGAGATGTTTGCCCGAAATCTCACACCACACTGGACCAGCTGGGGAAATGAGGTAAGCATTCAATGTTCTGAAATATAATCCTTCACCTATGAAATTCTCTGAAATATTCCACACAGGTGTATGTGGTGCAGCTAAAAAAGTAAGTTAATTTACAATACTTAGAGAGGAAGCCACATCAACCTAGCTGGTTTTCATGCGGGTTCTCTATCCTGGTCGAATTGGAATTCTGAGATGTTGGTGTTTGTGGAGGGAGGAAAACTGGAAAACCTGTAGAAAAACACTTGGAGCAAGGCAGGACCCAACAACAAACTCAACCCACATATGGCATCGGGTGGAATTGAACCCAGGTCACATTGGTGGGATGTGAGCACTTTCACCACTTCGCCATCCCTGCTCCCAATAAAAAAAGCTAAAACCATGTTTTTTCCCATTAGGCTTGAAATAGAGTCATAGACCTTGTTTCACCTCAGCAAGATTTGACATAGTTAAACATGAAGCTAATGAGACCTAATGATGAAACATTGCAACATGAAAATATACAGAATTGTAGTTTTGAGACAATTATCTATTATTATTTGTTTGCTTGTTTGTTTGTTTCTTTATTCTTTTTTATTTACTTTATTTTTCAGGTGTTGAGGTTCCAGGGTATGCAATATTTTGACCATTTGCCACCCAAGCAAGAAACCAATGAAAATGCTACCTAACTACGAAATAGTTCTGAGATTTCTTTTACCATACATTCATGTATCCCTTTGGATACATAAATGTATGGTAAAAGAAGAAAAAGGATTTTAAAGCTTTTTAAATAAAGTATTTGTTCAAGATAAAGATGAAATGTTCATTGTGTCACAGGTTTACAGAACTGTGAATGGTCAGGGGTGGACCCTTTGACTTTTGATGGGGTGTGTGAGTGATTTGGTACAGGCACAATTTTTTCAAAACCCTTTCATGCACTAGGCAATTTTTTTCTTGGGACGTGTAGGCATAGTAATAATAATAAATTAATATTTTAAGAGGAGGCCTCCAATCACTTAGAGGTGGCTTTCAGGAAGGTCCTCTAAAAAATAAAGTCTAAAATATACATTAAATGTCTAAAATACAGAAGTAATAAAAGCTAAAATCTTAAGACTAGAACTAAGGTTTAAAACTAGAACTACGATTAAAAATACTACAACTAACGAAGGTTTCAGTTTGTCTTTAAAACTCTTTTTTGGCATAAGTTTCTTAAGCTCACTCCGCAATCGGTTATTGCTTTAAAGCATGATATTTTTTTCTCTGTTTAACATGCTTTTTTTGGCTCGCTGAACGTGTGCTAATTGTTTTTGGCAGTGGCTGTATGTATGAATCTTTTTTAGCACAAGTATGCTTGCAGGATATTTTTTTTTTCAAAATCACCCAACCCTCTCTTAAAGGTTAAATGGTTCAACCCTTAGGGAAATTAGTTACATCCAACTCCTGCACCCATGCTATATTTAGCACTAAGTCAACACTCCATTACTGATAGGCTTAATTCTCATCACCTGTTTGCTTATCAAATTATTGATTGCGATAGGAGAATTTCCATGTTGGTAATTATTGATGTTTCTTTTCTGGAACAAGAAGGCATTTGTTGAGTAATAAAACAGGCCTGTGGATTTTTTGTTTAGCAAGCGACAAGCTAGTATTACAGTTTAGAAAACACGTCAGTTTATCACAACATCATGCCAGATTGTTGTAAACCCTTTGACCTCGAAAACCCCGAAATAAACGTGTCTGTTAACCTGTTAAATTCCCTATTTCTGATAAGCCACAGCTTGTACAGCAAAAATCCTTAAAATTCTAGTCCTAAAGAAAACAGTCACACAATTATTATAGATTAACTGCTAAACTTTCGCGAACTGGAGATTCGCTGAAACAAATAGATTCCGACTTCGACGGCATCGATTTCAATCATTTCATATCACTGTATGGGCGCATTCGGCAATTAGACTGAAAGACCCCCCGTATGATTACGGCCTAAGTCTTTCAAAATGTTAGATAGTTAGATAATTTCAGTCTGTAGGGTAAAGGAACTTTGTCTACAGTGCAATAGAGACGTTTTGTGGCGCACGAACGCCAAATTCTCTCACGATCCAAACCGCCTGCTGTACAGATTGCAAAATACACTATTACCAAAAAAGTCTTCAGTCCTTCGCGTCTTTCAGTCTGATAATCTGGAGTAAGTTAGAGAAAACACAAGACTTCCCTTACGTTCCAGAAAATCTGTAACGAGTTTGAGGCCGAATCCGCTCCCGTATCTCTTAATTAAGGTTGTTGACAGTTGTCATTAATAAATATTTAAGTAATTAAAAACTGTTAAAGGGCGTTTTGCGACAGTGACATTTAATAAGGACTAACCACGTCAGCTTCACCAACTTCTCCCTTTAATGGCCTCTGACGCATTAAAATTGTGATTTCTGATGTTCCTGTTTATTTGATTTGTAATAACGAGCGATAAAGAAATTTGTCTTTGAAGCATACGAAGAAATCGATCTAGTTAATAAGTAATGTTCATTTCGGAAATTCTTGAACTTAAGGTTATCAGGCAAAGAATCTTGGCATTAAGCCTATGTATTTGCCAGAACTGTTGTCCATTTTTGTTTTTCTTTATCGCCTACAGTTTGAAAAGTTTCCTTCTTCTTTCCCTTCCAAGTAAGGCTTATCCGAATAAATTCGATTTTTTTGTGTCACACTTTCAAAACTCACGCACAATTGGTACTGAACAAGGCGAGACAACTATTGTGAACTGTACAAGGTCCTTGAGGCAAGTCAAGAGAATTTAATCTATGATAAGAAATCTTTATGGTTTGATAACGAAAAAAGAAACGGGACATCTCAAATGATCTCGGTAATTGATCGGGAATATAGAGCTGTTGTGCACATGTTTTAGTACACTGAATGATTCCGGAAGGAAGACAAACTTCATACATTTTATTGGGTTCTTGTACAATTAATAGCGAGTGTTTTTCCGTTATCAATCTCAAGTTCTTTTGCAGATGAGTTACATACTGTTTCTTGTTAATTCCGCTTTCGTGTTAGTTTGTTTTTCTTGCAGTGATATGTTTCAGACCGGTGTAAACTAGACATTTAATGTCTTGAGCAGGTTCTGGTCTTTTTAGCTTGTTATCAACAAACATATAAATCGATATAACGCTCGCGTCTCAGCTTCCCTTGTTTAATCGTTCACTCCTCCGCACTTTCTTCTCACCTAATTTGCAACCTGTAACAGAACGCACCATTCCTACACAAAATCCCTGGAATTCAATCGCCTTCTTCTTCGAGTCGTATCTGGGATGTTAACGAGTCTACACTGACATGTTCCAAATCTAATCTTGCTGATAAAATGCCATCGCTACTGGAAGTAGCAGAGCTTGAACTCGGGGAACACTTTGATGGATCCATAACACAATCAGGGCAAAACTCGGTTTGGTTTGAATCCATTCCTTTTAACACACCGCTTAAGAATGAGATGTATTTCATGGACAGTTTCAGAATTTCGTGTTTGGAGAGTTTTTTATCAGGAGGGTAGGTAGGCAGGAGCTTCCTCAGCTCGCCAAACGCCATGTTGACGTGATGTTGTCTCCAACGCTCGCGACTGTTCGTAAAATTCCTTCGGTTTTGGAATGGAGCTTCGAAACCAAACCCCACTGGTCTTCTTCGTATTGTGGTACCAAAATATCCAACGGGAATTGATGAATTACTGTAATAGTACGCTGAGACTATTGGCTTGCGAGCTCGCGTGCAATTAGAACTTGCAGCGTTTCTCCAAGACATCATTTGTTCATTTGCGTGATCCGCATATAAGATGATCTTTGCAAGATAACTCCTCAAAGACTTAATATGGGGGATATTTACCCTCAAAATCGACTTACCAGTCTGGTATATCGGTGGTTGGTTGTTTAGACTCACAGGTACGGGCTATACGTGGACCTCGTGTCCGGGCGATAAAACAAAATGTCAGACTGCGGACGTGTTTACGAGTTTCCCCTGGCTAGTTTACTTGAAATAGCAAGCCCTTGAGATAAGTTTCGCTATTTGTCAAACCGATATCTCGCCTTGTTTTGATAAATATCGAAATATCGTCATTTTGAGCCAATCCGATGTCAAAACAGCAAGGCCTATCAGCAAGATCTAAACCCTGAGAAGGGAATTAATTACGCAAGTCCCTCGCTTTGTAAATGCTACAGATGACCTAGTTTTTTTTCTTTTCACCAAACATAGAAGCAGGCCAAAGCACACAAATGGCTGGTTTACTGTGAAAGTTGACATATTTAGAGGAAAAAAGAAACAGTTGCAAAGAAGAACTTTAAAAATGTTCAGATGTGTTTTAGGGAGGGCAGAAATAGGTATTTGTACAATGTTTAGTTTGCGGTCGACAATGAAATTCAAATGACTCATTATGAAGTTGCTTTTTTGTTGATTTAACCTTATAAGCCTGAAAAGAGCAATTATTTCTGTTTGACGAGCACGCCGAACCGCGGTCATTCTTTAAACAAACTACTTTAAATATTTGAAGTAGAAAATGGATTTACATACTTGAACTCCAGCCACGCAAGTATTCAGTAATCGAGTATAATGACTTTAAGGATTTACCAAATACCATCAGATAAATGACTTGTAATTAGCTTAGTGTCTTTTATAATCCCGACTAATTAAGGGAAGTTTGTTATTCGCTTATGAAAACTATGTACAGAAGCTTATTGACCGTTGTAGAAGTCCATAAATGTACTGATTTCATTGTGACGCGTGCATATTCCGGAAATTCATGTCACGAACCTGGAAGTCCAATTGTCTTTAAAATAAGTTATATATTTATTTTAAGGGCTTTTCCTGTCTTAGATTGCGACAAAACCCTATTCGACCCAGTGGTTTGTGTTCCTAAGAATCAAGTATGAATTACATAAGTAATTCCGGTCCACAATTTAGGGGATATGTGATAATGACGCAATTTAACAGCATTACTTGATGAAATATTAAGCTTTTACATTCGCTCTCTCACATGAAATGTCGGCTTCGTTGGTTTTTTCATCTTATCATTGTACACACACAAAAGCGAACCTTGCAACGAACGATTCCTAGAAGGTTTTGAACGATAAATTGGCCTCTTCACTGATGGCTTGTGAACACAGGGGTACTACACTGATGGAATGCACCACAGGGTACCATATCTCAAAAAATACTCGGTGCATTGATAACGGCAGCCAAGGTATTAGTGACCTTTTAAATCTCGATCATTCGAGTAATTTCTCTTTAACATTTTAGGGTTAATTCTACTAAGCATGTAGCGAGAGTTAAGAATCAAGCTCTCATGTTAGTTGATGCTGTTCTTGTTTACATGACTGAAATCGTTCTTCCCGAACAGAAACATATCTACAAAAAGCTCGTCATATGTGTGTGGAATGGCTGTAATAGAGTTATAAGCCAACTCAAATATTCCTTTGTGGTCTGTTCGCAGTGCAGGCAACACGAAAACACGAAGCTACTAACTTTTTATCATACCATTTTTGACAGGGAGCCGTTTCTAGTTAGCCAGGACAAATTGATACATGTAAGATAGCCGATAACCTGTAGATTAGCTAAATGTATCGATTACTCGTACTCGATCGATTACCCGTACTCGATCGGTTTTCTGATCCAAAACGTTACTGTGCAATCTTAGGTCTCAATTTAGCCGGGGACATTTTCAAGCAGCTCTTTTTTCTAACATGTAAATGATGAAATATTTCTCAGTTGAGTGTTTCGTTTCCACCGTGATTCACTCTGCAGGTATCAAAGGCCTGTAGCCTAGAGCAGCCTACAACTAGCCCAGTAAGTAAGATTGTCGCCACATTTTCTGGTAATAGATGGTCCACATAAATACAAAAAGAGAGGAAAGCCATCAACTGTAAACTTGAACTTGATGAATTCATTTGTAGTTCCAGTGACAACAATGTGCTTCTGTTAATTGTAATAGCTCTTGCTTCAGATAATGTTCCCAAACAACTGGCATTTCATTGGAAGAAATGCATACGTAGTAAACGGAAACTTATTTAAACCGGGAATTTATGTTTATTGGATTTGCTTTTCCTCGCTACTTTTCGGCAATAAGCATGTAATCCATAAGAGTTAGACAGAAATAAACTGAATGACTATCGAATTGATTATCATCGTAGTGAAATCACACAAATGATTGTTGACAATGATTGTTCAGTTCTTTCTTTTCCCATGAGTTAAACTTTGAGTTTTCTGACTGAAATCGCTGCGTTTTAAACTGACCAACATCTACTCAAGCCTTCCGTACACAACACCACAGACTATTGCGGTCAAGGTTTCCCCACAGGGTCCTACAGTTGAAGCTGGTTCTCTGTGTGACTACAAGGATTCTTCAAGTACTGATTTACAACTTAAACCAGTGAAGGAATCGATTGCCTAACTTATGGAATGAGAATTCAGTTTATGAATTCTTGAAAAAGGAAAGCAAGTTATCTCTTGAAAGAAACTTGCTTTAAGATCTTTGAAAAAATGTGCAAGTAATCGGAGTCAAACTCACATTTCAAACAGTTTGTCCAGACTGCAGTCTATTAATTCCATCCTTGCCATATTGTTGAATGTTACGTTATTTTACGATACCAAACCTATGACGCTCAGTCTGGAAGTCATGTTCAAAAAAAAAAAAAAATTACAATATTTAGAGAGGAAAGCACATCAGCCACCTTAGTTTAAATGTGGGTCCTCTATCCTGATCAGATTGGAGATGTTGGTTTTTATGGAGGGAGGAAAACCAGAGAACCGGGAGAAAAACACTCGGAGCAACAACAAACTCAACCCACTTATGGCATCGGGCTGGAATCGAACACGGGCCACATTGGTGAGAGGCAAGCGCTCTCACCACTGCGCCAACTCTGATCCGCAAAAATAGATGCCGGCGACCCCTGTGCGCTCAAGTCTACAGTACAGGAACATTTCTTTTCTAGTTCCTAATTCTTGAGAGTTCGAGAAAAATAAATTAGGGCATGATCTCTATCAGATAAGCGAAAGCAAGCGTAAAATATTTTCTTGACCTCACAAATATGACATTATTCCACAAATAAAACAGTCTACTTTAGCCTGCATACCGGGCGGTCTTAATGCCGAGGGAAAAAAAAAGACCGTGTTTTGAGCGCTTTGCCTCGCAGGAAAAGCCGCCTACGCATTTAACTAAGGATGACACATTTTGAACCATTTCGCCTAAATTTATCAAGTTCATTGTTGCTCAGTAAATCTAAATAAACCATCCATGTTCGATTTTGGTTTGTGATTTACTTCCTTTGTGTTTAGTGGACTATTTTACAGGTTTTTTTCCACTTTAAAGTAATTTTCGACAACGCAAGAGGAGCTTCATCTATCATCATCTATCCTGGAGTGTATCTTAATGTGTAATGTTTACTTTGGAAACAGTTTCCAAATCTGAAAAACACATACTTAAGATGTTCGTGAAGACACACACTCAGGCCTAACATTGTAATATTCTTCTTGAGCTGCACGTTGGGTCTGAAAACACAGCTATATATTGGTGCCTTGTTTTGACACTAAGCCCAGGTGGGGTACTGTACAAGTTCCAGTTAACTTAATATATCTCTTCCTAATTACAGATAACCTTTTCAAACAAGCTCATCAAATTCTTCACCTGCTAATTCCAGTGCATCACTTTACATGACTTTTCCATATTAACCTCCGTAATACAGTATTAAAGTATTAGCGTTATCTACTCACTTATCTACTGGTCGCATCTCTGTGATGTTGTGGTATTTCCTTCGCTGTGTCGCCTGTGTGTCCGCGTCCCCAGTAAATAAGCAGACGGTAAATAACAGGGGTCCATAAGCTAAATTATCACCTGGATATTCATTTCAACCTCTCGACGTATGTTTTGCGTTCTTCATTTTTGTTACTCGAAACTCAAAGTAACACATCTCAGCAAAGAATACGAAAACAAATCAAGGAATTTTTCTATTGAAAAGCTGAACACATCCTATTATCTTGTAACGGCGAATTCGTGCGGAGCAGTCTAGTAGTATTGGGGAACTGATCTTTAGCAGAAGCTAAGTCACGGTTCCCGCATCTTGAAAAATTTAGCCTAATTTTTTAAGTTTGTCGTTTGTAATCCGTGTTAACCTTCTCCATCCTTAACCATCCTTGTTCCTTTATGGTTTGTTATTATCTCTTTGGTCTTTTTCTATCTTAGTAAACTACTATTTTCAGGCTTCCTTCAATTTAAAGGTAACTTTGTACGTGGACAAAATAACTCAAAATACCGTGACTGAGCTTAAAGTAGGAGCTCAAAATAATGGACTCCTGTCTCAAACTCTCTCAGCAATCAAAGGCAGAGAATCAAGCAACAAGAATTCTCTGCTTGATGCCTAGAAAACTTAAAATCAGGCCACACAATTTCCCTATGTGCTACTTAGCTCTGTGTAAAATCTAAAACTCTGAAGCGATCTTTTGAACTTGTCTGGATCAAAAATGAACGGTGATTGGTGACATAATTTGTCCGCTTTTCTAAGCCCATCATCAGGATGAGTAGTTTTAAGCCAGCTACAAAAATACTTTGTTGATCTACGTGTTTTTTAAACCTTCCCTTTTCCAAAGTAAACATAAAATTTAATTAAAAGGCAACTTTGATCAGAACTGTTGTCAATCGACTGTGCGTTTATCCGTTAAATTAAAGATTGTTGTTTGCTCGAGATAACTTCATGTATTTTGTACTTGATTCGAGAACGTGTTTTATTTCAGTCTCTATAACCTTGTCTATTAATGGAACGATCCTTTCACAAGTTTGACACTTTCTAAGTTTCTACCCGTGACAACAGATCTCGCGCCAGACTATACCGTGTGTGTTTGATGGTAATATTGCGTGCGGATCAGTTCAGTATCGCCTCCTCAGTCAACAAGTACTTGACACCGCCTTATATTGACCGCTAGTCAATGACGCAAGGTATCCCAGGGTGTATACAGCCTGTCAAGTTTCTACAAGTCTAAACCTCCTGCGCGGGCAATTCTTTGGACACGTCACGCAATCTTTCATCCCCAAAGTTAGGAAAACATTGCGTGACAAGCCCGAGAGGCTATAAGAGGGGAGGAGAGGGGAGATTTGGGAGGATTATCGTACCATGCTGGGGAAATTATTATTTGCTGAGTCAGATATCGAACAGTGACGTCACCGTAAACCTGATAACTACTTTACTACAAATGAATAGTCATTTGAATCGTTTCGGTCTCAAATCTGATCAACATCTGAATTCTTCCTGCTGTCTGTCACACAGTTGCTATTATTTGCCTTGGGAGAATTTGTTTCGGGTCATATTTTGCTCCTTGAGATAATTAAGTCCTTCATTCTCCTGACATACCAGTGACATGATAAGTTAAATCTATACGTTACAGGTTTCACACCTGTTCTTCAGCTTTCTTTTAAAACTAATGCACATTCCAGTCAATAGAACGATAAAAGAAAACACGTCGAAAATCCTCACCTTACCGGGTTAAGGCGGGGGTTAACATGAAGGCCATATTTTTGCTGGGTATTATGGTTTGAATGCAAATATCTCGTTCACGTTTCAAGCAGTGAAAAATCTCTCTGCTCATTTCACATAGCCACGTTTTGGGCTGTTTTGTAAATTTTTTGGTGATTTTTGGGTATATTTGGGGATAAATAGTTTTTCTCAAAGGATTAGTAAAATTTATGGAAATAGGAAATTTTGAAGATTTGATGTTGCTTTAAAATTAGAATTTGAAGTTATAAATTGGTAGACGTACACCAAACAGTTGCCCACCAACCCGGGGTGCCCTTTTGGGGGCAATCAACTGTCTGGTGGTGTTCCAAACCCCTTTTTATCCTTTTAATCCCTCTTTAAACTTCCTAA
>Ga0126339_10003659_pt1 | contig 11227 bp, 1 predicted proteins | sample OrbTmetagenome_2_FD_92532 | JGI IMG/M metagenome (GOLD analysis project Ga0126339, IMG submission 92532) | Coral microbial communities from Petempiche,Puerto Morelos, Mexico - Orbicella T R C metagenome | ecosystem: Host-associated > Invertebrates > Cnidaria > Coral | place: Petempiche,Puerto...
CAGATTCAAAACGGCGGGTATGTGGTAACAATCGGTATGTACAGCGGCCATGCCTCTCATGCATGCTCAGTTATCTTCAGTTGTACACGTGTGTCTTCCTTCTCGAAAGACATAAGAGAAAGAGTTGGGAACAAGTTGCCGGGAGTATTCGCTCGAACTGGAATTGTTTTGTTACGCATCGTGAATCTGGTAATGGCGCGCAAAATAGAAAATTAGAAAAATTAAGTGAGCGTCTTGTAGCCTAGCTCCATCCTACAAACTTGGTGAATAGAATCATCTGCCTAGTGTTTTAACGTTGCGATTCACAAATTCAATTTTGGAAAAGTTATTGGCCATTGCATTCCCATACAAACACTTCAATTTCGGACCACTTTGCCTACCCGTCAAGATGAACCGTGATAAGGTCTAGATGTATAAGCAAAAATAAAGCGAAAACAAATAGATTCCTTCTCACTTCAGAGACTACAAACTGTTTGCGGATTTACAATATGGCTTCGGCGCTTGAATTGTTGCATTCAGGGTCGCTTGTTCCAACGGTACATCGATAGACTGTTCACAGCATCCATATTTTTAGATCGTGTAGCGAGCGGAAAATTTTCACGGGGATTATCGCAGGGAAAGCGAGAAAACAGTGATGCTGCAAACAGTCTGCCGATACTTCAGAGATCATTTTAACACATTTGCCAAAACACTTTTTAAATGGATAGACCCGCGTCAGGTTAAGTTCCTCAAAAACAAATAAACAAGCGTGCAAATAAAAACAAAAAAAATATCAGATATATGGCACAACACAAAAACGATGTGATAGAAATGGTCTTTTTAACGTTTTAATTTTTCTTTGTTATATCGAAGGTCCAACAGCTTAAGCTGGAAATCGAGAATTTGAAGCGTCAGAAACGACAAGTAGAGGAGCAGTTTCAAGAGAGCAAGAGTGACAGGAACAGGCTCAATGAAGAGCTCGTGTCCATCAGAAAACGGCTCCTGATGCGAGAGACTGAGTTGGAGGCACTCAAACGCGAACTGTCTTCTAAGAACAACATCATCTCGTCTCTTAAGGCCGATAAGTTGGCGTTACAAAGAGAACTGGAAACAATCAAATCCGAGATGGTTGTGAGCCAATCAGTGACCACTGTTCAGGAATCGGCTCCAATGGAGGAGGAGTTCTTCAACACTCAGATCTCGGAGTACGAAGCCACCCTGAAGAGTTCCGCAGATGAAAAGGAGGGGTTACAGGAGGAGATTCTGAATCTCCAGACGAAGCTTGCGCGATTGCAGGCTGATTACGATAGAGCCATTCGAGACTTGGACGCTACCAAGAAGGAGTGCGACCTCAGGGTCAAGAAGTTCGAAGTTCAACTGCAGAATTCTCAGAAGCAGCGAGAGGACCTCAAGAGGCAGCTGGAGAAGCTAAGAGACGACCTGAAGAAGAGTAAGGAGGCACTGTCCAGTGCACAGACGGAGGCGGTGAACAACAAGAGGACAGCTGACAGACTGCGGGATGAGGCAGAGGGCAAGAACAGGCAAATCCGCAACCTGGAGCAGAAAAACGGGGCACTGGAAGATCAGCTTGAGCAGCTAAAGCAGGACCTCTCTCAGAGCGAGATGCGCGCAGAGGTGGAAGCCAAACACGTGAAAGACCTCGAGAACGAGATCCGCTCATCCGACAGGCGGGTTGCTGAGCAGGAGGCACTGATCGAGAGCCTCAGAAGCACCAACGAAGATCTCCAACGCGAGCTTACAATATCCAACAGCAGGGTGACCACGCTCGAGAGTCAGAATGGTAAGATGACTAGTCGAGTACGAGAACTAGAGAATGAACTGGTCCGTTGCCGTGCCCGCATCCACGACCTGGAGAGCGAGTTTGAAAGCGTGAACACCAAGTATATACAGCTTCAGTCCACGTACGACTCTTCCATTAGCGAGGTCGACGGTCTACGATCCAGAGTAGGAGGACACCAGAGCAAAGTAAATGAGTTGGAATCCCGCCACTCCATCACTTCCAAAGAGAGAGACGACCTCAAATTGCGCATCGCTCCTTTGGAAAAGAAGATCTCGGAGTTGAGACTGGCTCTGGAAAGGAGCGAAAATTCGCGTGACGAGCTGGAGCGGGATATTGATGTACTGAAGGCTAAGAACTCGAACCTGGAAGCACAGCTCATTGCAGCAAACAAAGCTAAAGCTCAGCTTAGGGCAGACTTGGACGCTGAGAAGGACAAGAGCTCTCAACTCAGGAAAGAGATCGCTGCGTTACAGACCCAGTTGGCAGAAGCGCAGCGTAACCTCGACAAGTACAAAAACGACAACGCAAGGAAGCAAAAGGTCATCGATGATTTGCGAGAAACAATCCGCCGCCTCGAGGGAACCATCCACGAGAAAGAACAGGACGTCCAACAGCTCAACATCCAAAACAACATGCTCGAAGATGAAAAGAACGACATCCACGACGAGCTTATGGATGGTAATAAGAAACTGGCGGAGCTAGAGGAAGATCTTAAGCAGGCCCTGGAAGACAAAGAGAACGCCGAAGGAGATCTCATGAACGTACAAAAGGCTAACAACGATTTGGAAAACGCACTGGAGTCGGCTGAGAAAGAAAAGAGAGACTTCGAAGAGCAGCTGTTAAATCTGCGGCAAAATCTTGCGCGCGTGGAGGCGGAGCTTCGTGACGCCCTCAGTAAAAAGGCAGTCCTCGAGGAAGATGCTAAGCAACACGATGCCGTTGTGACCAAGCTTAACGACGAAATAAACCGCCTTCAAGGCCTGCTTGCTGAAGCTCAACGTCAAATCGATTCCTATCGCAGAGAGGGTGACACTAAAGATGCTACAATCGCTGCTCTCAGATCTCAGATTAATGATTTGGATAAAGAAAATGACGATTTAAGAGCGGAACTTTCCAAGACAAAAACACAACTTGCAGCCGTCGAAGAAGAGAGGAGAAAACTTCAAATTGCACTGAACACGAAGAACGAAGAAATCAACCGTCTGACAGGAGAAATCGACATTACAGTCAAACGAAATGAAGAGTTACAAAGCGAGTGTATTGTGGTGGCAGACAAAGTGCAGAATGTCGAGAGCAGCTACCAAGACTTCATGAGTTTGGCTGGTGATAAGGATAGCATGCTTGAAGGAGAACAAGAAAAAAATGCACAGCTGGAGAAAGAGATCAAGTCCCTCAAATTGAAGATCAAAATGCTTCAGGATAGAGATCAATCCAAAGAAATCGAGCAACTAAAGGCGGAACTCGATGCTGCCAATGAGGAAATCTCTAAGTTACACGATCGCATCCAGCAACTGGAGGGTGAGAAAGATGACCTTGCACGTGACATCCTCGTGGCGCAAAGTGACCTTGCACAGAAGGAGACTGACCTAGAAGCTGCTGATAGAGACAAAGAAAAGGCCGAGGACGACCTGTACAATGTCCAAGGAAAGATCGACAACCTCGAGAGCCAACTGGCCGCTCAACGCAAGCAAAATGCTCAACTGAAGGACAACTTAAAGGATGCCAACAACAAGATCGTCAAAGCCAAAGAAGAAAACAACGACCTTCAGGCTAAAGTATCCCAATTGGAGAAAGTCAATGACGGTCTAAAGAACTTGAATAGTAAGAAGGACACAGTAATCTCCAACCTCAATGACAAGATAAAGAAGTTACAAAGCGACTTGGCCGATGCTAAGCGGGAAGTTATTGCTGCAAACGTAACAGCTGAGAGCCTCAGGTCTGACAAGAAAGATTTGGAGCGTAAACTTGAAGAGCAATCGAAGCGAATTCAGCTACTCGACCAGGAAATAAAAGATCTGAAGGTACAAAGAAATGCTCTGGAGACTGACCTCTCCAACAAGACGCATAAGTTGGCGCTCATGGAGTCTCAGCTCAACAGTATTAAAAAAGAAAGAAATGCCTTGAAAGAGGAAGTTTCAAACCTTAGCGACCTTTTGAAGAAGCTCAAGGAAGAAAACTTGACTTTCCAAACCGAGATACGACGATTGGAAAAGGACTTAGAATCAAGAATCAAGGAGATACAGGACAAAGATGCTGTCATTGAACGACTAAAAGCTGCGAAGGCCGCAGCGGACGCAGAACTCCTTAACTTGAAGAAAGAACTGATGACAACTCGAAATGCCCTCGACGCCGCCCAGAACAAGATAAAATCTTTAGAAACCAGCCTTAAACAAGTCAACCTCAGCATGAATAAGCTCGAAGTCACTATTCAAAACTTAAATAGGGAGCGAGAAGAACGAGACCGAACCAGTTCCACTCACGACACCCAATATATTGAGATTGAGACTCTCTACAAGGCTAGCCAGGACCGCGAGAACCGGTGGAAGCAGGAGCTACAAGCCCTTAAAGTACGCTTGGAGAAGATGGAGTCTGACTATCGCAAAGTCCAACAAGAGAACGTCGATCTCCGAGCTAGAGTTAACGCCTTAAACAAGAAGGTCCGCGACCTGCAAGCTGCCTGCGATCGTAGTGACAAGGAAAAGCAAGCCATTCGAGGAGACTTAGAAGCTGCCAACAACCAGGTGGCTGATCTGGAGGTAGCATGTGATAATGAAGAAAAAGAAAAGGACTCTTTCAAGAAGCAGCTGGAAGATGCCCTAGAAAAACTGGCGAAGGCAAGAAAACAGAATCTCGAACTCGAACAGGCCATCGTCGAAAACAAGATACAGCTCGAGGAAGCTGAAAAGGAACTGACAGAAAAAGATAACGAAATCAAGAACTTAACAGCCAGCAAAGAATTCTTAGAAGGCCAACTTGACGCTGCCAAGTCCAGCTTAGACAACGCACAAGACGAGATTAATTCATTGAAAGCTGAAGATGCTCGTAAGCAGAATGAAATTCTAGACTTGCAAAACAAGATAAACGAATTGGAGGCTCGCATCGTTAAACTGACAGGGGAGAGAGATCGAGCACTCGACGAGGCCCAGATCAATGCAGACAAAATCGCCAATCTTGAGCAGCATATCAGAGTCCTGGACAGCGAGAGGGCAACACTCGTAGAGAAGATTGAAGAATTGAAGAAGGAACTAAATAATTTACGCGAGGAAAGAATGGATGTTGACAAGCAGCTAACAGAACTTGAGGGCAAGATCACTTTCCTGACGAAAGAGGTTGAGAACAGAGATAAGATCATAGCTGATTTGAGGAACAAAGACGAAGTGCTAGAAAAGGAGCTTGATAATCTGAGGAAGAACTTGCGCCGCTTGGAGAGTGAAAATGAATCGGCCCGTCAAAAGATAAGAGAACTGGAGAAAGCTTATCAATCTTCCAATGAGCGGACGACATTGCTTGAAAGCAAGAGTGACAGCAATCGTGACAGGGCTAAGCGTCTCGATGAGGAAAATATTAGCTTGAAGCGAAAGATCGCAGAACTGGACATCGCTAATAAGATCAATGAAGATAAAGGCCAAGAACTGCAGGACAAACTCCTGAAAGCCCAAGAACAAATTGTCAACTTGGAATCAGCCCCAGCAATGGAACCCTCTATTCTCGTGGAATCAGAAAGCTACGTTGTTGAATCGGATGTCGGAGGTGGAATTGAAGTTGAACTTCTGAAGAGAGATTTGGAAGACCTGAAAGAGAAAAATGGCCAACTTGAGAAGCAACTACGACAGGCTCTTGATTCAAAAGCTCAGTTGCAAGGCCAAGTACAAACTCAAGACAAGACGTTGAAGGATAACGATGAAACCATATTGGACCTAGAGAGGCGTATTAAAGAGCTCACCATTCGTCTTTCAAAAACCGGGGATCAGACTGATGCTCCAGGCATTGTTGCTTCTTTGCGCGCACAAAAAGACGCTCTGGAACGGGATAACCAGATGCTGAAGAAAGAACTCGAAGCTGTTAAAGCAAGCCTTAATGATTCACAGAAGCGCCGTGCAGATGTCGAGAACCATCTTTACCAGATAAAGAGGAAGTTGAACGAGGCCGAACTCAAGCTCAACATGGCCAATACTCAGAACGAGAATCTCCACCAGGAATTGTTGAGGGCACAGGAGAAGAACACTGCTATCGAGGCTGAACGAGATCGCGCACTGCAAGAGCAAGCCAACCTGCGCGGAGAATTAGCTGAGACAGGAGAGCGTTTGCAAAGGGCACGCAGTGAATTAGATGGCTCCAAGATGCAAGTGCGTGACCTACAAGGAGAAATCCAATCCCTGAAGCGGGACCTAGACGATAGGCAGAGTACGATCAACTGGCATGTTAGCAACGAGCGCCAGCTGAAGGACGAGATAGCCTCTTTGAAGAGAAAGCTGGATAACATGAGAGAAGCTAATGAAAACCTTACCGAAACGGTGGACAACTTGAACGCGCAGATACAAGATAAAGAGGCGAAGATTGCCGATCTTGAGCACCACACGACTCTCCTCCGAGATGAGAACGAAAAGCTACGAAGAGACCTGGCCACTGCTAATGCTAACGCGGCGGACTTTAAGAAGAAGTACCTTAACGCCTTGAACGACATCGAGCGATTACAGAACGAACTGAACATGAAGATACAGAAGATTAGAAGCCTGGACAATCGCATCAAAACACTGGAAACAGACAAGAATCGCATCAGGATGGAGATCTCCGTTCTCAAGAAGACCATCTCGGAACAAAAGATCCAACTGGAAGCAAATCGTCAAGTAAAGGATACCTTCAGGTCCGAGGTTATCGTACAGAGTGTTGGTCCTAGTCTTCAGTCAGCTCCAGATACGTTCCAGTTTAAAGATGACTCTGTGCCAAACAAGAAGTACAAGGACTTGGAATCATCGTACAAGAAAGTACTTCGAGAAAAGGAAGATGGAGTTAAAGATACTGCATCACTCAGAAGCAGAATAGCCAAACTAGAAAGTGAACTCGCCGATACCAACAGAGCCAAAAATGCACTAGAGGGAGATTCCATGTGGAAGACAAAGAGGATAGACCAGCTTGAAAATGAGCTAAAGGATCTACAGTCTAAAGACATGGTTGATTCCGATGAAGCTCTTGGATGGAAGAACAGAATAACTCAGTTACAGCAAGACTTGGACGCTGCTAAGAACAAGATATTCCGTCTCGAGGCCAAGAACGAAACTTATGAAGGAAAGGTGAAAGACTTCAGCGAAGATTTGATAAAGGCGAGGGAAAGGATAGCCCAGCTAGAGGCAAAGGCAGAAGAGGACCAAGATAAAATTGAAGATCAGCGGAAGGAACTGATGGAAGCGTACAAAAAGGTAGCGGATCTCGAGGCAGCCACAAAGTCTTGCCAGAACAGCAAGAGTGAACTGAACGGTGTGATACAGACCCTCCGAGACAAGATCGAGGCTCTGGATAATGAACTCCAGAAAGAAGCCAAACAGCACGCTCACGTTAGAGGCACTCTTGACCAAGTGAAGATAAAGAACGAAGACCTCAAACTGGAAATCGCAAAGCTGCAAAAGAAACTGAGGGAACTGCAACAGCAGTATGACTCGCAGGTACAAGAGTGGTCAGAACGAAAGTACACCATTGATGGCCTGGAGAAAGAAAACGCCGAATTGATGGCCGAATTGGAAAAGTTAAGGCGAGAACTGGCTAGCTACAGGAACGACTTCGACAACTTGGCAACGGAAAAGCGCGATTTACAAAATGAGTTGAATCAAATGAATCCAAGGATTGAGGACCTCGAGGGTCGACTGCAGAGGGCCTTGGAAGACAAGGCCAGGTTTCAAATGGAACTAGAGGACGCCAAGAGAGCTTTGGAAGAGGCCAGACGCGAGCCAGAGCCAATGATTCGTCAAGTTTCAGGCGGCGGTTTGGAAGCTGGTGTGGACATGTTTCCTGACATGTCCTCTGACCTTGAAGCAACCAAGAGCGAACGCGACCGTCTTAGCAGTGATGTTTCCTCCTGGCAAAACAAGTACAATACTTTAGTAAACAGCTACGACAACTTGGACGCTGACAAGAAACGCCTAGAAGACAAACTAGACTCCATGCAGAAAACTATCAATAACTTAGAGCACAGCAACCAGACCCTAACATCCGACAAGAACAGGTTGACTGTCGAGCTGGAATCAGCCAAACGAAAGATTGCTGATCTGTTGTCCGAGTTGGACTCTGCAAGACGCGATAAGGACACCTTAAAAATAGACTACGACCTACTGCAAAAGAAGATCACAAAAATCGAGGCCGAGTATGAAATCCACATCAGCACTCGCCACGAGTATGATGACTCCGGCGCTTATGCCAAACTGCAAGAAGCATACAAACGCAGCCAAGAGAGAGAAAACGAGGTGCAAGCTGAGCTGTTGACCTGCTATAAGGTTATCGGAGAGTTGAAACACCAGTTAGGCGGCGCACACGAGACCATTGAGAGGCTGACAATCACCTACAACACCGAGACCATCAGAAGTGCCACACTACGTGACGAAGTTGTCAGCTACCAGAGGAGACTCTCAGAACTGGAGGAGAAGTATGAAATCAACAGAGGAGCAAACGAGGACATGGAGAACGAGCTGACAGTGCTACAACAGCGAATGGAGGAGATGAGCCGAGAGAACGCGTCCATCCAAGAGTCAAAGGCCGTTGTGCTTGTTGAAGTTACCAACCAGCGCAACAAAATAACGCGCCTTGAACAACAACTTGAAGATGCCGAACGAGAAAAGGAAAGCCTGAGACTCCAGTTGGCCGCCATGCACAACAAGGGAGAAGCTGATGCACATGAGATAAGCAAACAGATCTCTGAGTTGTCGGAACGCAGCCTATCGTTCCGCCGCGAAAAGGAAGACCTTGAAAGGCAGCTTTCCAGAAAGCATGCAGAGGCCGTGGAAAGCGCTGGAGAAATCAATGTTCTGAGAACTGAAATTGATGACTACAGACGCGCCCGGACCTTGGAAGAACAGCAACGCTCTGGAGAACTCCAGTCCCTCAAGCTTACCATGGACGAGTTACAGCGTGAAAATGAAGCTTTAAAGACGCAGGGGTACAGCTCATCCACGAAAAAGCAAATCGAATCTTTCTTCGACCTGGGAGGTGGCGGTGACGCAGACCTCGGGCCATCAGCCGAATCCACCCGATTTGAGCTCGACGACGACGATTTCGAGGGAGGCGAACAGACCGTGACCACCCGTACCGTGAAGGTAAAGAGCTTAAGGAAAACGAGATCCTAAAGAAATGCAAGGACACTCTTTGTTATTATTTGAGCGAATGAAAACTAAAATCCCATTTTTCAACTCTGCAAACTTTAGCTAGTAGCTGCTTAACAATTGTCACAAGTGATCATTTAGAATGTTTTTTGGGTAATAGGCCAAATGTTCAGCCTTTTGCGTTAGGTGAAGGCGTGTAAGGTTAGTTTTGCACCACACTCTTAACTTTTTTGGTAAAAATAGAGGTTTGAATCTCCTTAGCATCTGCGCTATAACAGTCAAGTGATGGAGAAGTTTCCGTAAAAAGTAAACACTATTTTTCTAATATTTTTTCTAATAAATGTTTAACTAACATTACCGTTTATTGCCTGACAGTATAAGAGTGCAATCTTAAACTGGGAAAACTGTGCAAGATGGCAGGTTTAAGTTTCTAGTTGTGACGCGGTGCGTTTGACTGGTCGTTGCAATTCTATTCTTGAACAAAATGCTTGATTAAGCGGCGACAACAAAATGGACTAAGTTTTCCCAGTTTAATAATAGGTCCACACCGTCAAATCGAAACAAAAAAGCTAGTTGTTATGTGTTTTGTATAAGTAGCTTGAATTTCAAATGTTTCCTGTTATAGAAAGTAGTATCTTGCCAGCTTACTTGTGTCCTTACTAGGAACATAATTTAAGAAGATGCAGTTGGCTCTGGCAACACGAGCCGGGAAAAGCCGACGAAAACATAATGAGAATTCGAAAGGAAGCAGGTTTGGTTGAGCTGAACAACGCTCAATAGGAAATCATAGCTGTCCTCCGTCACAGTAGAGTAAAACAGAATGAAAATAGGAAACGTTTATTCTGCAGCTTTCATATTAAATTGGAAGTAGCTACTAACAGTGTTTAGCTTAATAAGTGCAACTAAAAGTGTGTTACACCTTTTTTTAAAACTACTAATAAATGCATCTTAAAATCAGTAGTTGTATTTATTTTGTGGCCACTACTCAAACGCGAGCTACAGTCTTCTTCACCTGCGTTAAATACCAAACGTCACGCAAGTATTCTTCTCAGTCACGCAGTACGTCTATGCTATCGGCGTTGCGTGACGACCGAAATATTCGGTGCGAAGTATATGAACTGCTGTCTCAGTTCTGTCGATGAGTTACTGCTTATTATTGTTTTTATTATTGATGTTTCCTACTCTTTCTACTCTTTCATGTCTTAAAAATTTAGATGTATTGCTCATTACACTGGAAAGGGCGGGGGAGGGGGGGGAGGGGCGTGACACGAAAGAGAAGGAAAAATAATTACTTTTACCAGGGAAGAACGCCTTTGAAAGAACGAAGCACGATGCTAACAGCAATTGTTTATGACAGTATTTGCTTCCGAGATCGTTTGGGATAATAATAGTAAGAACCAGTTGCGTGATGCGTCTGAAGTAGCAGTATTTTTCTTGGCCCTTATTTGGGCCGTCACGATACGTTTTGGTGGGGACTGCGTGACAAACTAATAAGAGTGGCTGCGTAGGAGACGAGATTTTAACATAATTTACGATCAAAAATAGAGCTGTAACAAGGACGGGATATATTTAATAGTAGTACAAGCGTTCTCTGATTAAAAAGATTAAAAGCTTAAGCTTTCGGCTATCAGTCTATATGAAAATGCTGGTCAGCGAATGGAAATATTTTTTTGTCATTTTTCCATTCGCGCGCCAACATTTTCTTTCATTAAAGGCTATATAGACTGATAGACGAAAGCTTATGTTTTAATCTTTTAAACCAGAGAACGTTCTTTTTTTTTAACTACTTTTTAAATAATTTAGTCAAACCAAGTAAAGCGTACCCCTCGAGATTACATTAATGAGTTGATTATTTGAATATTGAACCCGCTAGTCGTTTCAAGGATGCAATAATGAATTGATTATTGGAAAATTGAACCCACTAGTCGTTCCAAAAATACGGCTAATAGGTTTAATGTTCAAAAAAATCAATTTAATATTGATTTTTGAAATGACTAGCGAGTTCAATATTCAAATAATCTATTCATTATTGCATTCTTGAAATGATTAGCGGGTTCAATATTCAAATAATCAATTCATTAATGTAATCTCGAGGGGTACGCTTCACTTGGTTTGACTGTCACATGCTGTTAGTCTCAAA
>Ga0126339_10003661_pt1 | contig 11225 bp, 7 predicted proteins | sample OrbTmetagenome_2_FD_92532 | JGI IMG/M metagenome (GOLD analysis project Ga0126339, IMG submission 92532) | Coral microbial communities from Petempiche,Puerto Morelos, Mexico - Orbicella T R C metagenome | ecosystem: Host-associated > Invertebrates > Cnidaria > Coral | place: Petempiche,Puerto...
AAAGATGTGTATGTTCCTAAAGCCATCCAGGATTTGACAGATGATACTTTTGTTTGCCAATAAACCTCTAATATTTTGATGCAGAATTTTAAGGCCCTTTTTAGAGAGAAGCTCGCTAAGTTCAGGGATGACATATCGTTGAGCATCTTCTTGCTGATCTTGGTCAGCTCCATCTTGAGTGTTTTTGTTAAACAGACAAGAGTTGCAGATGACTCCACTATCATCGGAGCAGAAGCATTTCAGGTGAAACTTCAAATGACATTGCGAATAAACCATCCTGCTTTGTCTTTTCTTCAAAGCTTTTAAGCATGAGCCACACCTGTCGATCAGTCCAGGACAAGTTTCGATATCGCCTGATAGGAGAAGCAGGAGCTGAATTAGCAAAGTTCTCGATGTTCGATGCCCAATTCCATTTATCCGGTGGTAGGACCAAAGCGAAGAGTAGATAAAGGTTTCTTGTAAATCTTGGCTTTGCTCCATATCGTATAGCGCGTTTGAACTGCAGAAGGCTTGCTTTTTTATGTAGAAAATAGCAAAAGTGAACAGTGCGAAATAGCACACAACCACTCGTAATGACGCCATCACTTCATCTCTTTTCATATGCCTATCTAAACTGATGTAATAACTTTTGGTAGGTGCAAAAATATTTATAAGCTTCCCAAAGTATTTATTCAGAGTATCGTGGTTTGCTTTTGATAAACTGCCTGATAAGGTGAATGGAACAAGACTCATGATACAAGTGAATAATATGATTAGAAACATCATATATTTGAACTGGAGAGAAAGATATGAAGACATGATTGATCATCGCAGTTGTACATACAACTTAAGCAGTTGTGAAATTAAAGCATGAAAAAATTCAGGTTTAAATGGGATTCAAACCCATGCCCTCTGTGATACTGGTGAAGTGCTCTACCAACTGAGCCAACTAGCCAACTGGGAGCTGGTCACGTTGTGAGTTCATAATACACCTGTAGATGATGATGAATGCAAGTGAATATATGCTATGTCATATGTTTGAACTGTGAAGAGAGATATGAAGACATGATTGATCATTGTAGTTATGCATACAACTTAAGCAGTTGTGAAATTAAAGCCCGAAAAGAATTCAGGCTAGAACAGGATTCGAACCCATGACCTCTGCAATACCAGTGTGATACCGATATCTGATAAATATAAAAGAATCAACCAAAAAATATTTTTTGGTAATGCCCAGTTTTATTGGGAAAACAAAGTTTGGACAGAATGTGTTACTAACCAACAGTGCATTATAATTGTGTTCTTTTTCATGATTAACAGATGGGCGCATATCATACAATAGACCTGGAATTGAATAGGAAATTTACTTTGATCAAAGAATATTGGGATATTATAGCTCTTGAAAGAGTGGGTAAGTTTAATTGAAAATCTAATTTATTTATTATAATAGTTACATGTACTTCGCTTATAGATAAAGCATTTACCCACCATCTCAAATGATAATTTAAATACAACTATATATGAAAATTGAGGTCACTGCTAAACTTTAACAGTCAGTCAGCAGTAAACAGAGCAAATAAAACAAATTAAACAAAATGTTGTTTCTGAGATTCTGTCTTGTTAATAAATCTTGAAACCACACATGCACAAACACTCGTCACACATATAATATTATGTATAGACACTTTCAAAAATTCAGACTGTGTGCCAAAACTGCTTTAATTTACATCTTATGGAAATGATTTTGAAATGGTCTTGGTCAAGGCAGTTTTGCTTTAAAATTTAGAAATGTTGCAAAGAAATGTTTTTTTAAAAATTAAAGTACTTAATGACTCCTTTGTGTGTTACTGCTACTCTTAGCAAATCAAATGTGAAAGATAATAGGAGTTTGTGGTAAATATTGTAGAAAATAATGTTTTGTGTGCCCTAGACATGGCTTGTGATCCAGCACAGCATGCAGATCTTGGAGCCATCTTACTTCATGAAGGTAGGTGTTACTATTTGAATTATGTTTAAAGTTACTCACACTCAATGATAGAAAGTTTTTTTTACAGTGCAACCCCACTTACTGAAGCCACCCAACAAGGTTTTCTAAAATTCACAATTACCCAATTGCAGTGCTAGATTTTGATTGATGGTCACCTTATTGTCAAAGATAAGTTTTGAGCATTTGTGATTTCTTTCCCAGAAATCTCTCAACAAGAAGTCGTTAAATTAAAAATGACTAATGTTGCATTCTATCAGAACTAAATGCCAAAGCCTCCATTGTTTACTCTCACAGTGTTGAGGTGAGCTTACCAAAATAATCTGGAAAAATAGCCACTGAATGATGTTCAAACCAAACAATGGTTGAAATATTAAATGTCGCACTTAAATACAGGTTTCTTTGACATTTCATTTCAACATCTTTTATATAGGACCATAGAAGTTTTAGAGTCAGAAACTCAATACAAGAAACCTGTGGTTTTTGAGAATTAAAAAAAATAAAATATAAAAATAAAAACCCCCTTACATTACAATTGCTACACATTTTTTCTTCAGGCCTATGTCACATCTTTTTAGTCACTTCAAGTATGACAATTGTTAGAGCTAAAATTGATATGAATATTCCAAGGAAAAGAAAAGGATTCTGTAGTCAACATGATAAGGTCAGTTTCAGTTTCAGTTTATGATAAGATGTTTTCTTGTCTTAAGATGATGATTATAATGTAATTATGAATAATTTAAGTGTCACTGGTATAATAGCCAGCACTCATTATTGCCATATTTTTGTAGAAAATCAATTTTTATCTATATCAAAAAGGTTTCTAAATTATCACAAGGATAAAAGTAATGTTGATTATCCTATGATGTCTGTGATCCATTGAAGTTTTCTTAATTAATTTCTAGCTTGAAGATTATGATTGTCACTGGTATTAATAACATGCAAGATATTTTGTTGTTGAACAGGGGTTGCTTAGGTTTTATGATGCCATAATCCAGGGCATTCTCCGGCATTTTAATTTTGAGGGTAGGTATGCATGCTTGTATATAATATACATGTACAATAATATTGTGTAATATTGACTAGTGTAGCCTAAGGATGTAAAATTGCTGAGGTTATTGTGGTCTATTTTGCATGTCTGTTAACTTTGTATTGCAATACACTTTTTCCTGTCACCTCCCAGTAAGTAAAACATTTGCATATCTCCCACCTGTTTTGCATGCACACCACACCATCTGCAGGTACATGTACACAATTGGATTTCAGTATAGTTTTCGACAAATAACACCTAGTTTTTCAGCTTCAAGATGTTAACAGTTACAGTAGTTAGCAATATGCTGCTATTCTGGTGTTCCTGTTTTAAGTACAGGTTTATTAAACTTGATTTGGTCACAACAGGAAAATTTTGTTTTCATTTTAGTTGTGTACTTGGTAGCGTAGTTGATTGCATCAATGTCAACCCCAACGCACATGTGGTAGTTAAACCGTGCCTTGCATGATGCGCAGAACGTGTGCGCACTAACAAAGCAAGGCACTGTCCTTAAACTGTTGCAGTTCTTTTGCATCACAATCGGGAAATCTATCCACCATTGTTTTAAAATTAGAAACAATAATATTTCAGTTACCATGGAAACTGGCCATAATTTTTTAGGTATTTGAAATTTGGCTTAAATACTACTGGTCTTAGCCAATCACATTTTAGAAATTTCTTTGCCTGTGGCATAATAGTTTGAATACTTGAAAGCCTGTTTGATTTAAATTCTCAAAATACTAAGTCTTCCAGAATTTAAGCCTGTCAGAGCCGCCACCGCCATGTGCTTTTTTCTGAATAACTTTTCTTACCTCAGCTGCTACACGCTTGAATGGAGTAAAGTTTCAGTCCACATTATAGTGCAAGATCTAAAATATTTATGAATCAAGTTCTCAAAATGCATGTAGAATTTAAGTGCAAATGTGTGAAAGCCAGATGGATATGATTTAAGTTTTCAAAATGCTTGTAGAATTTCGGTGCAAATATGTGAAAACTTGTCAAAGCCACAGGGCTGCCAAAGTTAGAGAATATTATGCAGCCCACTGCTGGTGAAGAATACAAGTGAACATATGAAAGATCATATATTTGAACTGTGGAGAAAGATATGAAGACATGATTGATCATCACAGTTATGCACACAACTAAAGCAGTTGTGAAATTAAAGCCTGAAAAAAAATTCAGGCCCGAATGGAATTCAAACCCATGACCTCTGCAATACTGGTGCAGTGCTCTACCAACTGAGCTATCAAGCCATCTGGGAGCTGGTCACTTTGCGAGTTCATAATATATCCGTAGATGGTGAATCGAATCCCATTCAGGCCTGAATGTTTTTTTCAGGCTTCAATTTCACAACTGCTTAAGTTGTGTGCATAACTGCGATGATCAAGCATGTCTTCATATCTTTCTCCACAGTTCAAATATATGATCTTTCATATGTTCACTTGTATTCTTCACCAGCAGTGGGCTGCATAATATATATTTGAACTGTGGAGAAAGATATGAAGACATGATTGATCATCGCAGTTATGCAAAGTTGCAACTCTTTTGTAAAATGTCGCAAGATGTTTTTTTCCTTCCTTAATTACTGTTTGCTTGTATCTTTAACCATCACAAGACATTTAAACAAACCAAATGTGAAAGTGTTCCAGGGAAAAGTGGGAACCAGTAGATTTAATGAAGTTTTTCTTAAAATCTACAGATTCATGCAAAATAAAATGAAAACCTGCAATTCATGTGGGTTGTAAGTTAAATAAAGTTTGATCAATACTGGTAACATGATATAATTACTTTGTTTTTATAAGTGTCTGTCTGACACCAAGTTTAATGAGTACATTTACTTCCTGTTTCACTCTGTAGTCCTCAAGTGCATTCTTGTTGCTAGTCCTGGTTTTGTAAAGGTCAGTTATAGAATTTCAAGTTTCTCAATTTCTGTGTTAATTAATGTAAATTACTGGATCTGGTTTTTATTTCAACTTCTCTACGGACAGTAAGAGTATGGTGATTAAACACATTTTATTACCATGCTGTTTACTCCTTATGTAGTATCAGATTTTTACAGTGTTTAGGTCTTAGAATGGTGAATGCTATGTAAGTTAACCTAAAGCAAAGTGTGCATCACTAAAATGTAGGTATTTATTATTACTTTTGATTGGACTCCAGGATCAATTTTGTGACTACATGTTCCAGCAAGCTGTAAAGAATGACTGGAAGTCGATCCCAGAGAACAAATCAAAATTTCTTTTGGTAATTATGTATGCACATTTATGCACTATTTTTAGGGCCTGTTTACAAGGGAGGATTACCCTAGCTAACGGGTTAACCCTAGCTGGAGGGCAAAAGATAGCCTGGAGTTTCACAGGTAAGGTAACCCTACAACCCGGGACAACTTGATGCGTGGTTACACTCAAAGCATCTGGAAACAATTAGAAAGTTAACCTGCGTAGGCAGGTTAACCCTACCTGGAGTGTTTACAAGGTAAAAAGTTAACCTGCCTGCTGGGGTAACCCTAGCATGCAGATAGGGTGACCCACCTACCTGGGTAACCCTGGCTGCCTTGTAAACATGACAGAGAAAAAAAAGAGGAAATGTGTGAGTGCTAGGGTAGCCTGCTTGCTAGGGTAACCCACTTGCTGGGGTAACCCTCTGTCCTTGTAAACAAGCCTTTAAAATGAATAAGGTAAGGAGATTTGTTGTGACAAAGAAATAAGAAAGAGTAAGGAGAGTAACACTGCCACTACAGTGATGAAACTCTTTAATAAGGTAGAGAGCCAGAGTTGAGTGGCTCTATTATAGTAGTGTCCAAATTGTAGTGGAAAAATGATTGTATGAATTCTAGTTCTTGTGATACCAAGTGAACTGATGGTAATATAGAGATAGAAATAGGTACTGTATGTGTCAAAAGACTTCGTTAAATAATAAATAAAAATAATTCTAAACAGTAAAAATACCAACAGTTTTTGTTTTGTTTTGTTAGGCTCATTCTTCTTCAGGCCACAAACATTCCCTGAAAGGTAGGTATATACATCTGATCAAGCACTGCCACAGCCTGGTGCCTACAATTTTCCAGTAGGGTGGGCTCTATCATTAACAAAGGTGTCACTAAAACGAACAAGAATACCAAGGAACGAGGCTGGCACTGGTTTAGGTAGTGGCTACCAGCCTAACCATTTTGTATGAAGGTACAATTACAAACACAGTGTTGGGTTATACAACACTGCTAGAGTAAGAGAGTAAACTCTGAGGTAATATGAATATCCCTCTAAGTGTTAGTGGAGCACCTAAGGAAGAGAAATATTCTTTTGACCTCAATGGGATTTGAACCCTCCACCTCCTCCTGAATGTCCTTCTGAGCATAAGCCAGGGAAGGAAACAGAGGAACATAAAAAAGCAAAAGAGAGGTTTTTTTTCATGTTGGTGGGACTCCCAAGGTATGACCTCCTTACTGCTCTTCAAACCAAGCTGTAAGGCCAGATGAGAGCAGGCCATTTGTAGTAAAGTTAGTAACTCTTTGCAAGGTAGATCAAAAGACTTTCTTTTTGCCTCTTATGGTAACTTCATTACCTTTCTTGAGATTATGCTCAGAAGAAAACTCCTGGGTTTTTTTCCAACATGAAATTACAAAAAGAATTGAAAGCTTTGAGTTAGTTCTCTTCTTTTCAGTAACCAGTGTGTTTTTTTTTTGTTCATTGTTTAACATGATGTGCAGAAGTTCTTGCCAACCCAGCTGTTACTGCAAAGCTTGCAGACACAAAGGTAAATAGCCCCTTTTTTGTGAATTTCATTGACTAGTCCTAAATTGATTTTTTCGCTTTGTCAGGTCTACAGACAAATTACCTGGGTATGTCATTGCATGTAACTCTGTTTAAACATAGTTACTAACTATGGTTTAAATGGGGAAAAGCAAGGGTAGGGTGGGGAATTAAATCAAAGTACATCTTCACTTGATGAGAGGGTGTTATTTGTGTATTGATTTAGCAAACACTAAAATGGTCACATACAGTAGCTGTAAAATGTTCACTTTCTTTGTCTCTCCACCTGTCACTTCTATGCTCATTTCAGATCTTTTCAGAGAGCTGCTCTTTACCAACCAAACCCCTGCACAATATAATGGTCAGGTGGCATCCATGACTCTAGATTCTAGACTTCTTAACCCTCTTAGTAATGCCTGCAAAGGGGCTGCTAATCCAGATCTAAGAGTTGTTGAAGAATAGCCCCTTATAGGTGATATACCAGGTCAACAAGCTATAAGCAGGGGTCGGGGTGGCAGAGAATTAAAATAGTTATTATATTCCAAAATCTCCACCGACTACGATTTTTTAACTATCACAGGCGGCTGCTGAAGTTAAAGCATTGGATAATTTTTTCACAATGCTGCAAACAGAGCCTGAGAGAGCTTATTATGGGTTTGTTCACTAGATCATACTGTAGAATTATATTGCATTCTGCATTCTAAGGCTAGATGATATTGCTAACTTGATGAAGTGCAAGTTAGATAAGTAATGCTGTTAAGGTATAAATAAAGTCACAAAGCAACATAGGGTGGCGGTTTTGCCAAGCAGATCCTGAACTTCTCTCTTACAGTTCTTTCCTCCTTGCCATGTTAGTGAAGGAGAAATCTACATCTACAAGTTTGTAGTGTTACGGTATTAATAATGACACCTTGAATTTAACTTACTTTGGCTAAATGTCATTTGTCATAATAATTTACAATTTCCATTCGTACCTATATGCTGGCAATGTCACAAGCCAGAAACAGTACTGTACAGTAATTCTAAAAAATAAAAAATGATGACTGGCAATTTCGTTTTTTTAAAATTGTTTTTATTTCCAAGTGCATTGTGTAATCATCTAATATTACTGTTGTGTTGGAGTCAGTGTTGTTGTACCTTTAGTATGGCACATATCGAGAGGGCAAATGAAGCAATGGCTGTTGAAACTCTTCTTGTGACAGATGAACTTTTCAGGTTAGGACATTTACCTTGAAAACATATCACATGGTCTTGTTAAACAAAATGTCATATAATCTTTTAAAAGAGTTTTTAAGTCTGTATCAGCCCAACTGGCCCATACACATGGAGCTTACTCTGGTCTCCATAGTATTGAGTGACATCCTGTATCAAGCCCAATTACAAGCCTCCTTATAAGTAAATACGATACACATGGAAAAAAACGAGTATAACCAGTCTAACCAGTCTAACCAGTATAGCCAGTCAGTGAGAATTGTTGTCAATGAATGCCAATTGACAACTAATCAAGGACAGAGGAATGCCATGACTGCTGGAACATGATTGATTTAAGCTGTTGCCACTGAATTTCCATCGATAACAACTGATTTTCATTGGTCAATATTCATTTGGATTGACTTCTCGTGGCTCTGTTGTAATTCTGGTGCGCTTGTGAATTACAAACTCTGGATCAATAAAGCACTGGCAGAAATTACATGTGTCATTGAGCATTAATTTGGTAGGATGTCATTTAACTACGGAAAAATATTTTAATACCTATGCAACCAAGCTTTGGCAAAATGACTTATTACCAGTTCATCTTAGCAGTCTGTATTTCGAAATTTAAACCACTAGGGAAACCAAGCAGAAAATGTTTCTTTAATCATTTAACAGTCCGTCGTCGCAAAGAAAAAGGCTCTGGATCAATAGAAATGGAGAAATTCAATAGATAATTGATATAAGATGTTAATAAATGTGGTTGGTTGTTCTTTCAGGTCAACAGATTTGCCAACTCGTAAGAGATATGTCAAACTTGTTGAAAATGTCAAAGATAATGGTGGTGATGTCAGGTTAACATGAAAATGCCCATTAAATGAGCTTTCTGTGTTCTCTCTGTTCTTAGGATTAGTTGATATGACTTATATGCCCTTTTCTTCTTGTTATTCAGGGTGTTTTCAAGCCTGCATGTTTCTGGGGAACGTATGTACACACTTTTTGTAGTCTAGTTTAAGAAAATGTGCTTACTATCAGAATTTTACAGTTCAATCAATCTCTAAAAAGTAGATTGCGCCCGGACGCGCACTGGGAACGAAAGCTTTAGTAGTCTGCGTGCGCTCAAAAGGAAAACAAACGGGTTGTTATAATTTTCTTATGTTTCCTTCCGTGAAACCCCGTATGATTTTATAAGATTAGTTGACTACTCTACTTTACTTCGTAGCCTTTTTTGCAGGAATATCTATCTGACCGGTCGTTGTGCACAGAGAAAAGACATTTGCACAAAACGAAGAAACTGCCAAGATACCCCTACTTTTTTCACATTTAAAATTCTCCTCTGGCCGGTTGCGATGTACTGTGAATCTTTTGGAAGATTTCACTGAAGGATATTCAAGAAGATAACATTCAGGCCACGAAACCTTGAAGAACTCATTCGTTTGGGTAATTTTAATTCAAGACTGAAAGCCACTATTTTAATTGAGATAAATGCAAAACACAATTTCATCATTGGTTATTACATTTGATAGGTGAGAGTGAACTGGGAGTTGAAAAGAACCCAGAAAACAGGTTTTATTAAGATTTGAGCTCTTCAAGAAAGATTTGAGGGGTGGTTGAAATTCATTCTTTCCCCAAAACGTATGTAAACAAGAAGGTGCTTCAGTGTAAAAAATTCTATTTTGACAGTAATATAGTATCATTTTTTTGTGTACAGAGCTTGGTCAGTTATCTGGTGTTGCAGCTATCTTGCGCTTTCCCATGCCAGATATTGCCGATGGTGATGATGAAAGCTCATCCGAAGAGGATTAGGAAACAAAGAAAGATCAGTTATATATTAATAACTGGATCGCTCAAGGAAGATTGAAAACCAGAAAATGGAACGACCTTTAAAGACTATTAAACTATTGTACAATAACAGATTTCGCTGTTTAATGCAGGCTTAAAATTGCAAAGAGATATGTTCTAAGCCACAAATAGCAATGACATGTCCCTGAAACATGAATATTGACTTGAAAACACAGATGTTTGGATACATGTGGATGATCGTGGTTACAAGCCTGTGCTAACTACTTTGTAAGGGTTTTGGGTGCAGGGTGGGGTGGGTGGGGTGCAGAGGTTTATATCTGGGTGAACCTATGGGCAGTTCAGAAATGTTTCAGAATGAAATTTGCTGAATTGACAATTTCATTTATTTGTAAAGCTCTGTCAAAGTTCTCAAGAAAATTTGCAGGCTAATTTATGAAGAAGTTAAAAACTTGATTGACGATGTATGATTTGTAGATTGTTAATCCTCAAGCATTCCAAGAACATTATGTGTCACCTTAAAAGGCGTCAGTGGCACGACAATAAATATATTTTCAGTCTTCTTCTTATTGTTGTCATGTTCTTTCCATGATTTGGTTTAACTGAAAAGTAAGCCAGAATTTTAATGAGATGATGTGGCTCTTATTGAAGCTGAAAGTAATGTTATTTTAATTCAGACTTGCGAAGAAACATTTGCAAGCATTTTATCGCATACCTTTGGGTAGTATGAAGAAATATGTGCGTAGCTTCCTCTGTTGGGGGACACAATTATTGGAGGTGGTGATTACGTTTGGGGCGGTGCGTAATTTAAAAACAGAGTTATCCTGAGTCCCGTATATATATCTTTTTTTGTAGAATTGTCTCATGATGCCTTTAACGTGCAAACAGCTTATCCGGGGGGAGGGGGCAATCCCATATACAGACTCTCTGTGTTTCTGCCGTTGTGAAGGGTATGGTTTTCAGGCAGTTAAGTCTAGGATAGAGTACAATTTTTCGCGAATGTGGCCAGTGTATAAATGATTTAGTCTAGGGTAGAGTTCTTTACCCAGGGTTCTATAATAGAAATTGAAACTTGTAACTGAGAACTTCACATATAAAACAGAATTACAAATCCTGGCAAATTGGCGACTTTGTAAAGTTCTGTTAAAAGTCGGAAAAACAGTTTTGGTTGTAAATGTACACGTACAAGTTATTAAGAAAGTTGTTTTTGCTCTTGCAACAGCTGTGACTTTGTAAGATATTGGCTCAGTTAGCGTAAGTTGGATTACGATAGTAATAAAGATAGTGATAAAGGTTCTGCATTGAAAATAGCTAGTCTGAGATAAAGTAGGGGGTTGGTGCGTAGTTTAGGATACGGTTGGGTTAGGGTGTAGTATAGGGTAGAGATTTCATTGTCCCAGCGGCACACCCCTATCCAACGATTTACTGACTATCCCCCCCCCCCCCCCCCCCTTCACCCTGGGAGCCGCGGTGGGGACGTTTTGGCTCTAAT
>Ga0126339_10003663_pt1 | contig 11223 bp, 10 predicted proteins | sample OrbTmetagenome_2_FD_92532 | JGI IMG/M metagenome (GOLD analysis project Ga0126339, IMG submission 92532) | Coral microbial communities from Petempiche,Puerto Morelos, Mexico - Orbicella T R C metagenome | ecosystem: Host-associated > Invertebrates > Cnidaria > Coral | place: Petempiche,Puerto...
ATCAAAACAAGCAGGGAAAAGCCGCGGTCATGATCGAGGACTGACTAGCCTCGCTTCCACGCTACTAGTCCCGGGCCGTCCGAGTGATCCGCCATATTTGCATTCGGTGTATAAGATTCCACACACCAAGTAAGGCAAAAGAGCCTGAAAAATTTTACCACCATTTACTAATGCTTTACTTTTCATGGCGAAAAGAGACTGATCTTCTTGGTGACGACCAATTATATTCAACAAAATTTCAGGCACCTGAAGTTTTTAGTAAAGTAGAAACAAACAGGAGAATGGTTGAACCCAATGCCGAGGCTATCAACACCGTGTTACAGGTGGTTAGGGAGAATCGAATGAGAGATCTTCAATCATGTGATCCTATCGATGATCAAGGAAACGACGACTTGTCAGCAGAAGCAAGAATAGCATAGATGATGAATGTGATGACAATTTACCTGAGGAACTGGTATCACTGCCATGTGAAACAAGCCAAACATTTGCAGGAATAGCTACTTATAACCAGCCATCTGCTATTGGAGATGAGGAACTATGTGTTGCTGTAAGATCTTTAAATGTAAACAGCATATTACATATGATGTTGTGCCCTCTTGGTGTAGAAACTCGAGTAAAAGTGTTAATTGCCTCACTAAGGAAACTATTGAGCCGATACATATCTTTGTCACTGGTGGTGGTGGTGGTAAGAGCCACTTAATCAAAACAATTTATCATACTGCAATGAATATGTTTAAATACAGTGCAGTGAATCCATCTTTACCAACAGTTCTGCTAATGGCACCTACAGGTGTTGCAGCTGTTAAGATTAGTGGCACGACTGTAAATACAGGTTTAGCTATTCCAAAACACGCTGGAATTAATTTACCTCTGTTACCGGGTCAAAAGAAAACGTTGCTAAGGCTCATGTTAAGTGAGCTGACGCTGTTGATAATTGATGAAATATTGATGGTTTCAAATAATAGGCTATTGCATATCCATCAAAGACTAAAGGAAATTTTTGAAACTTCGAGCTCAAGGATATTGCTGGTATAAGCATTGTCACTGTGGGTGATTTACATCAACCACCACCTATCCAACAAAAACCTATTTTCTGTAGATATGGTAATGACGTATACAATTTGTCACATCCATGGCACGAATTCAAGATGATAGAATTGGTTGAAATCATGAGGCAAAAGGACGATCAACCTTTTATTAAGCTTTTAAACAGACTGAGGGTTGCACAACACACAGAAGCTGACATACGCACTATGCAATCTAGGGCAGTTGATGTGAATGACAGAAATAATTATCCTTTGAATGAATTACATGTATGGCTGAAAATAAACCTGTAATGGACTACAACAGTCAACAACTTCAAGAAATTTTGAGGCCGTTGCATGTTCTTCAAGCGGTGGACCAATATCCAAAGAATGTATCAAGGCATGAAATTGAAAGAGTTCTTTCAAAAGGATGTTCTTACACGGATGGTCTAGATTTGGAGGTATCTATTAAAGAAGGGGCTCGTGTCATGTTAACAAACAATGTTGATATCTCTGACAGACTCATAAATGGACAGTTAGGTACTGTGGCTGGAATCTTGGTGAATGAAGTGACTCAGAAGCCCACTATTGTGTATGTTAAGTTTGATGATGAAGATGCGGGTAATTTGGTTATTGATAAATCTGCTGATACCTTTGCTATAGACAACAAAGTTGTCCCAATTAAACCAGTCTTAGCTCAAATAAAGTTGAATCCTGGGAAGTGTTCTTCACCAGAAATACAAAGACTGCAGTTTCCATTAGCTTTGGCACGGGCATGTACCGTTCACAAAGTCCAAGGATAACTTTAACCAAAATTGTTATAAGTTTTGAATTATTTAAACAGAGGTCATTTAATTACGGGCAAATTTATGTTGCTCTGAGCCGTGCCACTTCTCTTCAAGGTCTTTATGTTCTTGGAAAATTAGAACACAAACATATCAAAGCAGATCCAAGAGTAATTGAAGAGTATGAAAGACTGCGGAATACATCACTACCAGAAGAGAACTCTAATTTTCAAGTACAGGAAGATGACCCTATCATACCTATTGTCCTGTTAAATATCAGATCACTTCGAAAGCACAGTATTGACATAAAATTTGACACCAAAATGTTCAACTGTGATATGTTGCTTTTAACAGAGACTCAACTTACACCATCTGATTCGGACAACGATATTCAAAATCATCTATATGTTTTTATATAAATCATATCACACATTGGTACACAATTGATGTAATACTTGGAGATTTTAATATTAATTACTTTGATGAAAAAGAATCACACAATTTAAAGAATATATTGGAAAGTACATTGGGTTATCAGCAAATTGTGAGCAAACCAACATTTTTATCAGGAAGTCTTCTTGATCATGTTTACATCAGATCACATAAATTTAAAAGTATTAATAATACTGTGATTGGGGTTTACTATTCAGATCATGATGCAATTAAAATAAATGTTGCATGCAGTTTTGATTTTATGCAACAGAAAGATGAAATAAAATCATTTAATGTGAACAGTGAATTTAATGAATGAAGTGAATGCAGTGAGTAACACAGAAATCTCATTCCAATGCACAGAAGTCAATGCTGTGCACAATGTGTAGAAACACAAAGCCTGGACCACCACCAGGGTAGGTCTCATCATTAATTTATAATTTATACTGACTTTTTAAGTCAAAATGTGTTTTGGATTATTGAAGCTATTGCATAGTTTTGAATTATAGTCATTTACTTATGCAAGCATTTATGTTAAGGAACATGATGTTTAAATCAAGGCAAGTCTATTTGTCAAAGATACTTTTGATTCATAATTTCTTAGCTTGTTATTTTTTGTTGTCATTAATAGTGGGAACTTAGCTTTTGATTTCTGTCATGAACTTGCATATATAATTCAATAGTCTTCCTTATCAAAATAACAAAAGTTAAATATTTTCTTCTTTGATTGTTATAACTTGCAGATTGGGGGAATTGTACCACATTGTGTCACTTTCTCATATGGATAAAGTGTAACCAACAGCAAGTGAATATCAAGTACAACATGAAGACAATGGACATCTCAATCAGCACAGAAACATTATGGGTACAATATCCCAAGTGTGGAAGTCATCAAGACTTATTCTAGTCAAACAATTGGTGGTCCAGTTTACCTCAAGACAATAGAAAGGAAATTCTATAGAGAAACTATTTGACATATAACAAAGTGAAGATGAAGCCATAGTTCAAAGTACGATGATATTCAATGCTACTGGAATCACAGTTCTTTCAGGAGAATTACCTTCTGCTGCGAGCTTCCCTATGTTTCAACAATTAATGACTATTGAACTGATTCCATAAGATGTTTGTCTCTCCAAACTTTGAGATCACTTTGAGTGACATAAAATCTATAGTCACTGCTTAGCAGATTAACAACTATGCAGATTGGGGGAATTGTACCACATTGTGTCACTTTCTCAATAATGGATAAAGTATACATGTAACCTACAGCAAGTGAATATCAAGTACAACATGAACACATTATGGACATCTCAATCAGCACTGAAACATTACTGGTACATACCAAGTGTGGAAGTCATCAAGACTTCTTTTAGTCAAACAATAATCGGTGCTCCAGTTTACCTCAAGACAGAGAGGAAACTCTATAGCTCTAGAAACTATTTGACAAATAACAAAGTGAAGATGAAGCCATAGTTCAAAGTATGATGATATTCAATGCTACTGGAATCACAGTTCTTTGAGGAGAATTACCTTCTGCATTAATCTGCAAACTTAATTGTGTTTCAACAATTAATGAGTACTGAACTGATTCCACAAGACATTTGTCTCCTTAAACTTTGAGATCACTCTGAGGGACATAAAATCTATAGTCAGTAATTAGCAGATTAACAACCATATAAAAGCTACTGTTGACAAAAAAACATGATCTTGATGATTAACAATATTCAATAGAGTATTTGGATGACATTATATGCTGTAACTATTTTATTGCTGTTATCCTTCTCTCTCTATGAAGAATAGAAATGTCCAGATTTAAAAAAAAAAACATATTTTATAGTACATGCCAAATTACATGTCAAAAAAATTGTGATTGGTATACAAAGTGACCAATCATGTTAATGTTGGTACATGTAGCAAATTGAAATTTGGTTTTGCAAGCAAGAGCCTAATCCACGGCACATCTTAAATGAAGTATTCTCAAAAAGAAAGTCACAACTGTGCAGTTAGTTTTCGTACTTTTGTGTACAAAACTAGTTTTATAAGTTCAAATGAAAAATTTAAACATATTTTGCTATAAAATAGTTGTGTGATTTATTGGATGACAGTCACCAGTATCAGTTCATTTTCAGCTCAGTAGTTGGAGTGTGATTTTTGTTTTACTGAGAAATTCACGTATGACATTCAAAATGGAGACAAATTTTTAAATACAAGTCTTGGCTTCTGATTAAATGGATAAATTATAGCGGTGAAGTTTGTGCACAATGACTTAAAATATGCACAGTGACGAGTACCCACCATCTGGGAAATTGGTCTAAAAATTGACTGCTTGTCTCGTAGTGTAATTATTGAGACCTACCCATTGAGACAGTGTGAGAAATGCAGACTGCAGACTGGTGTTAATAATAGCCTCAATAACATTTTGGTTAGCGTTAGAACACTCCCGTCGGTAGTGGTCCTTGAAAGTCTTCTGGTCTGTAGTCTACATTTGTCGTTGGTTATTCTGCACAGAAGCCACTCACTGTACAAATCAGACACAGTATGGCCGGCAGCACATTCACTAACAAGCAAATCAATACGTAACAAAGAAAATAGAGAAATTTGAGTTATCTTGGTTTATTCCTTGTTATTACATCCATCTCATAGGCTCTGTGGGTGAAGGTCCAAAAAGCTGAAATTAATGAAATTTACAACTTTGTTTACTCGACGAATTGGCCTCCTGTAAATATTTTCATAAAGTCAGTTCGCTGTTGGAAACTTCTTTTTGGTTTAGCACCAAAATGGTCAAAATCCATGGCATGGTTTGTAACTCGTCTCAAATATTTAAAAATTGTTTGCTCCACAGAAGATTTCCACAGAAGGGTGTCGTACGCTTTGTTTGCATCCGCAATTCTTTCTATCGAGTAGATTTGAAATGTTTTATTCCCTTTGAAGCAGTCAGAAAAGATGTCAAAAAAGTTAAAAAACTGTGGTGGACGACTTGTCTATCGCCGCAGGAGCGAGAAGAGATCCACAAAATTTTGACAAATCGCCAAACAACATTTTTGGTGAGTGGCGAATAACTGCTGATTGTGATGATTGTTATAATGTGAAAGTCAATGTATTCTATGGTTGGGAATCCGGTTGGGAATGGACCAGGCGATTGCACAATGATGATGCAACAGTTTACCCTGTTCTCACACCTAATAACAGCTGGTTGTTTACCACACAATCAATGTGGCTTCCATTTAATGTTTTCCAATAACAAAAAGCAGGCCATGCGGTGGGAAAACAAATATGATGTAATGATAAATGATAAATGATAGTGCAACATTATTAGCATTAGAAAAGAATGAAAATGTTGTCGTAACTCTGAACATAATGATAATAAGAATGATGATGATAAGAATAATAATGATAATAGTGATAATACGCACCACTTAAACACTATACATTACACTTAAACACTACACTGTCCTTAAGCACTATGCTGTATTAAACACTATGTTGTATTCTTACTTTTTCAAGATCAAGAGAAGTGCTCAAATTCGTTATTACCATCTAGCCATTAGGGGACAATGGCTATTTTACTTTTCACTAAGGTGAAGGAATATGGTGTATGTATCTTTCCACATTTGAAATGCTGTGCTTGTAGGTAAAGACCAAGTGTCAGTTGGTATTGTTGCCCTGGATTCGCAGCATAGGTCGTCACAAAGTGCTAAGTCAGTTTTTCCACTGGCGATAGCTAACTGTAAAGAAAAAAGGTTAGTTGAATACTGACTTGGATTGTTTATGGACAAGCTATGGTGTACTGTTGTTTCCTGTCCAGTGTGCTAAATAGCTGCTGTCAACCTGTTGATTTCATTACATCATTTAGGTATATAGCCATACAAATTTGGTTGAACCTCTAGTTTTCAAAAATTACAGCAATTTATTATTGTAATGTTTATTTTCACTTGTTGTTTTGAAGGGATGATCTTAAGAGGCTATTTGTTAATCTAAACCAAGCAGAAGATGACCTGAAGAAAAATGGTATCCATGTAGATGGCAAGCACTATCGTATAAGATTCAAAGGTTGAAAAGTTTGTGGTGTTTTGCTTGTTTAGTTTAATATTGACATGGTGCTCTAAAACTCCTAAGTATGATTTGAAAAGCGCAACAGATCACCAGGTGGCATGCCCGTGATTCTGCGAGTTAGAGTGCCATGGCATTTTTAAACCACTCTGTAGACGTAGTCAGGTTTTGTGGTACCCAGGTCCAGTGTTGATATTGCCATGGTGCTCTAAAACTCCTAAGTGTGATTTGAAAAACAACAGATCACTAGGTGGCATGCACGTGATTCTGTGAGTTAGAGTGCCATGGCATTATTAAACCACTCTGTAGACATAGTCAGGTTTTGTGGTATCTTACCCAGGTCCAGTGTTGATATTGCCATGGTGCTCTAAAACTCCTAAGTGTGATTTGAGAAGTGCAACAGATCACTAGGTGGCACGCCCGTGATTCTGTGAGTTAGAGTGCCATGGCATTATTAAACCACTCTGTAGACATAGTCAGGTTTTGTGGTATCTTACCCAGGTCTAGTATTGATATTGCCATGGTGCTCTAAAACTCCTAAGTGTGATTTGAAAAGCGCAACAGATCACTAGGTGGCACGCCCGTGATTCTGTGAGTTAGAGTGCCATGGCATTATTAAACCACTCTGTAGACATAGTCAGGTTTTGTGGTATCTTACCCAGGTCTAGTATTAATATTGCCATGGTGCTCTAAAACTCCTAAGTGTGATTTGAAAAGCACAGCAGATCACTAGGTGGCACGCCCGTGATTCTGTGAGTTAGAGTGCCATGGCATTATTAAACCCCTCTGTAGACGTAGTCAGGTTTTGTGGTATCTTTTACCTAGTGAACATTAATTTTTTTGTATAATTAAGGCTGTAATTGCTAATTCACTCCAGTCCTTTTCTTTGTTTATGTTTGTATAGTAACTCTTGATTACAAAGGTTTGCTACTTCTAATGGCTAAGATTGGGGATGAGCACTTTGTTCTTGGTGGACATGGACTTGCTATTGAGTTTTGCATTTTCTGTTTGGCTTTGAGGGTAAGTTTTTTAGGCTACCACCTTACGTTGGCTTAAAAAAATGTAAGTGTAACAACCCTAAGGGCACACATTAAACTACAGCCAGTGGTACCATTAACAGTTGTGTATAAGCTGCACTAATAGATAAGCTACTCAACATGCCATATCAAGAGGTATACAGTACATGTAGTTTTGGTTTTTACCTTCCTCCACTGTGTCTTGGAAAATCATTTTGAACTCAGATAAACTTTGGTTTTTCTTGGAGGTTAATCTGTTGATATTTTCCTCAAAGATATTGCACATGTGAAAATGAGCTTGGTGTTCAAATACCTAGGTACATCTTTTTTTTATGATGAAAGATTCAAAGGTGAGGTATTTTACTTTCTTTATGTGATATTTTTTCCCTCAGGCCTGTGATTGTGATTTGGGGAGACATGAGGTTTGTTTGGAGCACCTCCTTCAAACCAAAGCTAACATCGGAGGGTATGTAGTATTCAATGTTGCAAGGCTACATGATTGTTTTGATTTTATCAGTTTAGTCCAGTTGCAATCAACAAGTTTATTTTGATGTAGCAGCAGATCTTTTTTTAATTCCTGTGAGTCACTTGGTTGAATTTTAGCATGGCAAATATTGAAGGAAAGTCTGGATATTGTCCATACTACATGTATAAGGTAGCACATCAAAATAATGATATGGCATATAACCAAGAGGTTTCGATGTGAAACATCATGCCACTGGCACTGATTAGTTGGTCAAAACCAAATGATACCCTATGCTGTTAAGATCTTGGTTATTGTACTTTTCAGATTTAAAGGTTTGCGAGATGACTTATTGTGCATACTTGATGAAGAACTATCCTCGATGTGCCTTTGTGCTCTTCACTGCGAAATGCGGAACACTGAGCAGCTATTAAAGAGTGTGGGTTTACTTGCTTATGAGATAGGTTCTCTCAAACAGTGTAAGGAGGAGTTATCCAAATTTGGTCCAGAGAACTTCCACTCAGATCGGATCACTGTGAAATTAAAACCTGGACAACAAACAGCTCTGGGTAGAAACAATGTTTCTGTTTCTTCGTTTTCAGGTAATTGTTATATATCATTCTGTTTTCAATTGTGCTAGCCATGATGATCATGATGATCATGATGATTAAGCATCAATGATTCCAAAACCTTCGATAAGAGATATTAGAAATCATTGTACAGCCAAATGAATGCACCCTAAATGATGGGGGTGGGGGGCAACTTCACATGCACTAAGTCTGTACACTTACAATTTTTTAATTGATTTCTTAAGGTTCCACTGAACGTAAAATCCTCTCAGCAATGGAAAAGATAGTTGAAGTGTCCTTGCCTAATGAAAAGCTAGCAGTTCATTATCAAGACCCAGAGGCAGCCAAAATGTGTATCCTCAATAAAATCTCTTTCTGCGAAGCATGTCAAAAGGTATTGCTTCTCTCTGGACTTGGAATGTATAGTATTTGTTTTCAGTTGTACTAGTTCTGCATCTCATAATCTACAAACCACAAAAGAATCTTTGGGGCGGCTATTTTGGTGTCGCTTACAGACAAAAAAATCTCGATTCATTTTGCCAACACACACAATGAGCCAAAATTCAATAATCTTATCAAAATTTAATTTTGGATGTCTTCTCCTTCTTCGAATGTAATTATGCTGCACTGCCACTGTCTGTTTTTGAGCAGACTATCCAAAATGTTTGCTGTCTTGTGACATCTCATACAGTGTACATTCATTGTATTTCATAACAGTCAGTCTTGGTATGATTAAACCCATCAGGATAAATGATCCATGAAAATTAATGTTGAACTTTGATTCTTTGGATCTTAAATTGTGATATACTGTATATCTGTAGGTCTCCTTGTGGAGAATAATAGTGCTTCAAACTCAAGATGGAGTATGCATTTTGCAAACAAAAGTGTTCATTTTGTATTTTACCTGCACTCTAAAATACAAAACTACTCATAGTGCATGCTACATGTATATTAATTTAATTTGTCAGTGGATATAATGCAAAAGCTTAGATTGTCTTGTTTTCTTGGTAGTACTACAGGGAAATGTTTAAAAGTGGGATTTTTGTCTGTGACTTTGGCAAAAGACTAGAAGAGGTCAAGTTGCACAATTCAGGTATAATATGATGTTTGTTTAACTTATCAAAGTCAGCTTGATGGAGGCAACAGCTTCTAATTCTTTTATTTCAGGTCCTAACAGAAACTTCTGTGGTTGATTACAGCATGTTAATTGGTTGGCTGAAAAGGTTTCAACATTGTTAATGATTTTTGGTTAATTTTTGGTGTCTGTATAGATGTCAGTATGGAGTTGCAGAATCGCATAGATTTCTGGAAGCAAAAACAAGAGGACATTGAAAGTCAGTTTAAAGTTCTTTATCAACCCATTCAGACAGTTAAGGCCAGAAAGGGAAGGAAACCTCAGAAGGAGGAAAATCGGGAGCTGAGTTGCTATGCTGGCACACTAACGAAGGAATTTCTAACAATGGTGAGGTTTACTTTCATGCTTGTTGGATGTGTGACTGGTTGTACCCAACTTTGCGCTACACACCTTGTTGGTTACTCACCATCTCCTATCCAACGTGCGCCAATTTAATTCTAATTCTTTTTCAACACTGTTTATTTATGAATTTTGCAATGATTTGGCTTGCTTAATTCTCGGATAGAAAGAGGGGTTGTTATGTGCCTATTCATTGACCAAACAGACTTTCAATTAACCATCATGTGTCACTTTTGACTTTCTTAGGTTTGTTCCCTTTGGAAGGAAATTGCTCTAATAATGAGAGACAGAGAATTTAAAGCAAATGAGGAACACTTGATCGACATTTTTGACGTCAAGGTTGGAGCACTTTAATGGAACTTATTATCCTTTAGAGCTTTCTTTTAGTGTGGCATCAGCTTGTTTGGAGTCGTAATGATTTGTGTTTGAAACTGGTTTAACATTCTTTATACATGTACATGAACACTAGTACAATATTTCCCATAGAAATGTGTTACTTGCATTACCAGTGTCATGTTGGTGGAAGACAGTCAATACAAATAATGCAAATAAAAAAAAATTGTTATGATGAGTTTTAACTTGAAAATGTCAATCTTTTCTAGCGCGAAAAGTGGGGTTTCCTCCTCCTGGAGATGTTTGGGAGCAGTCTAGGAACAGGTGATTATGGCCACCTAATGGTAGAACATGTTCCAATGCTTTTTAGAGTGCATCGCTCTCTTCATCACCTATCCAACCAGGGATTTGAAGCGGCTCACAAATTACAGCGACAGCTGTATGCCAGAGCAACGTCACATGATTCATCAGGCAACACTGCATCATGTAAGTTTATTTCAATTTGTGCTGGGGTGTTCCAAACTTGATACTCAAAAGAGGCTAAAATAAATACTTGTAAGTGTTGTTGGTTTTTTCTATATTTTCCATCATGATGATAACAGCACTCACAGATACACCTGTATCTAGCATGTTTCTTGGTGATTACTGTTTTGACCTTAAGAACCACAAAGCAGAGAATATATTAATAATTTAGAATCAGAATGAGTCGAATTCAGTCATAGACTGGAATATCTTGGTCATTAGTAAACTTAAACTGCAGGGTAATAGGGTAGTAAATCAGGTAGATGGTGATTTAAGCCAGCTGAGATTCACCTTCATAGGGTACATTGTGCATAATTAATTGCCAGAACATATAAACCAAAAAACTCCCCAAACTAAATTGTTGTATTAATTAAGTCTTAAATGTACATAATCTATTTCAGTGGATCAAATCCTCACACACCTCTATACAGAGATGCTGCTCGACATGAGACTAGCTTTCAAAGAGGCTAAAGGCTGCATTGCTACAGGTATTTATACCTTTTGTTGGTTCCTTTGTGGTGAATATAATTTGCTTCCAATTTGTTACAAATTTC
>Ga0126339_10003664_pt1 | contig 11223 bp, 9 predicted proteins | sample OrbTmetagenome_2_FD_92532 | JGI IMG/M metagenome (GOLD analysis project Ga0126339, IMG submission 92532) | Coral microbial communities from Petempiche,Puerto Morelos, Mexico - Orbicella T R C metagenome | ecosystem: Host-associated > Invertebrates > Cnidaria > Coral | place: Petempiche,Puerto...
AAAAAATTTTAAATTTTTGGTACCTTTTAAACCCGGGGTTAGGGTAAACCGCTTTTTAAAAATCCCGCCCTTATCACTATTGTGGGGAAGGAAAAATGGCAAAATCTAGCTTAAAAAGTGCCCCCCCCCCCCCCACCCACCCACTCCCACCCAATAAAAAATGATGTTTTCTCTAACTAAACAAGATAAGTACCTGCACTGCACAAACTCTCTCCTGGGCGGATTTGCTGAAAAACTTGAGTTGTCATCAACACAACACCATAGTACAAAACTCCAACAGAAAAACTGTTAAGAAAACACAGGTCCAAATTAGGATAACCAGGTTACAAAGCAACCTGAAGTTCCCTACTAGAACTCCTGCTTTCTTCCGTCTTTCTCCATACTTTTTAATTCCCCTTCCCCTTGCATATTACTATGGGTGAGGAAACTCTGGTCATTCATAGGCTAGATTCACATCGAAACATGTTAATGAATACATTTAAAAATCAACTTTTAAATTCTCTGATTTCTCCACTGTAGATAAACACTGGACATTTTACAGCCTGTAATTTAAGGACTGTAAAAACTATTCTTTCTTCACTGACATTTTTTGAATGAGTTGATTTGCTGGATGTGCTAAGTTAAAGTAGCTTTCATATATTCAAACATAATTTCAGAAGAATCAAAAGAAAAAGTAATCACTACTTTTGCATCAAAACTGACAATTATTTTCATGTGATTTGAGTAACTAGGTACAAGGTGTCTGTCCAAGCCTAATGGACCAACAGGTTGGCACTTTATATCTCCAGTTTCCATAGCATGAAGCCACCAGGGGGGCAACTACTCCCCCAGAATGGGATGCTCCTCCATCACAAGGTCACCCAGCAGTTAGTTCACTTGGATAATCATTTATACACGTGGATGGAGAAAGAGTCACCGTGTCTCCTATATTATTACTAGGAGCAATTATTGTAGATTAGTTATTGTAAATGTATATCAAAATGTCAACTCACAAAATTAGCCATAGAAGAAGGGTTGTTAATCTATACTCTTGATTGAAAAGAACTTGGATTTTTCCTTGTCGTGCACTCTAAAAAGAAAATGGAACTAAGAATGAGTATATTAGTTCAAACTTTGTTTATGAAAAGCCATAAAATGAAGGTTATTCTTTATAATAATTTTCTCCATATTCTCACAGATTATTAATACTTCTTTTAGATAAAACAACCAGATCAGGGGTTTAATCAAAGTTTTCAACAGGATGGCAATTGGCTTTCACAAGCAGACAAAACTTTGTGAACTGAACTTCTTTTATTTACTACTATTACATGTATAAGAAAAAATTCCTCCAGACAGTCAAACCAGGCAACCAAAGTTGGCGTCATGATTGGCCTCATGGGCAAGTGAATTTTCTTGGGTAAAATTTTAGAAAATTCAAATTATATAAGTACTGTAGGAGATCAAAATATTTTAATTACTGTAATTAACCATGCAGCTAGAGGAAAAATGTGGGTGCATGGGCTAGTGAAAATGAGTGTTGGGCTAGCACATCTTAGTTACAACTTGCTTGAAGAGCAAGCTGGAAAACTGATTTTCTAGCTGCATCCTGAACCCTTACATTTCTAACAGAACCTACTTCTGTCTCAACTCTAAGAGTTCCTGGAGGAAGTTTAGAGCCATTAATCTTTGCCATGCGTTGCAACACTTCCATGCCCTTCTCTTTTTCACCAGCAGCAAGCAGGTACCGAGGAGATTCTGGTAGCCACTAATGAAGAGAATAAAAAAGGTACAGTTGAATATTTAAAAGAGGCTTCTTCACTTCATTGACAGGAGCTTCTAAATGGGCGATTAAAAGTGTCTAGTTGTGCATTCAATAAAAAGGCCTAATAGTATATTTTAAAGGAGGCTCCTTCACTTTATCGACAGTGGCTTCTGATGGGAAAATTTTGAGTTCTCTTTTGAAATCAACATTTACAAGGAACTTTTCCTCTTACTTCAGATGCAGCAGAAATACTATTAATTATGTAAGAGTGTTCTCAATTATTTATACAACTTAATATGCTACCTTTTTGTACATAATTGATTTTAGGACTACGTTGTACTATAGTTAGACTTTCTTGGACGTGAGTATTTAACAAATGACAAGAACCAATTTGGAAACAAGAATGGCTACCATTACACTTAAATAACATGAAAGACAGCATGATAAATGCAAATGGATTGTGAAACAATTCAAAATGTTGCAATACATGTAATCTGTAAAGTTGATTTCATTCCCTGCCTGAATGTAAAGTCAAACATTCATACATTTCTGTAACTGATGTGGGAGATTGTCACATTACTTATTTATGCTTTGATTTCTCTACAAATAGTTAAAAACAACAACAAGACATAAACATGTTGTGTACTAGACTTTTAAACTTGCCAATAATTCACAGTTTCGTAAAAATTACAATGTTTTTTTAATATCTGTCATATTTTTCCTTTGTCATAAAGTGTCATTGCTTAATGCCTAGAGAAAGGGAGAAAAGCATGATAACAGAAAAGGCAATTATCAAAAATTGTAAGTCTTATTAGAATGAGAGCTTAAAAGAGTGTTTACTACTAACAGTGCTTAGTACATTTATGACGTTTCTCTGGACTTATGTCAGGCAAGAATAAAAGGGTCATGAGTTACTGTCACTCCTTTTCTGGACTTTGTATCCAGATACCTAATCGTCTTTGCACAAAGTTAGCTGACTATCAAAACGTGTTCAAAATTACCTTGCATAAAATGATAAATATAACAACAGGAAGCGTGGCAAATGCAAGCAACCATCTCCAGCCAAGTGTCGGCATGATGAGAAGTGACACAACGACCATAAATGTTGATCCAAGTGCCCAGAAAAACTGAAAAGAGAAATAATATACCATTGGAAAGTTCAAATTTTGAGCAACATGTTAGGCTGACCAATTCTCTTTCATGAGAATTGGTTTGAATAGTACACGACAAACTAGGTCGCAACTAATAACAAACAGACTGAACATTTGAAGAACAACACATTGTTCCAAGTAGGATTGCAATACATGTACTCACAGCAAGACACAAAATGATGTACGACCTCATATTGATGGGTAGAAATTCAATCAGTAGAGTGTACCTGAAAATATGAATTAACTGTTATTAATATTAAAATATAAATTAATTTAATAGTTTATTATGGATAATTATGTGACTTCCTAAAGACTTTTATCTGCTTTCTTTGATCACTAACTTACATTGATGCCATGAGCACCGTTAATCAGCTGCAAACGATCACATTTTTATCAACAAAATTTGTATGAATTCGTGCTTTCTGAAAGCAAGTGCAGAAATATTTTTTCTTGCTTGTAGAAAATATCAAAAACTTGCCAAATTATCTTTGCTTGCCAATGACACTAGTAGTGGACAGTACCCGGGATTTGAAAAGAAAGCTCCCTGGTCAGTAGAGGTATCTAAAAGCTATCAAATAGGGGCTAAGTTTACCCCTAAAATGCACCAGATGCAACCATTTGAAGCCAATATTATCAAAATTTTCTGGAGAGGCCATGCCCCCAGCCCCCGTTTGTGAGCAAGGGTCTCTGCCCCTTGTTCAAAGGCCTTCAGCCTCTGCTGCCTACTATTCCAGCCATCTTGCCTGCTACTCAAAAACATTTTGACTGGGCTGCAAAACACATTTTGGGTAATGATGAACTCCCCATGTTTCAGAATGCTCCGCTGCTTCTGCACAGCCTCAAAAAATCATTTATTAGTTACAGGAGAAAAGCACAACTGTCTGACCAATCATTCAGTAACAGTTTGTTGGAAAAAAGGGCGTCAACCTTTTATTAATATAAATTTGTAAAAATAAAATATTAAACAAGAGTGTCAATCAATATTAAATTTTGATGTTTGAACCAATGCTATAAGATTGAGTACAGCTAGCGGATGAGATGAAATTCAAGTATATAAAAACAGTTTGTATTGATCTGCAACAGCTTCACTGTAATTAATACATGTATCTTCAGGGCTCATAAAAATCTAGTTGCACTGTATTTTAAAATAGTTTGTGTATTTACTGAAACATATACATGTAAATTTAAACATAGAAAGCTATTCCAGAAGAGGAGACAAGTCACATTCCAGTTGTGAGACACTTACATAGTTGGCACACCACCAATTCCAAAGCCCACCAAGCATCGTAAGGCAACAATCCAGAGATAATGAGGTGAAAACGAACTAATGAAACCAAAATAAGCCAGCCAACTTGCACTTATAAAAATCATCTGTGAATCAGAGTCAAGCATTAATTAGCAAACTTGTGAATTTTATTTTACTGGAGGACCCACAGTGGACTGCAGGCTTTTAATCTTGGAAGAATGGATAATATGTGTAATATAATAATCATAATATATAAAATATATTTCTAGGTGCGACATGCTATAGAAACAAGAGTTGCGCTTAACTTGATGAGCTAATAAAAGCAAAATACACAGTCAAGAACCAAATACAAAAGACCAAACAATACACTATTAATAGCTAACCAATGACTCCTAAAAAGGAAAGTACAACCTTGGTTATTCCCTAGTGCACTGGTACATGAAGACATGGCCCAAACTCACACAACAAACTTCAACTCACACTTTTGCGGCCTAAATTGTCTGAGAGCCAGCCCCAGATTGGACAGCCAACTGCCATACCAACAAAGACAGTCTGCAATCACAAAGAAACAACTGTTATCAATATTGCTTATCAAACTGGTTGAGGCTTTCTAGTACCAGTGCCCTTCATTTATATCATTTATTTGCTATTATTATATTGTATAAATATACTAGCATTCCATCTCAAATGCTGTTCTCTGATTGGCTACGCTACTCACTATCTATCCTGTTGCAGATGGTGAGTAGCATAGCAGGATGAGTACTTAGCATAGCAGTGTGCGCTTGTTAACAAAATGACGGCTGCTTCTTTGTGTTTTCAAGGTGTCTCAACAGTGAAGAGGATTTAGATAAAGTTTTGAATGACTAGTGGATTTATACATGTACTAAAACAATTAGACTATATTGCTCTTGATTTATACAGTTGACTCAGGCTGCATCCTTGTCAACTATCACACAATAGAAATCTCAAGCTCATAACCTAATTGTTGAATATAAATTAAATGATTGCTTCTAGAAAGCCAACCTCTTAAAACCAGTTTGACACAAATAGTACAGAGTTAGGCAATGATTATCTATTGCTTGTTATAGTTCACCACTAAATTTTCTCCGATTCTTGTGGGTTTAAATTGATCATGTGACTCAATAGTGTTCATCCATTGGGACACACTATCAGCCCATAGTGCCAGTCCGAGGAAAATACCCAGATAGATAGTACTCATCAGTGAATGTTTTTCTGTAAACAAGCCTGTTTATTTAAAATAAACAATTGAAACTGTATTAAATGGGTTTTAGTCTGTTTTCTTTTTCAAATTTTACATTTGGCTTTTGCAGCTATCATCTAAAACAGTTGAAAATAATTCAATATGATTTTTGAACTGGCTCGCAGAAGAAAATTTATTACAACATAGGGCGCACGCTAGTCCTACCTAATTCCTATTTAGCCATCATGAACAAAATCTCTATGTACACATGGTCGTGTGTGCATATAACATGACGTGTGCAGTTTCAATTTAGCTGCAAAATTTCCGTCAAGTTTAGGGCGAGTTCCTTAAGTTTCGGTAATGCAAAGATTACTCTGAATAATCCAAACTCTACTTCATGCATTTGACTTTTACAGGGCTAAGATGTTTACTTAAAATTGAGTATTTTGACTTTGTTTGTCTACATTTTCATTGAGTACTTATGACTTTGTTTTCTTACATTTTCATTATATAACCAGGTTAAGGTTACTTCCCACCTTCACGGTTACCCTTTGGGGAAAAAAATCATATGCACGCCAGTTTCAATAAAACCCCGACAAACTATATATCATAAGCATAATAACTGTACTTTACAAAAAAATTACAATTTCAGCAATGTTTTCTTTTAGGAAGTGTCAGGAGGCGATAAGGCGTGAAACAACCGAGGGTTCTTCTATTGAATTTATCACATATCGGATTCTGTGGTATGAGCAAAATGGCTGCACAGTCTTATTCAAAAGGCATCAATCACCAAAAGTGTGTCGGGCTTTTTCGATATTCTGATTGGTTGTCTAGATATCCACATCTAAAGTTGGAGCAGCAAAAAATATGCAAGACATGTTGTGTAAATGGACACCACAGGAAAAATGTGTTAAATATCAAAATTTCCCGACACTTTGGTTTGTAATAATTACAAATTATTATCTCTGGAATGTTCTGGTGAAATTTCACGGCAATCCATCAAATCTGCATACCCTATAAATTTGCTCAAAGTGGATGTATTCCTCCAAAAATCAAATGTGAGATTTTAGTTTGTAAAGGTTTGTAAACAACTCACGCCATGCCCGGAGATTATCACGCCTAATAAAACCGCAAACCAATAGCACAACAGGACCTCCTAATGTCTCTGACAATAGATCAAGATTTCCCGGGAAAAGCATGGCATTGCAACATGTTTTTTATCTCGCTCAGTGGAGTTCAATTCAGAACGATGATGTAATATAAAAGGCAAAGACGTCAAAGGGAAAGGCAAAGGTAAAACCCGTGCCAAAAGGATAAAGGCGGAAAATGTGCCGCTGAAAAACAAGACGTTAAAGAATTGACGGACAGCTTAAGAAATACCCTTATTGCTGAAATGAGTTCCCTTGGGTAGGTTTCATGATTTTGTGATTTGGAAATTACGCTTTGAGGCGATTGCTTATGTTTTTATATCAGGGATATTCAAATGCTCTGCTCTAATTTTTCGTAGCTCGGTTTTTCTTGATGCTGGTCTGGCAAAATGGCGAAGACAAAAAAGGATACGAATGCTAGAGAGGTGGCTGGGTGAAGAAAACAAACAAAAGAAAGTGCAGAGGAGCAACTGTGCATGAATAACATTCCAGTGGGTCTCAATGAGTCCGACGATTCATTGGTATCGGACTCAACAGAAGAGTCACTGTAAACATCGCTGTCAAGTTCCCAAATTTTGACAGAACCTTTATCTTCTCTCGACTCCATCTTTTTGCCAAATTGATATGATAGCTGCAGCTTCATCCGCAAGGCCAACTTTCGCTTCTTCAGTCAGTAATGTATTTTCATTCGTTCTTCGCTGTTTTCGCTTTTCGAACTGGTCCATGGAGTTTTCCATGGTCCATATTTACTTATAACTTAATAGAATTACCGGTACACCTAATATGAAAAATGCTTGGCAGTCAGAACAACATTGAAACTGCTGATCAACCGACTAGCCAAATTGTTGGTATCTGTACAGGCAAATTTTTATATTCCTGGAAACCTCGTCTTGGTTGATTGCATACATGTTATAAGGCTGTCAATCAAGAGGGAACTTTTACTTCCGGCCATAACGTAAAACCTCTATTTCTCCACCAATATTTAGCGTTTTTCAATTTTTTTTTCAGAAATCAGAGATTACTCTTCGACCATTACTTTGACCCAAAAATCCAAATTTGAAGAAAATTGCCATTGTGAAGGTACACAGTAACCTTAAAATCTAGTGTATTTGCCCTCAAAGCTTTGCTTCTCAGGCAAATATTTCTTTTAAGGACATCATATTTCCGTGGGGCAACTATCAGCTGCTAGTTCCTCAACAAAACACTCTGTTGTTTAAATAGCTTCAATCTATGAGATAAACACTCACTGTGGTTATAAATGCCTCCTCCCACGATGACAAATGCCACAAACACTGAATGGTTGGTGCCAAGACAGAAAGCAACAAAAGCTCCACGGCATCACACATCTGAAAGGATAATTTATTTAACAACTTAAAGACATACTGTTTCTCTCTGGCTGAGGGAGAAATTAAGGAGAAACATTTTTTCTGGCATGCAACTTGAGTCAGGGTGCTACTCCAAGTGTGTTGGGGTTAATGTACAAATGAACACTTCTTTTCATTTGACATTTCCTGACCTCCATTATATGCACTGTCTGCCCTCATGCAGTATAATAGGCATTATCAAAGGAAAGTAAGTAACAGAAGCACAGTTTCACTGTTTCAAGTCTGAGCAATATTGGTAGTTACTTGTGCATTTTTTTCTTTTTTTGAAACGTTAGCTACATGGTGTTTTATTGTGTGCTGTATAATGCTTGAGGTTATAGTTAACAAAGATCAGGCTGCAACTGGCTTGGTATAGTGCCAAGTCACGTAGGAAATTGTGTTGAATTCATAGCCTGTCAAAGGACTGTTAGAATGATTTGAGGCTAATATCGTCCAAAGACCAAAATCAAACAGGGATTGTTGCTTTTTAAAGACTTAATTGCAGATATTTCACTGAAGAAAATACAGCTTCAAACCCATACTTACATTAACAAAACCAGCCATTAGAATGAGTAGGATCTGGAATTTTCCCATCCCAATTGCTTCCACTGCTTCAGACAATGTGAAGGTTTCTCCATCATTTTCTGAAATACAGAAATACTGAGTGACACCAACTGAATACAGAAATACTGACAATAATGATTTTCATTTTTGGGAAATGTTTCAAGCTTGAATATTGATAACACTCCGTTTTATTTTCCATTTTGGCAAGAATATCTCTAAACGAAAACTTAACAGACAGAGTGCTTTTTTTCAGCCTCATTCATCTTTTAACATACCCAAATAATTTGCCAATGATACAGAATATAGCATTTCCTAAATAGACCAAATGAAATATGACTTCCTCCAGTAACAATTTACATTATGGTTACATGTCTAAACAGGGATACTGCTGGTCTCTAGTCAAGCAGGCATTAATTCACGAAAATCTTGAAAATCTTGAAATAGACACTGCTTTGAAAATAAGAGGGAAAAATATCAGTCTTCCACATGCCAACAAATAGTTTACTCTAATGTCTTGAATCTGTGGATATATACAAATTTGGTAGTACCAGCAGTTCATTTAGCTGTTTTTCATGTAAAACTACGGAAATGGAGAAATATTTCCAAGAAGTGTCAAAAGTTGATGATAAAAAAAGCCAAAACAGTAAAATCAGTCTGCAATCCTAAGGAGGCGTCTTGTAAATGCCTAAATAGACCAGAACAAGAAAGTTCAGCACAAAATGGCAAGCTGGACCTCTGTGATTATGAGATACCGAGAGTCACTCACCAAAAAGGTGAGTGCTGTCAAAATTTTGTTTCTAACACTGAGTATCTTAATTTTTGCTATTCATAAATAATTATAAATTATAACTATATTCTTCATTGAGTAATAATTTGCCATTGGATTCCTGTACAAACACTGTAATTTCTGACGTTGAATGTTGTCTACATCCATCACATTGGCTTCCAAAATTAAAATAAAGTATATTCTGGTCAGTTCGAAAAAATAATATGAACCAGTTTGAAAAATTTAAACTTGTTAAAAAAAAATTAACACAAAAATAAATTTAAACCCTAACATAAGCAAAAATGCAGTTAAATGTTAACCAAGCAGTTTTAGCTCCGTGAAGGTTCTTGTTAAAATGTTGCCCAGTGCTGAGTAAAGGTAATATTGTGTGAATGCGAATACAAATTATGTATAATATTAATGATCACTGCGAGTAACATTTGAAAATTCTGTCAAAATTGCATGAGCACTTAGGCAAGTGCAATTTGAAAGAACTCCAAATATCATGAATCATATATATCCTTTCATTTTTTTTTTTTTTTTTTTTTTTCAATAATAATATAATATAATATAATATATATTCATGATTGCTTGGGCTTTCATACACTTTCTCATTATAATTTTTAAGACTTAGAAAATTATCAACATGCATGTGCTGATTTGCATTACAAAATAATAAATTGGCCCACTCTTGTCCAATCACAATGGCATGATTTTCTCAGTCATAACAAATATGTATTGGGAGGGTCTTTCGCAAGACCATTTAATACCTCTGAGACATACAACACATCTGAGTAGTATTATAAACACGTCAAAATTAATAATAAAGAAAATACAACAGCTGTTTTATTCTTGTTCAAGATTAATGAGGTCATTGTTGTCTTGACATGTTCAACAGTCATGTCTCATGTAATTTTACATGTCTTCCAAGATTACTTAGCTTAAAAGGCCACGTCTTAAGCTTATTTCGACAAGGAAATAATAGTTCTTCATTTGCCAAGCAGGTAAACACTTAACACAACAACTGCTGTTGATAGCAAAAGACGTAACAGCGATTTACTACGGCCTAAAGATCTTTAAACTGGACATTCTTAGTCACAAAACGCTTATTTCGAGGACTTACCATTGTTATCATTGACTTCTTTCAAAGATTCGTAATCCGGACGATGCGTCTTCGGGGAGCCAAGATGTTTACCTCCGACGGCTGCAGAATCTTCCAGGACTCCTTTAAGTTCCAGTTCAACGCCGCTTTTAGCCATATTTTCTCTGAAGCTGCAGCTTAATCTTATTTCACGACACAGTGGAGGGCTATTTGTTGTAGCAGGTTGTAGCTATCTACAACCGGCTTTTCCCCATAATGGTGAAGAATGTTCACAGAGTAAGCTTTGTTACAATCCTTTTAGATTCTTAGATGAGCTAAGAACTCCAAAGAGGGCTTGATAACTAACGTGCTGTACTTAGATGTCCTGGACAAACATGTAAAGCAAAAGCAATCGCAGCCATATTTACAGGCAAAAGAGCAACGAAGTCGAAGTTGTCCGAAGTCACGAAGACTGTATCTGCGTAGAGCCTGGAGCGAGTCAATAAATGGTTCAGGAGGTGTACATGTGGCCACTGTTGTCTCTGCTGTATCGAAAATCACTGAACCGAACACAGGGCCGCAATTTTATCTAAAATATGTTTCTCTTCCCGCATAATTCCGTAATATGATTTAAATTATCGTTTTTATGGTTGATAAGTTATTTTCAGGAATAATTTGGGTACTTTGTGATCGCAGATGGATAGATAGATAACTTTATTTCAACTCGGGTTGATGAGGCTGATTTGGCCTATAGCAAGATTATGCTAATTTACCGAGAAAAATAACTTTAAACGAAAGAAAATTGAAATTAAAAAATTACAAGATATAAATACATAACAGCTAAGACTGGTTTACATATGTAAATTTACAATAGATCTAACCGCAATCTTAAAATCTTTAAGTGTCTTCATACAACGTAGTGTATCCGGAAGTGAATTCCAAGCTTTTGAAGCAGTGTAGG
>Ga0126339_10003665_pt1 | contig 11221 bp, 6 predicted proteins | sample OrbTmetagenome_2_FD_92532 | JGI IMG/M metagenome (GOLD analysis project Ga0126339, IMG submission 92532) | Coral microbial communities from Petempiche,Puerto Morelos, Mexico - Orbicella T R C metagenome | ecosystem: Host-associated > Invertebrates > Cnidaria > Coral | place: Petempiche,Puerto...
AGCTGTCAGGAAAAATTCCCGATTCCAACGAGCTGTTAATTATGTTGGTGATCACCGGAATAAGTGGTTCACTACAGGACTTCAGTAAGTGCGTGGGTATGGGATCGAGGCAACAGGATGTTGGTTTTGAGTTCACAATGAGCATACGCACACTCTTGGCTAATAGCTCAAAAGCTTCAATACGAGTCAGAGGAATATGTACTACGTCAGCCATAGACGTCGTAGAACAGAGGACAGAGCAAACATGAAACTTATGCCAGTAATGTATGCGAAAGCTACAGAAAAAAAATACACCTAGGACATTCCTAACTTTCCCTTTATCTGTGGATTGAACTTGGTCTGCGTCATGCCAAGATGGCGGCTACTAGGAGCTTTGGGTCTCTAGTCTTTGTGGCGTTTACTGTGGTATTTTGTCATCTTATATTTTCTGACCAGCACCAACAGCTCACTAAGATCACTGCACGGCCATTTATGGAAAACCAGACTCCTCCATCATCGTGCTCTAAGCGAAAAGTTGTTATTCAACTTGGTCATCTCACAAGAGCCTCTTTGGCGAAGCATGGACTCCGAAGATCTCGTGTGGGTTTTTCAAAATGGTTGAAGCATGGCCAGACAACATCACTAGTGGCTGGACACGACCCACCCATCGACATTACTATCTACTCAGATGTGCCTATGAATCCTGGCCCACAATACGGGAATAAGATCGAGTCTTTACCTACAAACAGTACAAAGACGAAACCAAAAGATTGGTCACACCATTATTCAAATTTGGTTCAAGTTCCATTGACTGCACCGGGAATTGTTTACAGCAATAGACCACGGCTAATAAGGTGCTGTGTCTTAAACAGCCACCCCAGTAGGCGGCCAGTAATCAAGTCCCGATGAGTTCTTTTCTATTGCTTTTACCTCTATTAAGTGGCCAACCCCTTTTAATGGCCCACTATCAATTTCTCTGAGGGTGGCTGTTTAATAGGGGTTGAACTGTAGGATAATTGGCAGTCAAAAGATCCTCAAAATCAATTGACATTGCTTTTTTATTGTTCGTGATGTCTCAAGTGCAGTTGTAGTAGTTTGTTTAAAGGTTATATTTAATAATCTTTTCAATTAAAATGGCACTTGGAATTAACACTAAATGAACTAGCAAGATTCGTTTCAGGTAATCATACAAAGTTTCGACAAATTTGCTTGCAGTTGATGCCAATGGTCTTCCAGTTGTGGCCCATCCAAATTCAGTTATCCCACATGAGGTTATTTTTCAACTACATGAGCTGAGAAACAACCAGATGTTGAGCTTGGAAGATGCAGTTACATTTGTTAGAGGGAAACTGGTCCCTGATGGTTATGCACCATACCCCTTCAGAAAGGACACACCTGAAAGTTTGCTTGACAAACTAAGGTCTGTAGTGGCCACATACCAGTTCAGATGTGATGTCCAGCAATGGAGACATCAGGGTGTTGATTTCAGCCTGTATGTGTTTGTGCCAGAGGTGGACCCAATCACTGGAGACATTCACCATGAAAGAGCAGACCACAACCACCTACTAAAGAGGATAGCTAAGCAGACAAAGGATGGCAACAGCAGTGAACTCATTTATGAAAGGTTTGATGAAGCCATGTGCAACCCCATGACGGGACTCACCCATGCAGCATTGGTTGGTCCATGCAAGCAGTCAGTACCAGATGTTGAGAAATTGCTCTCTTCATGTGGCCAAATTTTTCAAAGACAACCACTACCTTGCAGAAGCAGAATACGTTGAGACGGTTGCTTTATGGCATGCAGCATCTGATGGGCGTGGCCTAAGTCAACTACAAAGATGCAGGCAGAACTATCAGATGCTTAATTACATCCTTGATGAGTGCATTCCTTGGCATAAGGACAATTATGATCTGTCCACATGTGACATAAACAAGTAAATTTATGCCCATAAACTATTATTGACATATCCCTGTAATGTGTAGTTTACTCTACCAGAGGGGTGCAGGTTAAGGGGGAAAGCAAATCATTGAAAGATCTGTGTAGATAAAGCACAACAAGAATGTATCATGAACAGTATTGTAAACGTGTTTTAGAAAGTATAACCTTGTGAATGAAAATCGTCACAAACCCTTTCCATAATTTGTGTTTTGACTGTTGACTTTTTACAGGAATAGAATCTTCATTTAACTATGCCTTCATTGCAATTTGCTGCCTCATCCATGGAAATGAATGTTCTATAGCACATAATACAAGAAGTTGACATTGTTTACTCTGGTTTGAATTTGTAGGCCTATAGGGGGTTTGAGAGGGTTTTCTCGAGAAATCATCATTGAAGTAACAACCAACATTGAAAGTCAAGAGTTTTGTCGTTGACAAAATCAAGAAATTGGCTACGTGGGAAATCCCTGCGCATAGGAAACTGGTGACCTTGAGTGCTTTTATGGTATGTGCCACACTTGGTTGGGCCCTTATTTCACCCTTGTGGGGGAAGATTGTACAGTATGTACATGTGTTGGATCCTGTGAATATAGTGGCCACGTCTATCTCATACCTGGGTTTTACGGTTGGGAAGAAATGTTCTGAATTTGTGACTCAAAATTATCTACTGTTGTTCATCATGGATTATTCAGTCAAGGAATTCAATATTCTTCAAGGCTAGGGAAAAGCTGGGGAATTTTATTTTGATTCAGGGAAGTTGATATTTCGAAAATAGCCCAATCTCAATATATAAAAATTTACCCTAAAATAATAGACCTTAGTACAAGGCTCTAGGGAATAAAACCCCCAAACTCTGTATTTATTTCCCAGAGCTGGTACTGAGGTCTATTGCTTTAGGCTGAATTTTAATATATCATAATTCATCTATTGAAAGAATTTAACATGGCGTATTTAAATTACCATTAAAGGCTAGTAGAAACTAGACCTGACATTTTGGATTTTTCTGGTCACGAAAATTTTATTGTTTTCAGGGAAAAGTCAGGGAATTTTGAAATTAAAAGCAATGTCTGTGGCAACCATATCAGTGACTATACATTGATGTAGGGAAAGCTTTTAATGACCCTTCCTTAATTCTACGCTTTTAGGGAATTTACAAAACGTATGGACCCAGATCTTCCCTTCTTTTACCATACTCTGAATGAAAGGTTCTCAGTGGACTTCTTGCCATCTTTTGATGAACCACCACCAGGCTGTGGAAGTGACGATTAAGATTGTGATGACCTAACAAAGAACCCATATGGTTTGCACCATCTTGTTAGAAATACCAGGGAAGATGGATCCATATTTGCTGCCAGTCGGTCATTTCTTCCAGCCAGAAACAGAACATCGACATTTATTTCGGTTTTAGCTCTAATTTGTAGATTTTAATTGTATCATTATATAGTATATATCTAGTATTAGGACCTCTATGTAAACCACTTTTAGTGATGGAGCTTCCTAATAAAAGATTGTTACTACTACAACAATTTCATCATTTTCATATTGGCTTACCCCCTGTTCCTCAAGGATAGTAGTTGTATCTTATATCTTTAACCCCCAACAATACTAATTATTATTTTCTCCTTACAGTACCAATGACATGAAGAAGACAAGTGCTGAGAATATAGATTTAATCATGTAGGAGGAACTGTCACAGCTTGATTCCCAAAGAAATAAATTTTTGAGCTAAACCCTACTAAAACAGGATGTAAAGTTACCTTAATACAAAGTCAAGTATGTCTTTGCAAGAGTATGTCGACGGAAAATAATGTGTATACATCTTAAAACCAAAAAATGGTAAGCAAGTAAAATTCAAGACTTATTAAAATCATTGGTCAAGGGTGTTCAAAGAACTAAAGTTTTTTTTAATAAATGTTATCTTGTTATTGTATAACTGACTTTGCTTTGCTCTTTGAAAACTGGGTTGGTTGAGGGTATTTGGGTTACAACCAGGCCAATAACTGGATTTAACACAATGTACGAACATCTGACAATCACTTTTTGATCATGTTATTGTTCACTTAACTTGACCATGACATGAAAACTACCAAAGACTGTTAAAAATCACCCAATGTCCTACATGGAGTTTTGAGTTTGATTAGCAAATACTTACAAGTCTCTCAAAGGTTGCTGAAAATCACCTGTGTTGTCTATCTAATTTTTCCCTTTATATGCACATTATTAATAAGAAATCAGATGATTCCTGGTAAGAGAAAGAATAATGTAGGCTTTCATTTTCTGAAAACAAATTCAATTAAACTGGCTACAGCTTGTCATTGTACCTGTATAGTCCATCATTAGGCAGCCATTTTCCATTCTTGGTAAAGATTACAGATGCTATATAAGTCCACTTTGGAGAGTCTACCATGATATACTGACATTTGTTGTTTTTAAATTTTGCTGAATTAAATTTAGGGACTCTTTCTTTGGGAATATAGCCAATCCTATCCCACTGTAAGTTCACTTTGGCTTGCAAAATGATGGCATTCCTGACGTTGTCTGGTTCAGTTTGAAGTCTTAGTTCAACTGTTCCTTTTGCAGCTAGAATTTCTCGGCATTTCTTCAATGTACTTTGACATTCTGCATGAAAGGAGCTGCCTCTTAAACCAACATATTCAGTAAAAAGAGGACCTGATTCCTCAACTGCTTCTTTTTCGTCACAAGGCTCCTCGAGGTATTCCTCTTCATACTCCTCGTGGATTTCATCTACAATCACAATATCGTCATCTAATTCTTTGCTTGAAGAGTGAGCACCATTGTTTTCAGGTTGGTTTTGACAAGCAGTGCAATCTGGCAGCACAACATTCATCAGCCAGGGATATTCAGTGTAACTGCACTGACACCTGGTTAAATCCAGCCATGGACAACAATCGGAGAACGTATCGTCCTCTGATGAATTTTCCAGTTCCTTCATAGATTTAGGTTTTGGAAGCTTAGATGCTCCTACTTTACCCACAACTTCGAAGTCCACGATAAAGGTAACCTGTCTTTCATCAGATTCCTGTATAGAAAAACAAACAATTCCACACAACTAAACTTGAGATGAACACATTTACAAACCCAACGATAATAACAATAAGTTTAAGCTTAGTTTTCTTGGTTTACCTAGCCTGCACAAGAACACAAGAGAAATACAGCTACTTCTACACAAATACAATACAAACACAACAAAAAAATAGTTACCTTAAAATAACAGGACGATTTAAGGTTGATCAGGACAGGGCTTCGTGCGGTTGAAAGTTTGCCTTTGCAATCATTGCTCCAAAGAACACAACAGGGACGGCACACGGCCAACTCCCTTAGAAAACTAGACTGTCCAAGTACACAACATATCTCTAAACAAGGAAAACTTGTGACTGTAGTGAATTTTTTTGGTTCCTGGATGGATGTAATGAACATATATCAGCTTCGAGAGATCGAATGGTTGCTCACACCGCGAGATTAACCTGATGGTGTCCATGTCAAAATGGCAAGTCGTTACAAAAAAATAATGATAATATATTTGGAAGCAAAGCATCATGGGAAGTCCTTTCATCCCCCCTGAGTCCATGCAGTGAAGATTAGGGAAGAACATGACAGAGAGACTTCAAGCAAAGCATTCCTTACTCCGCTTCAGGAGGACATAGTAGCCTACATTTCTGGGTATGTCTGCAGGAAAACGAGAGATTGTCTTCAACAGTATAGCAGTGAAAGGTTCTCGAGAATGGTGACCACATTAAATCAGACGTTACCAGGTGTTAAAACACATGCACCTGCAATGTCATACCCCAACTTAATGACACTGTCTTTGACCAGAGGCGGCCTAACCCAAGTGGATCACCCAACATATAATTTATTTTGTTGTCTTAAAGTTTCAGTTTGTCCTTTTTCGACCTTATCAATTTTTCGTTGCAGCACCCGACAGTCAGACAGTAACCTTCTCAATCAATTAATAAACAATTCTTTACTGAAGCCAACCTGGCCTTTTTCATCAACGCTTCCATTGGAAGACAGCAATTTACCTTTAAAACTCTTCGTAAACCTGTACTTTCGGGTGAGGAAGTGGTGTTACCTAAAAGCTACAAGGAGGAAAGAAAATCGAAAGTAAGAAAATGCAGTTCGGCGCAAAGTTCTGCTGAATTACATGGAAAGGACATTATCAGAAAAGCTCTGAGGTCCTCCAGCGCCTTTAACATCAATGAGTAATTCTCCAGCACCATTAACGATAAGAAATCGATAATTCTCTCCTGCAAAAATTCAGCCACAAGGCACCAGTTTTTAATTTGATGTTTAACTAGAAAGAAGTCTGTCACACCTAAAAAACAACTTCAATGTAATAAACAGAGATCATAGCAGACAAGGGCGAAAAGTATGCGGACCCCCGAGGAAACAATATCAGAGAGCTAAGCCAAGCAGTTGTCATTTTTCTGTGCAAATTTACATTTTTGCTGTGGATTTAATCAATGTGAAGACAGTTTCTATCACTTACTTGTTTGTCGAAAGCAAGGTGCAATTTAAATAAAATTGTTATTTGTGGTGTTGCATTTTACAGTTAGAATGTACTTGGGAATGCAAAAAACAATTACCAGCACAACTGTTGCTTCTTATATTTCCTGAAGAAATACAGTAACTTTCATCCCATGTACTTTAAGGCAAAAACATTTAAGACTGGATTCGAGTTTTTTATTGTCTAATCTTCCATTAATACATTTGCATAATTATCAAACACCATATGTTGCTTTCTTTGAATGTTTTCAAAAATTCATAAAAAGGAAGATACCAGAGTGTCCAGCTTATCTGCTGGGGTGTCTGTTTTAAGAATGCTCTTAGAAAACACACAAGGACAGCACCTGATTTTTAGATACAAAGACATATGCATTAACTTAAGAAAAAACTCTTTTCCTATAAAATAGTTTTGAATGTACTGACCAAACACCCAAACAAGTAGAGAACACAAGGTTTCCATCAAGACACATTTTATTGAACACCCTTCACTCAAGTTACACTAGGTACCAGCAGTTATGTGTAGTTTTCAATAAAATATATCACCACTATTGTACCAATGGTATACAACAATGAAAGAGTGACAATGCCTAAGTGATCAATAGATATCAGTTAATGATTATGGTCATTCAAATTGTTTCATACTGGTCATGAACACAAATAATATGAAGGCCCTGAAATATGTTGCCTACTTACTGAAACCTATTGTAAACAAGTGTGCCACAAAATCAAAAGTAACATCACAAAACATACTCAGAGAAAAGCACAACCTGCAGGTCATGTTTGGAGGGTTTCAGAGCCAAGATGCATACATTATTATACCTTTAAGACTCACAACTATTTTCTTCATTTTGGCAATGGCAAATCTACATCAAGATCTTCCAAGGCACCTCCATTGCGCTTAATGCGCCGTACAGTCTTAATTGCATGTGACTGACTGAAAACAGAACTACAATAGATGTGAAAAATTATTTGCAGGTGAATGCTCCATACGCTCCTCTCCTTTGTCTAAGTTTACCAAAAAATTTTTCCAGTACATCTTGATTGAACTTTGTGGTCAACAAAATTGACCCCTGGAATATGGAGAGAAAACTTGACAACTTCCACGAAAGATTTGACACAAATTTGCGAGCCCTCCCAGGTTTGATCACTAATAAAATACTGCTTACGTTCTGCTAATGGGACATCTTCCTGCCCCATGGCCCAGTCTTTCCAGTCCTGAACATACTTCAAAAAATCATTTTCCAACCAATGCAGCCTCCCATCTAATTGGGTGCGGTACACACTTTTAGATTCAAACTGTGTGTTGATTCTGTTAGCATTCGAGCAATCAAAAAAGTCATTCATATGCTTCACAAATTTAACTGCCTCCTCTGTACCTGGTTTACCTTGTTCTGTGGTGGCATGTGCAACTCTATTGCTGAACACCTGTGCAGCTAAGTATACCCTCGTCCTTAAGTAGGGATTAAGGAAAATGTGGTCAGCAGTCAGTTTGTGCAGTAACCTCAAGCCGGACGCATTGGATGAATTGATGTCATTTTCAAATGCATCAATCAGCTGCAGCCATGTAATCCACATGCCATTGTTTCTCAGTTTTTTGGTCTTGTTTCTCCAAAAGCTATTTTCCTGGTTATTTCTAGTTGGTTTTAAAAGATGAACCGGATTGCAAATAGAATATAAAGGTCGCTTTTCAAATGCATAATGATTGTTTGTTTTGTAAATTATTGTACCTTTTGGTACACCAGGTGGACAATGGTACTTATAGAAAAGTCGATGGGGGGAAGCCCCATCACATGTACTGGTCAGTACTTTGAAGTCTTGTTGCTCCAATTCGTCAATGCGTTTCCAAAACAAATTGAACAAAGCACATGCTTTAATTGCTGTAGTAGGGAAAAAAAGCTACTGGCATTTTCCAGTCTGAAAATAGACTTACAGCCATAAAAACAAACATGTGCATGGCTTCATCTGGAGTAGTTGGGGAGTTTTGTTTTGCAGACAAGCATTGCTCCAAATCATCCATGCTACTCTGGACAGACCCTAAATTAACAAAACCAATCAATTTTACAGAATCATCATACACAAGGTCTTTTCTCAGAGAAACCTCATCATGAATGATTCCCACTCATACATCATAATCTTTAGGGTTAGACCTATTGATAAAATCTTTCTTCATCAAATCTAAAAACTCTGAATCAAACCGCGAGTCTACCTTAAAGCAACTACTATAGTCCCTTAGAGTTCTTTTGTGAGGGAGAAGTAAACCCCTCTGTCCTTAGGGAACTGATAAGCTTTTGGAGATGACAAATAAAGCTCAAAGCACCATCTGATTATGAGTGGGTGACATCTTCTGGATCTGTTATCTGTACATGACAAAGTTTTCTGCTGTTGTTGAATAAAGAGAGACTTGAAGTTCTCTGGTTCCTCATGATGACACTTTTCCACCTCCTTGAAGAGTTCTTCCACAACTTCATTGTCTTCTCTACATAACACGATCAGATCCTACATAGTGTCAAAAACAATATAATTTTGCCAGGTTTGTTGACAGTTAAGGTACAAAAGTTACAGAACATCCATGCAAACCTGTATGGGTTACTAGCCCACCCCCAATATATTATCATATCCAGCAAAGCTTACACACACCTTCCACAAATTGCTTAGATACCTTCTTCAACTTAGCAATTTTGAATTTACATTAATTTAGATTTCCACATAGAGTTGTACTCGACTATGCTTTTTACTTTGTGGATATAAAAACAAGTAAAATATCTACAGGTTGGAGAGTGTAGTAAACGGTAGGCTACCATAACACTTGACTTTGTACATCTGCTATGCAGCTAAAACAAATAACAATTTCCTTTTTCAGTCATGAATAGATTTAACAATCAAATGTGGTTCAGCATGGTCTGTCCTCTTATTGACAAGGACACACATCATCACAGTGGTCAAAATGTTGTGGACTCGTGAGGCACAGCTGAGTGAGTCAACAACAAATTTTGACCACTGTGATGACAAAAATCGTTGTCAACAAGAGTACAGACCACGCTAAACCACATTTTAATTTGCTTTTACCACAATATCAACACCAAAGAAAATATTTTTTCAGAGCATGAACATAGCAAGTCATTGCGTGACACATTGAGGCAAGCAGCATTGTCTTGACTCTTATCGACAATGGCAAATTAGCCGATCAGATTGCGAGATTAGTAGCAATTGTAGTAAAAAATACATTTTGACATTTAACTAAGGCCTCTGTAGATTTCTGGTTGGAGAGTATTGTTAACAAAGTTTTTCTATAAGCTTTACAGGGCTCACATGCAATGCCAGAATGCCACAAACCTCTGCAGTCAACTGGTCTGATTGTGTCATTGGAGAGGTTTGGCTTTGTCTTGCCATGACGGTCTTTGAACACACCATTTCTCCCACCAGAATGTGAAAGCTCTTTGAATTTTTGGTCGTCGATTCCTGGACAAATAGAACTCCTATCCACAAAATCAAGTAGATGAAGGAAACTTTCCATATTAGTCAAGTCCTCTGGTACGTTTTCCACAAACTGTGACATTCCTGTTTGATGTTAAGATCTTCCAAGTGAAATCAGTGTTAACTATGATGGTCTTTTCTGGACTTGACTCTGGTCAAGGTGCATAACATTAGGAAAAGTTCTGAGTGCTTGATTAAATTCCAACTGTTTTTAAGGACATTAGTTTCTGACAAAATGGAGAACAATTGAGTGTAGTGGTAGAAGACTGGTGTAGAACAGCAGGAGGAAGTACGAAAAAACGAGAAACAATTATACCGGTAGTGAAAAATAGCATAAAATTATTTTAGTTAAATAATAAAACAAAATTGGAGAGTTATTTCTATTGGCAAAACGAGACGAAAGAAATGCAGAAAAATTATTACTCATGGGAAGATAACATGAAATTTAAAAACAAAATAAGAGCCGAAAATCACGGTAAAAGAAAAAATTAAGAGAAATTAACACGTGTTTTTTTGGTAGTGGTGGTGGTGGTGCACAATAGTGCTCGGTGCTGGTGCTGGTGCTGGCTGCTGATGTGTATTGCCTCTCCCTCCTCGTCCTCTGATCCTGGCCGAGGGACAGGCCCTTGCCTTGTGGCCCATTCCTCGGCAGTTAAAACAGCACACTATGGGAGATAAGATAACTGATATATATGAATGTAAAATTTACAAATTTCAAATGTTACATAGGAAATAATACACAGGGTCGTGTAGAAGAGGACTTTTTATGCGATTGTTCCGATCTTACTAGTTATGCAACGCTTTTGAGTGGTACCATGGAATATCCCACGAGTCGCTTGTATTTTCTCGGTATACACGCCAACCTTTAGGCGAGTTTGTATACCAAGAAAATGCAACTGATGAATTGTATATTCCATGTTATATAATAATTAAATGAATGCGTGCTCAGATTGGACAATCAGTTCTGGTTTATTGAGCCAGTCTACTCAGAAATTTCGCATGTTTTCTAACCCTAAGCAATAGACCACAAGTTTCTATGGTTTAGAGGCATGATAAACAACTTGAATTGGTAAATCAATCGCCTGCAGCTAGTGATTTACGAAATCTTCTAATGTTCTTCCAACATCCCACGTGGTTTATGAGTCTATAAACCATAAAAACTTGTCGTCTATTCCTTAAGTATACCAGGAGAGAGCGTTGTGTAAATGATTTACACCAAGCCATAGAGGCGCGGTGGCCTCATGGTTAGTATGCGCGTCTCCGGATCGAGCGGTCCGGGTTCGAGCCCTGGCCGGGGACATTGTG
>Ga0126339_10003666_pt1 | contig 11220 bp, 5 predicted proteins | sample OrbTmetagenome_2_FD_92532 | JGI IMG/M metagenome (GOLD analysis project Ga0126339, IMG submission 92532) | Coral microbial communities from Petempiche,Puerto Morelos, Mexico - Orbicella T R C metagenome | ecosystem: Host-associated > Invertebrates > Cnidaria > Coral | place: Petempiche,Puerto...
ATCAAATGATGCGATCTTCAAGACAGATCCCGCGAGTTTAAAATGCAATGCATCATCATTTAAAATGTCTTGATTCTTCACAGAAAAAGTAGCCTGCGAATACAGGTGCCTATCATCGCTTGCGGCTGGGGACACGTCTGCCGCAATCCCAGCTATCCTCTAGCAAACTGTTAAAAACAAATGTAAAGAAATAAATAGAATCAGAATCAACTAACACGTACTGATGTCCTTGAAGTCTTACCGTTACAATAAAATACTGAACAGTTGACCGTTTAATTCACTGATTAATTAAAAAACTGTGGAGGTGTTGGAATGCGACGATCCCGGGGGCAGGGCATTTGCCCTCTTTCTTCGTCCCCACCCCAGGGAATTTGCCAATTTTTTTTAAAAAATGCTAATGCCCGGGGGTTAGCCCGGGGGGGGGGGGGATGGGCACTGCTGGAATTGACGGATGCATTACTTACTGCGCAATGTTGTCGAGGCAGACCATGTTAGTAATTTTAAAAGTCCACGAATTTTTTGTACATGTACAAACATCGAAGTGCTCGTTTATAGATATCTCCTATGGATGGTTGCCTTAATCAATAAGTAACTGCTAATAGGTATTTTGTTTATGTAAAATTATTTAATCTTGAATTCTATGTGTAGTGTTATCGTGTAATATGTAATGTATATTATTTTGTAACTCCTCATTTCTAGTTTGTACGTTCTTCCCTGTTGGCACCCTCATTGCAATTTGTTAAATGTAATTGTTTTAATGCAAATTTACATGTAGCTAAGGTTGCTATAGATTATGAATTTTAATGTGGTTATTATATCTGCCAACTCTTGTGCATTAGGTGTGAATCTCACGCCTTGGGATTGAAAACCTCTATCTCACGCTGGGTTACCCTTATGGGCCAAATTCTCTCGCCTGATTGAAAACTGTAAGTGGTTGCAGCTTTGCTTGACACAATTTCCAAAATATGTAAACGAAAACCAATGTAAGAAATGAAAACTATGTGTAGATAATGGTACTAATTCCTTCTTGAAATAGAAAGCACTGGGAGCGGGGTTGCATCTAGCAGCGATACACGTCCTGAGACTGGGACTGGGAAATGGCAGGGCTGTTTCTGCTTCCACTACTGGATACAAATTTGGTCAAAATAAACTCTTTAAAGTCACTCATAAGGCAGGAAACTGTGTCCTAACTTCAGAGTTGTCAGTTATATTAAGAGTTTTCGCATATGTGAGTTTACTTGCGGGAGTTCAGTTGCCGATTGTTATAAACTTTTAGAAAATGAATCAAAGTTTATTCCAGGTGAACTTTTCAACAATGGCAATCGGAAGACTTTGGATGTCTTCGGAAGTTTTTGGATGTCTTTGGGAATCTTTGGATATGTTCGTGTGGTCTTTGAAAAACCTGGCACTCCCAGGATAAAAATCTCATGACTATAACTATAAAATTTGGCAGGTATAGAATTTTAATAATAATAAAGTACATCAGATTGAAATCACTCAGATGTAGATCTCTACACAACATTTAGTAGTGCTCTTATTGATGCGAAAAATTAGCCAATGAGTGTGTGAGAAATTTGACTGTTAGAGTAAAAGTTATTGTTTCTGTTTCTTGGAGTGTCTTGTTGGGAGCAATTAGTCTATCAGTGATTTAGATTAGACAGTGAGCTGTGGCTGACCACTGCTCAGAAAACAAGACTGTGTAGTTAACAAGTTTCATGAGACACTCTAAATAGCAAATTGTATGAGCGTAAGATCTACAAAGTGATAGTTGATTTGGCTGGTTGGAGGTTGAATAAAGTATCCCCCCCTAGAAATCGAGAGCAAATAATCTAATTGTTTTAGTATAATCCTTTGGAATTTCCTTTAATTAAATGATGATTTCCAATAATTTTCTCTCCACTGTATTAAAATTTAAGCTTTAAATCGTGATATAAAATTTTAAGTTGTGTACAAGCAAATCAGTTTTTCCAACGAATTATTTTAAGATTTTTAATGTCACAAGGCTGTGCTGTAGAAGTATCCGGGTGCTGCAGAGGCAACTAACTTTTGCATTTGGGCAACTGGAAAAAGTTACTTTTTTCATGTAAGCTTTAGTAGTGGGCACCCAGGATTTCATTGTTAAACAAACCTTGAATGTCCTTTTACTCTTCTCAGGAATTTAACTTCCATTTGTTTCTGAATGCTCCACTGAAACTTCCAAATTCTACCTTTAGCCTTGTACACTTTCACTTCATAAAAATCCAGAGCTCATAATCTGAAAGTTAATCAGCATTTCCACCTGCTTTTGCTATGGGGGTAACGTTAAAATCTCTTTACAACTCTTGGATTTTCTTTTTATCTTACAGTGCAGTACTCAGCCATGTGATACAGCCAAGTGGTCCAATAAAGAAGATGTGGACAGCTTTCAGAGCGAATATGGCCAAGTCGATGATGAATACAGATGCTATTACAATCCCAAAACTCCCGATGAGGCATATACAGAGAGATCTAGTGTGAAGAGTGATAAGGTTGCGATACTGAACTGCATCCTGTGGCCAATGCTCCTCATTGGTATCAGCATTGGCCTGCTTGGTACACTGTTTTTGCGATCCAAGGGCCTCTGCTGCGTCAAGAAGAGGAGTGGATCCTCTGTGCCTTACCAAGACCTCCAGCCTACAGCTTGAAGGTATGGCCAAAAAAAGGACCAAAGACATTCCAAACAAGAAACAAAGAAATACATAGTGATACAGTGTAACCTTACTGTTTCAAACTTCCCTGTTATCTCAAACTCAAAACATTTTTTCCTTGGACATATTTCTTTTTCAGACATTCACTATCAGTCAAAAACTTGGAAACATTTGGACCTGCATGGAAGTATTGTTATTGTGAGCTTTTAGTTAGGGGGTTGTCATCTGTCCTAGGTACAGGTAAAGTCTGCTTATGAGCCAAGTGGTCCATCAGCCAGCCAGCCCAGTTTCTGAAGCATGAAGTGACTAAGAATATTTCTACTCCCCCCTGGATGGAATGCTCATCCATCGCAGGGTTACCCTCAGTGTTAAGTTCGCTGGTACCCCTTTATACACCTGGGTGGAGAGAGGCACTGTGAGAGTTAAGTGTCTTAGGTATATAACATCCCTTAATTGATGGATCAAATTAATTAATTACATTGTGAGTTAAGTCACGTGGCAAGTCAGTGCCTACATATTATCTATCAAACCGTCAAATGCAGGATTTATTATTTTGGTGTTGTCCTTTCAGGCTTTTTTGTCCAAAATTTGGTCACTCTTCTTTGATCAGTGTAACTCTTGTCCCATACACACTCACCCTTCAGTTTGAATTTGTGCTGTTATACCGTAAACTTCTGAAAGTAATGACCCTGGTTACTTTCGGAATTAGCAGCCTTTGGGGCTCCTTACTTTCGATGGGTTGTTACTTTTGAGGGGTTGTTACTTTTGGCGAATAAAAATTGCCATATAAAGTTTGTATGACTAGGCTCTTCTTCCAGATTAAGTCTATATTGCAGCAACGTGGGTGAGCTCTTTATGTCTAGACTGTGCTGTCAATGGTTGAGAGGAAAGTTTGTTAGATACCATAAACTGTTTCTACTCTGTACCTCATAACACACTGCTAGGTTAGTCTGCTGTAACAATATTTCAGTGTGATGGTCAAGTTTTGAATATAAATTTGAAGAAACCTTCCTTTTTGGTATGCTCCTGTTGAAAAAGATATAAATTTGAATCAAAGTTTCCTATATTTTACGTTCCTGTTACTTGATGAAAATTCTCCAGGTTTTGTTTTAACACTGCACAACATTAACTGATGAATGGCACGAATTTTCATGATGCTTCGTGGCAGGAGTGATACCTTAAAATGTTGTAGAGTACTGTACATCAAGTTACCATGTGTGACTATTGATTAGAGAAATAAATATAATTTTAGAGTGCTGGCTACTTTCGGGATTTGTTAACGGCCACAAATTTGTGATATTACTTTTGTGGGGTCATTTCTTTTGGAAGGTTACAGTAGCAGTCTCCTGATTTGTGCATTTTCTTGGCTCTATATTGCAAAATGACTTTGTTGATTTGTGGAATAATAAGGTAAGACTTGGCTTCCCCTGAAGTGTATATCTGTGTACACTGACGGACGTCTGAAAAGTCACCTTCTCCCTAGCCTCCTAGTATGCAAACATTCCAGTGTGTTATGTAGTAATGTTATAATGTGATACACAGTACTTGCCTTGCAAAGATTTCTGTGGAATTCACTTAGGGTTACAAACCCACCAAAAATGTTAAAATATGAGATGAAGGAGTGCCTCAGAAATTTTTTTGGGTGCATTTTATATGAAGTATCCTCTCCATGTATGTATTTATGTGCTTAGAGCACTCAGACTCTAGGTTGTTGGTCTTAATGGTGACACTGTCACAGTTTTAAAACATGAGGTTCAGTCCAGCAGCCATGAATTAAGCCCTCTCAGTATACCTCTAAAATTTTACTTGATTTTACCATGTACAAGTGACAATTGAATTCCTTCATTCTATCACCTGAGGTGAAAGTTTTTGTGTTTTTTGTTAGGCAAGACATGCCGAGGTATGTTTGTTTAAAGGGTAAACAAGTTGGCTCATCTCTGGAAGAGAAAGCTTCAAGCTTAGTTACCTTGTTAATATTATTACTTTGTTGTTATAAAATGATATTGTCGGTTCTCAGGTCAAATACATAACTACAGCTGTACGTAGCACAAGGGAAAATAGTAGCATTAACTGTATAACAGTAATATTTAGTGTCAATCTCACATAAACATTCCTTGCTGTGTTTACTCAAGTAGTTTTACTCAAATAAAGAAAATTGTTTCAGCAGTATATAGTGTGGTGTTTTGTGGTACTTCTCTCCTAAAAGGACAACAGAAGGCTTAAAAATATGGGTTATTGACCAAGCATGAGATATTGGCCATCTTTTTTTTGCGTGTTTTTGGATCGAGGCGGAGTCAAGGTCCATAAACACGCAAAAAGAGGAACGAGGCCAATATCCAGCCACCTTGCGTTAACAAGCTTGGTCAATAAAGGATTTATTATACGGCTTTCGGGAGAAATTTTTTTGCATGATACAGCGGGTAGTCCCGAACGGACAGATAGCACCATGTTCGCCGCACGGGTAGCCAATGACAGCGCAGGATTTTGTGTACGGAACCCGCCATATAATGAGTCATATTAATATCTATATTACCACTGAAAATTATGGAAGGAAGTTAATAAGATTTGTTAAAAACGGCAAGAAAAAGAAAAATTTTCCCACCAAGATCGACGAAAACACCAAAACCCGTGGTCATCTTCCGAAATTGAACGGCCACCATTTTGAACATCTTTTCTTCCGGTTACTTCCAAAAAAAGTATCAGCCATCATGTGATGTCACTGCACACATGAAAGTTTCCATGTTTGGTTATTTTCTGTTTGCAGTTCGTGGAAACCTAACTACAAAATCGTTTGTACTGATAACTGTATTTAACGAAACATTTGGTTAGGTTGCCGTTGACTGCAACGAAAATAGAGAAAATTGCATGCTGAATTTTTATCGCCGCGTTCGAAGGGGAGGCGGGGAGTGTCATTATTTTTGGATATTAATTCTTCATTGTAAATGCAACTGACGGGGAGTGGGAGGGTACCCCATCTGTGGGCTATATAGGTTTGTGCCGCGGGAAAGGGGATGGCTTTTCAGGTTCTCGATCCTTAAACAGGGCGGTGTAATCCTCCGAAACGGTACCTAAATTGCATCAGCTAAAATTCCAGTACGTAAGTGCCCAGTTAAACAAAAAAACAAATTCTATGATTGATGCTTAACCTTCAATGTTACAGAAACGAAATAAAGTTGACCAAATAGTCTCTTTTATGAGTGTTTTTATTTCTTAAGTGACTTCAATCCCTTCAATTGTGGCTTCGTGAGCACTCGGAAACAAACTTGAGCTTGGCAACAGCATAGGGTCGTATATAGTGACTGTTGGAGCAAACAGTGACCGTCAAGTGGGAGATATTATTTCAAATGCAAATAGTCCAGTGTTCATGAAATATGCCACGCCTTTACGTCAAACTATGGCAAACATACTGGATGTTCAAATTGAAGCTTTGTTCGGCCGCGTTAAAATTCACTTCAACTGTCTTCAAACGATTTCCAGTTTAAAAGGAAAATGTTGCAATGTTTAGAGTAGCAACGATTGCATCCGGGATCGTGGACGGCAGGTATATTTTGCAGGTCGCAGGTTGAAATTCAATTATAACTGGAAAACCGCTGGCACTAAAAATAATTAATAAGCTATATACTCGTCGGCGGTTCTCACATAAAGTAGTTCGCGTCTTTCACATAGTGAAAACACGATCGATCCGCTGTAAGCACTTATCGATCGACACGCGGAGACCAGTGAAATCTCTTCAAAGCCATCTGGATGGCCGCTCCTCAGATGTTTCCATCGATTCCATATTTGGCTCGGGTCTTCCCTCAACAACAGAAGATTGCCATCACAAATGAAGCATATAAATAAAGAAATGAAATAATGTAAGTCTTAAGATTTTAGCCGACGGAATATACTAGCACAAGCTCAGTGTGCTTTCGTTTTGGTACTAACAGGGAAGAAACCAAATATCAGCAGATATTTCAGATGATATTTCAGATGTTTCTTCAAAAACGATCATTCATTGCAGGCTTAAAATAATAGGAATATACTCTCCTCCCATCGCTTCGGCCGGTTTAGCACTTAGGTGGAAGCCACCTTATGGAGCGATTGTAAACAGTGTCATGTAACAGTCACGGTAAGTGCACCACCTGTACGTTTCTTTTAAGTGCCAGCGGTTTTCCAGTTATAATTCAATTTCAACCTGCAGCCTACAACCTGCAAAATATACCTGCCGGATTGCGGATACATATCACGTGACGGTGTCACACCTCTTGTTGACGTCGTCATCCGTCTGCACTCTGATTATGAAATTATTAACATTTATTTTGTAGATAAATGCATTCGTTATTGCATGATATCATGAATTCTTTTCAGGGGGTCTAAAACAGCCATAAACACATACAGCTATAGTTACAGTGTATTGGGTCGAAGTTATTTCTGGTAAAAAACATCCCACTTAATTCTTGTTTCTTGCATGTGTGATATTAACTTTCAATTTCTAAGTGTTCTTTTCCTGATCCTAAATGACCTCTTACGCTCAAATATCAATATTCTTTTTTAAAAAGGTGCTTGCACCACGTACCTTGTTCAGCTGCGAATATCTGTGGAAAAAGTCACGTTATAAGCTCGCAGTGGAAACTTAATTCCAATGTACCATTTAAGTGTAGGAAAGACAAAGACTAAATGTGTGGCGTAACATTGAGAAACAGACCTACAGTAGGACCTTGCATAAATAGTAGAGCGTATTCGTGAAAAAATCACGAGGTACGGAGAGAGTATTTCTTTGGAGATCCTATACTCGTGGTAAACCTTTGGAGTCCAGATGGATTTTTATACAAAATGCTTTACTCGTGGTAGTAAACTATACGAGTGCGAGTTAATGTTCTTTGAAAAGAAAATGCCATAAAATTTCTCATCTATCGTGATACAACACAAAAGAGATGTTAATATATACTGAGTGTAGATTGTTTTCGAACAACAATATTCTTATGTCGCCGTAACTGATACAGATTTGGAACAACAAATCCAATTGTCATGGAAACAAACAAACAGTTGAGCACTTGGCTTTGATGTTACACGCAAACCTTAAACATCAAGGGAAGTTCACTATTGGGGGCCAGGGAATCCAACTTTTAACTACAACCGCTGTCTGCTCTGTTCATTAGGTCTCTAGAGTCTTCCCTTAACTGTTCTGCAATGACTGAATGTTGTGTGATTTTGAGGGACTTAAGGAAGTCCACTCTATATGCTGTTGTACTGGTAATGGCTCTTTTCCTTTCGCTGGCGCTTCTATCATCGTCAGCTCCGACGGGTAAGTTATTAAGAATTGTACACGCTTTAAGTTTCAGTTCTGCTCCTTTTGTAATTGTTACTAAGTCGCTATGGTTAACATGAAAACAAATTTCAGCAAAAAGGCAAAAAAAAAAAAAAACCCTCCGAAAAGTGCTATAGATTTATACCCCTCGCGTTATTAAAAACATCAAGCCATATTTTTCACTTTAATGCAATGTTTTGGCGTGTTGTTATTGTCTATCTTAAATTCTCCAGACGATCCAAAGCTTTGACGGCACTAAATTAAAATCTATAGCGAGTATTTAGTTGATTGTACCGAGTAATATTAATTACTTTAGTTAATATCAAGAACAGCAGTTTTCTTATAGGTATCCATTTTCAGTCTTATTCTGTCACATTGCTTACACTGGAGTTACTGCTATAAAGGCATTTTACTGACCCAACCCATGGAATTTTTTGCCTCATGTAGGACTTAGATGTTACACGCATATCTTAAGTTTCGTTAACACAGTCTGCTAATATAGTAAGGGAAAGGTTGATCTGCGAATCACACTTGAGAATAAGGACCACAGATTAAGGACTCTAGTTGTAAATAATTTGATGTGAACGAGACATATTAAGCGTTTTCCGGATTCAAGTTGCAGTGCTCTAAATCTATTGCAAAGGTAATCCTACCAAAATAAATGGTCTGAAATAATGTCTCGACAAATATAGTTACTACTTGTTTCCGGCACTTGAGTTTAAATAATGAGACGTTTATTTCAGACAACAAATATCATGGAAATGTCACATTTTAAAATAACCTCAGCTTTCTTAAGACTGAAAGCCTACTAGACGATATCGGAAGAAGTAGTCATCACTTCGGAATGCATATCACTTGCAGAAAACACGAAACACGAGATAATGCTAAACTTAATTAGGCCGTTTGTTGTACTAGGACAGTTGTTTCAACCACAACCAGTCTTGGTTGAATTGTAGAGTTCAACTGCGCTTAGCTGAAATGCTTGACCGCTGTTTGTTAATCTCCCCGGGGGGTACTCCCTTATATGGACTATATAGTTATGTGCGGCCCCAAAGGGTATGGTTTTCAGCCGTTTTAGTCATAAATAGGGTATCGATTTGACCAATAGCGTTTGTTTTTTGTACTCTAGTCTTGGATTGGGTATGTTTTTTTAAAGGAAGATACTTTTTCATCATTATCGATAAGACCATAAACAAAAGCCCGTCAAAAATTATGTTTAGGGCAACTGTGTCAGCCGCAACGGTCATAAATAGGGTATCGAAGTTTTGGTCTGATCATAACTAGGGTAGGGAAAATTGCAGATTTTGGTCATAAACAGGATAAGGGCTCTGGAAAGCGGGCCGAACACCCCCACCATTTTTTTCTGGTAATACCCCCCCCCCCGGACTATCTCCACCTAGTTCTTCCGACGTGAAGCGTTCACAATTGGCGAAGAAGATGGTTTTCAGTGCTTGTCCAGACAGACTACCTTTATTCAGCACGATTAAAATTAAAGCTCAGTAGCTCATGGGTCTTGCTAAAACATAATTAAATTAAGATTGAATAAAACTTCGTACAAAGTATATACATGTTAGATAGAGTTCATCTAAAACTCGTCGAAAGAATTCTGTCACTGTGGATAAATTGACTAATTATGCTATTAAGCTATGTACACATCCTAAACCCTGAGCTTTAATAAATCTTATTCGAAAGTTCCCGATTATAATTAAAATCCGAAGATCTAAATTGGCTTTTGTAACTGAAGTCAACTCTTTGAAAATACCGATAGAACAGATTTTCCTGTTCAGGTCCTTATAATTTGTGTCTGCAAAATCCCTGTCTTGGGCAGTCGGAAAAGGCATGTTTAGCTATGGTTGGTTCGCTTGATGGTTTGCCTAATGTTGATCATGAGACGCAGTCAACCGACGCTTTAACCAAATGGCTGGAGGTCTTCTACCTCAAAACTTCAGCTAAACAAATTGTTTTGAGGTTGATGCTGGTTGAAAAAGTATTTAAACCAAACCACTTGAAAACGGTACTGTATTCTGCATAATCAAGATGACAAATGATCAACAGTAGTATGATGTTCGCCTCATTCATTGACTCTTCTTGGAGGTGTTAACCACAGACAGTTATTGAGTCGTGCTATTGAGAAAAAAAAAACACTGAATGAAAAAGATCTTAATACAATAGGTCGACGGAAGGGAACTACAAAGTTAGGCAGTACATTTTTTTCATACCATGAACTACGTTAAAGAAATGTAATGATTTCCTTTTAATAATGTAATATGACACCAATTTCAGGAATTTAAATTGTTGTAGCTGGAAGTATTTCGACGGCCAACTAATATTGCAGTCAACTTACGTTAAGAAATACCAAAATAGGGTGGATGAATTCCTTCGTGGTGATCTGAATGATGTGGATCAGTGATCCGTGATAACTCAGATCATGGTGCATCAACGGAACTAGTGAATCTCCCCTGGTCACGGATTCATCGGTTCCTTTGATGCACCATGATCCGAGTGATCTTGGATCACTGATCCTGATCCAGATCATCCCAAAGGAACACACCCTTTGTCTCCAGAAAGGAGAACTCTTCTCCAGAAGTGATTGATGTCAAGGAAACACATATTGAATAAACCCTTCGTTATTTTCTTGATTCCTTTGTTGGTTCGTGCTGTTGGCAAATCAGGGAATTAAGTGAGTCTCCCAGTATTAAAATGTTGCTTTACGAAGACGGTTACGGCTTTAGCAACCACTGTGGGCTTCATTTATCGCTTTCCTTTGCCTTTTTGCACTGGCATTCTATCTAAGGCTTTTTGTCGATTGTGAAAACTAAACCCGCATACCTCGTTAAATAAGAACTCGGAAATAACTTTTGCAACCGTCCAACGCCTTGCCAACTTGAAGCAACATGTCAACTTGCCAGCACCATAGAGTGGAGCTCTTTCGCCACATCAGAAGATGTTAACGCAACGATTTATCATTCAACGATAATTTTGTCAGTACCGCATCTATGAGATGCTTTCTGACTGTTTTTTTATGAAGTGCTGTCTGTACTTCTTTAAGAAAAGAATTGAGAACTCAGTGTTTAAGCAACATAATCTATCTCTAGTATTTATAAGTTCTTTTGTTAGTAACTACAGATTTTGTAACTACTCTACTAGGAGCAACAACACCATCAGCACCTACAGCAAATACAGCATCATCCTCGAATGCTGCACCAGATACAACTCCACCACCAACGGCTGCACCAGATACAACTCTACCGCCAACGGCTGCACCAG
>Ga0126339_10003667_pt1 | contig 11218 bp, 12 predicted proteins | sample OrbTmetagenome_2_FD_92532 | JGI IMG/M metagenome (GOLD analysis project Ga0126339, IMG submission 92532) | Coral microbial communities from Petempiche,Puerto Morelos, Mexico - Orbicella T R C metagenome | ecosystem: Host-associated > Invertebrates > Cnidaria > Coral | place: Petempiche,Puerto...
CACAAAGTTGCTAAGTAAGGATTATAACTGTCTTTTCTGGAAGTCCTGAACTTCCACAGTTAGTTGATCATGTTCCACTGAAGTCACAGTTGTACAAAGGAGAGCTACAAGCTTTCTTGTCTGCTCAAAACTACTTAGCGAGATGTAAGGGAGGCATAAGATATACCTGATCAGCTTGAAGGGATAAGAATAGTAGATAGAGAAGATAGACAACTTCAGAAGGTTGTGAATTAACAACCAGATTTCACTCTAAAGTAAACCTGTTACAGTGTGACTACCCCAACCAAGGCCACCCAACAAACTTCTGTACAACTGGGCAAGTGAAATCCTCAGATGTTTACAATAGATATCCCACAAATTGATGTTATGGCCAAGTTGTACAGTACAGAAACAATGACTTTGTAACCAGTTAGATTGGTTTAACATGCACACTGAAGTCCAAAAATGGCTTGCATAGCCCCATCCAGATGAAGTTAAGCAGATAACAAGTGAATATTAACAAGCAAAATCAAATAAAGATGCTCGGGCTGAGGAAGGTTAAACATTTTACAGACATTAAAACATTGACCGATTATTTCATGATGTGTTGTCTTTGACTCAGTCCCTCTGAAGCAAATGATAAATTTGTCCTCCTTGTATTTTAATGTAACTAGCTGTGTGAACTGAAGCTATCATCATTGTTTGTCTCATTACGTCTCATCATGTTTACCTGATGCTAACTTCGTTTATGTCTGTGTTTTAACTTTAGAATGATCTGGTGAGGGAATTAGATGGACATGTATTGAAGTGTGTCAAGGATCAGAATGGGAACCATGTGGTACAGAAGTGTATTGAGTGTGTTGACCCATCCTCTCTTCAGTTCATTATTGGTGCCTTTCAAGCTCAGGTAAATTTTGTGTGATTCAGGGTACAATTACTTATGTTCTGTGCAGTGCATGCATGTACATCTTCCAGAAGATATTTTTTGTTTGTATTCCATGACCCTATTATTGCAAGGGTGAATAGCACAAGCTGGCTTATAAATCATTTTCCAGAGGTTAAATGCTTATAAATCAAATAGACTCTCTACTGGAAAGTGGCTCATCTGGTAGAAGGTGACAGTGGAACCTTTTTGTGGGGAAGCTAGAGCCATTTTTTTTATTTATTGCCCTAAAGTAGCAGTTTAAAAAATTAACAACTCTGAGGTCTTTAAAGGGTTTAACTGTAGAATAACATGTCAAAAGTTCTGTTACGGAGTGAAATGTGTTTATTTATAGGTGTATGCTCTGTCAACTCATCCTTATGGGTGCCGTGTCATCCAGCGCATCCTAGAACACTGCATGCCAGAACAGACATCTCAAATACTGGATGAACTTCACCAGCATACTGAAAGACTAGTTCAAGATCAATATGGCAACTATGTGATTCAGCATGTCCTAGAACATGGCACACCTGAAGACAAGAGCAAGATTGTCCATGAACTCAGAGGCCACATTCTTATTTTTAGCCAGCACAAATTTGCAAGGTACTGTTTCTTTGAGGAAATTACATTGTTACCAGACTGGTATGAGTTGCTGTGCTACCTTTTTTACTGAAAGACCATGCGCATGCTTTTGCCTTGAAAGGGAAAATCTTCTTTTTAAACGTAGGTAAAGGTGTCTGACAATGGTTTACAGTACTTAAATTGGTGGATGTAGTACAACCCATGATCAGCATGTTAGGAAACCACATTTTACAATGTTTAATTAACCAGGTTGGGGTAATAGCCACTTAAACTTTATGCAACCATGCTTGGCTGATGACAAGATATCTAGAATCATCTGCAGCTCACAGAATGGGGGTTGAGACTTTAATGTTTAATAATAGGGATTACTGAGCTCGGTTTTGCTCATGAAAGTGTTATTTATCTTGTCAGTGGAAAGACATGTTATTTAGCATTGACTGGAAATTCTCATTCAGCTTTGAATGTAATGACATAAAAATGAGTTATTTTGTACAGAAGAAAACTTGGTGTGCAAGTTGCTATTCTATCTCTGTTTTGTAGTGCAAGGTTGTAAAACTAAGTTCTTCTTTGAAACTCATATTTGTAATTTAATTTTCAGCAATGTGGTTGAAAAATGTGTAACCCACGCATCTCGTGCAGAAAGAGCTATGCTCATTGATGAAGTTTGTAGTAGTAATGACAGGTATTCCTCTTGATTGTTTGTACCATTGAGTAATCTTATTTTTATTTCTTAGAATGTCTAATTTGGAGTAGTACAGACATCAATTGATGAGATTAATTTCACCCATTGACACCTGCATAGAATTGCACATGACCACCCCTAATTTCCTGGCGTTTTTTTTTTTTAATATTTCAGAGCAAGCAAAAGCACAAAAAATAAACCATATAGGCAGTAACCACAAACACAAGGTCGGGTTTCAAGACATCATTTACCTATAGTTTAATAACTGAAGGGCCAAAATATTTAAAAAAATATCAAAAAAAGAACTCAACCTGGTGTGTAAAATCGATTAGAAAACAAGAAATAATATTACCAGGTATCTCTTTGTGTGCGAAAAAAATTCCAAACAGAAGTCGAGAGCATTGATTATGCATAAATTAATTAATAACAGTACCGATCAAAAGAAGCCTAACAGGGAACGCTTGACAGGACTCGTTCTGTTGCTGTTCCACACGCGTTCCCGTTCTGTAATAAGGTGATTGGATAACTGTTCATAAACACTCAACATTTTGTGATACTTTTAGTGGAAAGGAAAAAATAGGAACTCTGTTCTCCCTGGTTCCATTGTTGGAGCCTCGTAACCATTGACGCCTATGCCACCCTAAAAATAAGGATAGTAGTAAAAGGAAAAGTGAAAAAAATATTTAAAAAACCAAAGACCCTAAAGACGTACGTCACTTTCTTGTCCAACAACGAAATCTCTAAATTTTGATTTCTGCGCATGCCCCATCAAAAATGTCTTAAAATGCAATGCTAGTGGAAAGGAAAGGCATGCTGTCATGTTGCAAATGTCTTTTCGAGTAGATTGGAGCTAATTTGGCTCATATCCAGGCTGACAATGTCCAAAAAATATATGTTTTTGGCAAAAAGCTCCAGGAGACAATGGGCTAAACGTTGATTTGTAGTTTTCCTTTCCGGTTTAAGTCCCAAAGAAGTTATTAGGAATGAAAACAAGATGTTGGAAGTTTGTAGATTTGACCTGCAAGGCACCATGGTTATAAACACATTTTGAACTCACAATTTCAAGACTAAAAACCATCTTCTTAGGACCCGTAAAGTCGTCAAAAAATATGCTCAGGAGGTCAATTCTGATTGATTTATTCGTCCTTAACAGCAATTGCTGGTTTGCACTGTCACGCACTGTGACACCAAATATCGTAACCGTTCAATAAATTATCTCAAAAATCTGGGATTTGATAGATGATTGTTATATAAGCAACCTCGCCAAGATTGAGGTCTGAGCGGTTTTTCATTTGTGTGTTATTTGGAGAAGGGTTTAACCCAAATTTATACAGCTTTGTATGGAGACACCATGCTGGTGCCCCTCGGAGGGACACAAACGTGGCAGGCGTAAAGTAACAGAAACATCTGTCATTGAGTTTTGCTATTTAAACGAAAAGTTATTAGAAATATAGCCGTGTTTTCAAATTTCTGTGGCATACTGTTGGACAGTGCCTGAATCTCCCACCTGTGGGGTTTGCTTTCAAAATCAAATGGCACAGAGCATTGGCTGCTGTCTGGCTTAGGGTAGAAATTAAGGTTAGGAATCTGTAGAATGGTTGGTTTTCATTGATCGTAGTAAAATACAACTCATGCAAACCCTGAAATAGACAAAGCACTTAGTCAGTGAGAGCAATTTAATACTTTACCATGAGGGGTACAACAGGGAATTTTAAGTGCGTTCAAAGTGGTGAGACACTGTCTGTAAGTGGTGGCTGTCAGGACTTTGTAGAGTTTAGACTGAGTGCCAAGTACTCTTTGCTTTATCTGATCTTGTCCCATTTACAGTTTTATTTTAGAATTTTTAAATGTTGGCTAACCTGTGACATGGTGATGATATTGAATCTTATTTGGTACAATTTTCTCTTCCTGTAGTGCCTTGTATACCATGATGAAAGATCAGTTTGCAAATTATGTCATCCAGAAGATGATTGATGTGGCTGAACCCCCTCAACGTAAACTCCTGATGCACAGGATTCGACCTCATGTTGCTACACTGCGCAAGTACACATATGGAAAACACATTTTGGCAAAGTTAGAAAAATATTACATGACCATGAAGCCCACACCTGATTTTCTCCCTTTGACCAATGGTCCTTTACTTTAGAAAAATTTCTTATCCCAGCCATGTTGTTTTCTTCCAAATGTTATCAGACTATTTTGAATAGATGTTTTAAAATTTCATTCTTAAAACATGAATCTTAAAGCTGATTTTGATCTAGATTTACTTTCAATTGATTCAGTTGAGCATAGTTTTCATCTTTGTATTATTGTAAATTATTCAGCTTATATTATCCTGTCTAGTGAATTGTTGCTTTAAAGTGTTTTAGTGTCTTTAAACAAAGTATGCAAGGTGGTTCTTACTGGCAAGTTCAAACATTGTCAGATTCAAGCTTGTATTTTATCATTTCAGTGGACTGTTATGAATCTTAATGAACTGGCTGTGAAAGAGTTCAGCCGCACTCGGAAAATTAAGTTGCATATCAATTGCATGCCTAGCATAACTTATAAATTTATTGTGAATTATGTATGTTTGTCGAAAGATGATCATAGTCCTGATGGATTGAAGAGATTTTTGGAAACGTAATAGTTGCACATACATGTACTCAACTGAACAAAGTGTAAAACAGAAACAACAAATAATGCTGATCATATATGAAGAGCAAAGACATTTTCTTGGTATTCTTATCCTATGTGGGTTTTTAGGAGTTGTAAACGTTTATCAATTCAATACTGTTGTAATAATGCAGTGGACATTTTACTATGAAACATGAGCCTTCAAAAAGAAATGAATTATGTATAATAAGTTAAGTGTACAATTGTACCATATGTACAGGAGATGGCTTGTTAGTATGGATAGTTAAGGACTGTTAATCTATTGCCTGTAAATTGTAATGATTTTGAATAAGCTTAGGAACATTCTTATGGTTGGTGAATTTGAATCTGTGGTAATTAGCCTGTGCTTGATAATTCAGAGTTGTTCAATCTTGGATATTTGTTTCCTCAACAGCTAGTTAGTTCAGTGGAACACTTTTTCATTCCAAAACCGAGTAGTAGACTAGGAGCAAGTCCATCTTATAATGAATTTTGAACACTGAATTTTCTTACACTTAGCATATTCTGTGGTAGGAAAATTTGTCAGGTCAATGCATTTGAAGAGATCTTGCATATTTGCTTTGTCTGGTAAGCTACAGCGTAATTCCAGGAAGAAAGAGAGTCAGTTAAATCAATTCCTTTTCACTTCAATCGTTCGGTTGCAATTGTAGAAGGTTATAAAAATTGCTTGCTCAAATACTGTTTTTGCATTCTGTAGCAAACCTATTAGCATGTACAGGATAAAAAGTTGCAGCTGAGTAGAATCTATTGCTAGAACATGACTATCACTGCTTTACAGAAATTAAAACCTTATGGCGACAATGGTAATGACAACACTGTTGATGTGAAAATTGATGATGAGCATTCCTCATGTAATAAAGAGAGAATTGCCGAATACTCACAAGTTAATGTTTTTCCAACCTTCTAATAGTTGTAATTGATTTTAAATATCACTATTAAACTACCCGGTTCTTGCTTCAGAATTAAGAACAAGAAGTGTAAATGTTTCAATTAATGATGAAAAATCTTTCTTAACCATGCCTAGCTGGCCGATGGATAGTTAGGTCTGAATATATAATTAACTGTTGTTTATTGAATGAGTGAGCTCTAACCTTGAGGAGACATTAAGTATCGCTTGATTGCCAACCATGTTTCAAGAACATTCAAGTTTCTATGTTTTGTACGTATGTTGTGAAATATTTGGATTTAATTCAGTCCACATGAACAACCCGAGCTTCTATATATTTGATTCAAAACATTGTAACAAAATTAAACCATAAAGTAATAATTTTTCAAGTTATTAGATGTATACCTTTGGCCACTTTAATGAAATTCCTGTACATTTTGTACATTTGTAAATGACCACCCGTGAATACAGTGTATTACTTTGTAACCAACGTACTGTATAAAGAACCTGCAAATACTTGTTACACTGACGATCGTAAAGGGCAAGTCGTTGTTTTGTGTAGTAAGGGTTGTATTTTTTCAAAAGTCTGGTAATATCGATTATCTCTGGTTTCCTTTGGTTCTCCACAAAATAACGACTTGTCCTTGTGACTCGATGCCGGGCAGGGCAGTTTTCCTTTAGTGACTAGTTCGTTCCACTGTTCATATGTATCCAGGAATAGACTATAAATAAAAAATGACATGGTATAGAGTATGGATTCTGTATCATGTCAATCAAATGCATGTAGAACTTACTGCCGTTTTAGGTTTTAATGTAATTTTAACAGGTTCGTTTTTTCCCGAGCCTTACAGGTGTCATGAAGCAGAAGGGTTTGTGTTTTGTATTTTATTGTGTAATACTGATAGTACCGCCTTGTACAATGTATGCGGTTGTGTAGACGATTGTAAATGATGTAAAGAAAGTAGTCTTTTGAATTGCTGTATTAAAGGTTAAGGTGGTTGCACAAATAAATCGTTGTTTATTGCTGTGGCTTGATAGGTCATATACTCATGACGGCTACAAGTTGTGATAGAAAGGCATTGACATGGCCAGTAGCTAACACGACTGAGCTGCTCGCCTAAGATTTTTTTCACAGCCGCCGGCCAATTGCTGTGTGTTTTGCCGGGGAAAAAACATCAAGTAAACGAGTAATAATCATGGATTAGCTGAGTGCGTTCGAGTCAATACAGTTAGGGACTGTGCAATAATTTCCTGGAGGGGAGGGCTGGGAAATGGGTGGAATATGCCCTAAAACTAAGTCATACCCCCCTCTCATTAAGCAAAAATTTATTTCAACCCCCTCCCCTCCCCCTCACATAATGATAATATTAAGGCTAACCGTCCCCTCCCCCCTCTTGAAAAAAGTTTCCTCACATTGATTCCCTCATACCTAGTTTACTTGTTGGAGTTCTTCCTCCGGAACAAACATCACTTCAAATGACTCTTCGACGTGTGTCGAAGAGTCATTTGAAGAGTCGTCAGAATCACTGGACTCTGAGCTTGTGTCGTCTTCGCATGAATTGGGAGATTCCTCATCTACAGCATCTGACACTAAGGTTTCCGCGTGCGTGGGTGAGGACTCGATCAATCAACTCGGCCTTGCTTCCACTTATCTTAAGACCTTTTTGATTAAGATACATTTTCAGCTGCTTGTTGGTAAGCGCTTTTACATCTTTTTTAATTGTCCAAGAAATAAGCGGAAGAGTGTTCTTTCTCTTACTCTTTGGCTTTTGCATGGAGGAACTCGAGGTGCTGTACATAACTTTTACATGCAGTCTCGTCCGTGTTGTACTGGGAACATACTTCTTGCAGACCTTTCTTCAGATAGGAAAACAACAGTTCATAGATCAGAACACCTTGGAGTAGATAAATTTGTCAGTTTTATTCCAATGTTAGTGTTTGTATTTGAACTCTAAGAACTTCCACTACTTTTCCAGTTTGCTAAAAGGAATGAAAAAGTAATGCCCCCTGTATGTATTAAATTTTACATCCACCCCCTCCCCCCTCTCTCTCTTGTTGTCATTTTCTCCTATGCACCCCCCTCTAATTTTCCAAACCCCCCTCTCTCTCCAGGTAATTATTGCACAGTCCCTTACAAGCATTGGATACTGCCTGGATAATTATATTGTCACACCACGTTCCTGGTTTTGACATTTGCTTTGTTAATTTTGGCAAATATCATCCACCATGCGAATTTGTAAGTGCAAATCAGCAGTTTTATAGAGGTAATGTGATACAGACTTAAAAAAGAAAACAGTCGCCACTGCCGGTGCTACGAACATCCTACGGAATTACAGGCTAAAGGCTTAAATTTGCAAGTCTTTCACTTAGGCAACCCCAGGCTAAGTCTCCATTGACATCTCCGGGAAACAAACCTCCTTTTAAACAATTTAATATTGTAATAATTTCCAGAATACATCTAATATTTTCATGCAATCTATCACTGAGTTACATAGATTTTCGGAGTAAATATTACTCTTAAAGCCCAATTTATATTTGTTGATTTTATGACGAACACGGTATATTTTGAAAAATAGTGGTAACTTCTACACCAAAAGGACACTTCAAGATTTGCGGCCAGCGGTCCTCAGTCAACGTCTTGTAATCTACGGTCTGAGGTCCACTGTATGGAGTCTGTAATCTGTAGTCTGCAGTCTGCAGTCTGCGGTCTGCGGTCTGCAGTCTGTAGTCTGCAGTCTATAGTCTGCAGTCTGTAGTTTGCAAATGTCAGACACCGCTTCAAATCCTCGATCGATATTCAAAACTTAAGCCTTGTTCTCATATGCCACCGACATACCTGGGACATACCCGCCGGCATGGCCCGGATCATAATCCGAATCATAATCATAATCATAAGCCGAATCATAATCTATTCCAGGCATTGACCGTCGGCTTGCCTGCGAAGTTGAGCTGAGTTCTTCGCAGGCAAGCCGGCGGTTGTAAACATCATCTGCGGGCGCAACGTACTCCAGTAAGACGATTCGATCCATATCTACAGGTAAAATGGTTGAAAATTGCGCAATTCGATTTGCATTTCGCGCAAATTTGAGTACGTCGGCGATCCATCGCAGGTGCGCCGGGGACCCACTGGGACAGATCGCTGAACGTTGTCAGTTGCAACCGGCGACTACGTCGCAGGTAGGTCGGCGGGATATAAGAACCAGGCTTTATGTAGAAGTCAAATCGAAGCTTCAACCCCCCCCCCCCCTCCCCGCCCCGGGCATACCCCGGATATTTGACGCCTTTTCCTGCACGGGGTGAAGGGAATTTGATCATCTTAGTCTTCCCGGGGGTGGGGCATTTGATCACCACTCATAAGGGGTGGGGAATTTGATCGCTAGCCTCGATTTCATGTCATGTGTCCCGCTGATTCCACGAGGGCTAATAAATCATGGCGGAGAAAAACTTTGATGAATTCAAAGAAAAAGATTGCGGATTCGTCGCGGATTCGCGGCGGATTGGTTGAAAACCAAAGGCCTACACAAGCTTTGTTCCGTATTATAATTATTGAAGAGGCCTTCAAGCAGGGGATTGAAGCTCAAGGCGGCCTTATCACATCGGCTAAAAAGTGTTGCCTTTCCTTAAAGGAAGTGAAGATTTGGGTTAGCCATCTTCAAGAAAAGAAGGAAAACCGTGCAAAGGCAGTGCAGAAAGCAAAAGAAACAAGAGGAAGGAAGAAACAAAAGTGATTTCAACAGAAACAAACATATTTTACACTGATATATTCTTTAAATAGTTTAAGTTCATTTTGAAAACTACGCAAATTTGAAAGTTCGCATTGATACTGACAGAGCGGTAGTAGCATACAAATTTATAGTTATGTTCTACATCGACAGAGTGCTAGTATGATTATTTCAATTAAACTAATAAAAGTTTACATAATTAAAGGTTTAATAATTTGACACCAAAATTTGGCAACTTAATAATTGTTTCTCTTTTACTGATGTGTCCAATATTTAACAAAATTGGCTTCAGTGAAACAGAGGTATTAAATTCACATATTTTAAATTGAAATATTCTCTACGTGTTTCTCTACGAGTAGAACATTGGTCTAGTGTAATAATAACATACAGTTGATCCACATCGACAAAACGCTGCTTTTATATTAGAGGTTTATTGATAATAATTCGACATCAAAGTTTGTCAACTTTGTTATTTGTTCTCTTTGATTATTACCTGTTACCTGTCCTCTCCGTGCCTTGTGGCATGTAGGGCCTTGGTTCTCTTTGGTGTTGTCTATTAAACCATGTTTACATACACAACTTCACAAGCATAATAGAAGCTACTGAAAAGTTAAAACAGTAATCTGGTAATTTTTCCGGGGGTGGGGAAATTTGATCACCTGAAATGGACCTATTATGGGGCATTTGAACAGCTTTTTGGCCCGGGAAGGGTAGGATTTGAACAAAAATTTTCCAAAAATTGAAATGCCTGGGGGGTTGCCCGGGGGGAGAGAGTGTTGAAGCTTCGATTTGACTGGTACATTACTTGAAAACGTACAACCGATCGTCATGGTTTGAGGACTCTGTACTCGTTGATCTTCCATTCTCAGGCCACCTAATAATTGATTTGTATTTTTCCTTTCTATTTTTAATCTCAAAGTAGTAATTTCTCTACATGTCAGGAATGAAAACAAGACCACATGAGATCGAGGCCATTTGTGCCACGCAGCCGGCCAGTCTAAGCTGGCGTCCAAACCCTGAAATCATGTGGCATCGCGATCGAGAGCCGCGGGACATCATAAGTTCCGCGGGAAAAACGATCGAAATAGTATGCGTTCTCCTTCGTCGAACGCAATTAAGAAGCTTTAAGAGCTTAGAACAGGGACTGGATGACCCCTTTCGGATGAAAGGAGCGGCGCAGCATAGTGAAACCTTTATAAATTTAATCACGCGATTAACGAAAACCTGATTCAAAGGGCGCGAGAGTTTTCGGATTAGCTCCAACTATAAAGACTTTGACGAGACCAGCGTGACTAATTTGTGACACAGGACAGCTTGCGTGACGAATAAAGATACTACATTCACCGACCTATTGAAGCTGACGTTAACGAAGTTAACGAACAGAAACCCGACACCTGTCACTACAGTAGCTATACCCAAGTGTCGTACCCTTTCCGAGACCATCTCACGGATCCTACTGCCCTACAACATCCGTGTAACCCACAAACCTACAACTTCGTTACGACACTGACCAACGTTAAAACAGGGATGAATCCAGCAGCAGACCGGGAGCAAATGCTCCGACTGCCAGGCTTCCTACATCGGTGAGACTGGTAGAAACCTTTACACGAAACTGACTAAACACAAACAAGTTGCGAGAAATGGTGACGCCAACAATTACCTTGCTAAAATAAAGAAGCCCCGACTGTGCTCTGTTCTGTTGTAAAGCACGCAGGAAGCGGTAGAGCACGAAAGAAGTGTAGGGGAAAACACGAGACGTAGTCGAGTGTTTTTCCCTACTTCTTGAGTGC
>Ga0126339_10003668_pt1 | contig 11218 bp, 2 predicted proteins | sample OrbTmetagenome_2_FD_92532 | JGI IMG/M metagenome (GOLD analysis project Ga0126339, IMG submission 92532) | Coral microbial communities from Petempiche,Puerto Morelos, Mexico - Orbicella T R C metagenome | ecosystem: Host-associated > Invertebrates > Cnidaria > Coral | place: Petempiche,Puerto...
AGCCTTGATATGGGTATGTTTTTAAAAAGAAGCCACTTTTTCGTCATTATCGAAAAGAAAATCAACAAAAGCCCTTCACAAATTACGTTTACGGTAATTTAACATTGGTCTGAACTAGGGAACTTATTATAACGCAGGTCTGAAACAGGGTTTTGATTTAAGGCTTAGGTCATAAATAGGGTTTTGAATTTTTGGTCAGGTCATAAATAGGGTAGGGAATATCGCAGATTTTGGTCATAAATAGGATAAGGGTTTTGGGAAGCGGGCCGCACACCCCCACCCGATTTTTCTGGGAGTACCCCCCCAGGAGACGCCGTCACTATCGGTTACAGAGTACGTAGGAAATTGTCCAATTTCAAAGCGAATTAGTCGTCTTGGCTTCGATATCAGGTGCTTTTGCTTCTAGCAGGGCCTCTCTGTCCACCCTGATATAAATTACCTATATACACTAAACAAAGATGTCAGTCTATAATTATGTATCTGTGAAGGGATGAATACCAACGTTGTCACGGTGAACTCAAACGCAACTTCCTATGTACATGTAAATCAAATCCTAGCTTCTCGCCCCCAGACGTTCGCATGGCAATTCTTGGCCAGCATGCACAGAATAGCAGTTCAGTAGCAACTTCGTCTTGATTATTCTAGTCAGTCTGTCGTAAATGCACCGCCAAGTAGAATCAGCTTGACAAACAGGTTTCTTGACTCACATACAGCAGTTACGTCTGTGCAGAATATTTAAGCCGCCCCTTGGCTTTATTTGCATCAGTGTCGGAATGCAATGAGATCGTACGCAAAAGTAAAGGAAACAGGCAAACTACCTTAATTTGCTGGACTGATTTCTTGTCGCTGTAAACCCAGTGAGATCGAAGACATTTGTTAAAGAGCGATATCGTATTATCTGTTTATCCCGAAGACTGACAGATGAAGTGAAGTGGAAAAGCTCCATTTCCTCGAGCTCTAGCTCGCTCCCACTGACTGAGCTGTTCGCGTCCATATTTTAATTTGCAACATTGCGGCAGACATCCTGATGATAAACTGATAACCTAGGTTGGTTAAAGATGGATAAACATTAATTAAGATCTTGATTAAGGGAAAAAAGACCGAGGGAATTATTATTGGAATCATCTTGGAATGCTCTGTTGATTTTCGTGGAATTACAATAATGCAACTCTATTTGTTTTTCTATTGCAGCAAGTGACATGTCAGATATAGCTGGAGAAAGGTATAAATCATTGTTAATCGTAAACGAATCAAGCAATGCACAGGTCACTCTCTACCTTTATCCCACATGGGATTTCATTTGCTGGCTTTCCTTCGAGTCAAAAATAATCAAACCAAACGGCGGGAAGTACCTTCATCGCAGCAGTAAGGGTTTCAAGTTCAAGCTCGAGGCTATTAAGTTTGAAGATGGCCGTCGATCAAAGCAGACCCTCCAAGAACTTGAGGAGTGGACTGAAGACAAATTACTCAAGATCACTAAGTCACTTGATATCTCTGAGGGAAGGCTGGAAGATTTCCCAGAAGAGAAAACAATATGTTTACGAAAAGTACAACGAGACAAAGAACTGAAAAGTACCAGCGGTAGACGAAATCTGTATGAGATTTTGGGTTTAGACATGAAGCAAGTTCGAAAAATGCCAAAGCAAGACCAAATCAAAGCCATCAAGAGGGGGTTCCAGAGAGAAATACAGCGCTGGCATCCCGATAAAAATTTTGGCGATGATGAAAATGCAAAGGAGATAATAATAGCACATGAAATTCTCAAGGATGAAGAAAAGAGAGCACGTTACCACAATGAGGCTGACTACGACAATGGCTGGTTGTCACTAAAACGCTTCAAAGCAATTTTTTGGCCCGAATGCGTCACAGAGGAGCAAAAGAAATCCCGCAAGCATAGAATGATTATGTTTGCTTTGTCACTTGGAATTGTAATTGGAGGCATTGCCCTAACTGTCTGCACAGGTGGATTAGCGACACCAGCATTAGTAGCCACTGGAGGGGTGCTTGGAGGTGGATTAATTGGAGCTGGACTGCAGTCCTTACAACACACTGTGAGCAGAAAGTCCGTTGTTGATGAGTGTGACAAAAAGCAATGGCTGATCAAAGCAGGGATCGGGTTTGTGGGTGGAGCTGCAACCGGAGGTGCGGCTGTAGGCATCACAGCAGGAGTAGCGGGCCTCGGAGGCGCCGCCATGGAGTCTGCTGCTCTCACAATGGGGCAGTACGTAGGAATTGGAGCCGGAAGTGGCGCTGTGGGTGGAGCTGCATCATCCCTTGCCACAGATGCTGGCAGGAAGTTTGCGGATGGAGAGAATGTTACATGGAAGCAGGTCCTTGGTCATGCGGTATTAGGGGCTGCTGTGGGTGCTGCTGCAGGAGCAACTGGAGGTGCTGTAACCAAGTCCGTTGTTGGCATTGAAGCATCTGCAGCCACTGCAAACCTCGAGGGAGAAATTGGGGAACAGGTTGCTATACTCACTGGAGCAAGACGTCTTGGCAAAATTCTCGCCCAAAGAATTCCTCGCGCGTTAACCGAAAACGGAACGGAGGCGGTCATGGGTTCTGTCACTCAGTTTACTGAGGAACGACTCGACGATTCTGTGGAAAATCGAAGCCCCGGGAAGCACTTGGTGGACGGAGTCCAGAATGTGGCTGTTAGCAGCGTGAAAGGTCTTGTTCAAGAAAGCGGTAGTGCTATTGCATCGCATGCGTGGAGCGAATTCAAAGTTGACAAGCGGGTAAAGAAGGAGCACTCTCAGCAGCTCATCACTCCTTCAGTTGATGATGATACGAGCGTGATCGGACCCCGTGTGGACTGTGAAAACGAACATATCACTCGTGGAAGAGTCAGACGGGAGTTATCTGAAGAAAACAACGAGCATCGGATCAACTGGAGAAACGATAGCAAATACTCGTTTTCCTACCAGCCACTTGTCCCGGAGGAAGATCAAGGAGCCACGCTTAGCACAATCTTTGAAGAAGATGGCGTCCGTGACCAATCCGACGATGAAACTGTCAGGCATAGCACAGTTGTTGATCATGAAGATGTCGTCCCCGTACAATCAAATGTCAGTGATGAACCAGAAGACTGCAAAGTGAAATATATATCTGAGGGTGCTTGGATCTCCAACATGATTGTCAGCTATTTCCTAAAAGGCAAAAGAAACACACAAGAAGTTCGTGGGAGCGGAAAGTCTGTCACTGTTCCAGGCAACGCAACGCGACTTGAGGTGAAATTTCAAGTGAAGCGTCCCTTTTGGGGAGATATCAAGAAATACGATCGTTTCAAAAGGTGTTGGTGCGAGCCCGATCAGCCTCATGTCTTCAAGTACAACACTCCACCACCACTTCGCACGTTTACCATCAGTGGAGGCCTATGGTATGAGGCCGTCATGAGAGTCAGCAATGAGTATCACGACGAGACAAAAGAAATGTGACTTGCTGAGGATCGCTATCTGTTCTCTTCGAACTGTGACATCAACCTCGTTCCCAGGGTCTTTCTCTTGCTCCAGGAGGCGGGAGGAAGGTAGACCTGGGAACGAGGTTGAATGTAACTTTGTGCGATTTCAAACTGAATGTCGGAACTGATGTTTATTTTTTTTTTCTACATCCTGCGATTGACCTTAAAAACTCGCTTTATTACAATAGTAAATAGTTTTCCTTTGTGGAAATAACTTTTCTTTCTTTTCTTGTCTTGCTGACAGGATAAGCGTGTTTGAAGTTTCCCTACCTGATCTTACAACCAATCACAAGAATTCAAACACCTGTCTTGGCCTAATGCATCAGGCAGAATCCATGAAATGTTTTTCTCGCGCCCAGTTGTTCAAAGTACGTTGCGTGACGACTTTCGACCAAACCAACGAAGGGCTACTTTCGATCTATCGACAAATAGTTCACATACACAGAAATAAGTTTTGTGGCAAGAAAATATAATCTAACGTCTAATTTTTTCCAGAACATGTAGTGTCAGTACTCCATGCAAAATGAACTGGATTCACCATTATGGTATCAGAGGATATTTTATTAGCTCAAAAGAACACTGATTTTCAGATTTATGTCAGAGGTCACTTTAACTTACTATTAGTTCAAAGAATAACTGGTTTTGTTTAGGGAAGATCTCATTGTCTTCTCCCAGGTATAGGAAATTATGTTATTAGATCAAAAGAGGCTTGGTTTCAGACAAGATTTCTTGTCATTTTATAAATAACTCACACTTAACAAAATAGTACACAACAAGGCATAAAACCTAGATGAATAATTAAAAAGAATAGAAGAGGCACTGTTTGTTAAAGATGCAAAATATGTCTGGTAGTTCCAATCATTTATTCATAAAAGCAAGTTCTTTGTTTATTTTTGCTGGTTTGCATTATTTATGAAATATGACAGGCTTCTCTTCCAATCAAAAATGAGCGCGACGTTTGAATTATTTCAACCCAAATTCGCTCCTAAGGCCCTTGTTCTTCCTGGTCTTACAGAAGTGAAGGGCTTGGAAACGAGACTGGTGTGACAAGAGACGGTTTTGAGCATGCGCACTTGGTCTGAAAAGTCATACTCACACCTCCGTCTCAAAAATCTGAACGGGAAAGAAAAAACAAAAAAACCGCAAGGTTTTTTTTTAAGTTAACCAGGGCCATGAGTAAGCCATTTTGCAAAATACACTTTGTTTCCCACTAGATAACGATAAAATACTGCGCAATGTCACTTTCTAGGGACAACAGCACAGTTTCTACAACAAGTTACACAACTGACAACCACTCAAATTGATTTGCTGGATTTCTCGCATTATACTCTCCACTAAACAATAAACTGTATATATAGAAATAAAAAAACTTTAAGCATCAAAGAAATATCTTTCAATTTTGATTCTTGACATAGTAGTATATGTCAATAGATTACTTAAGACTAAAGATCTTATAATGAAAATGATTTGCCCATTTAATTGCTCATAAATATAATGTATGGTGTTGAATCACAATTCCAACCTGGAAATCTGTTTTTATTGATTACCCAGGATAAAAGTGATAACAGTCGATAATGGGTGCTTTGATTTCATTTCTGAAAGTTCTCACTTCTCAGTTACCAATACACAGTTATAATTTGCGCCACTTTTGGCAACCTATTTTTAGCTCTTCTAAAAACGCTGCTAAAAACTGTTTGAACTGACATTGTTATCCTTTTAGTAACAAAATACATTTTCAAGACTAACAATAATATTTCAGATGACAGTTTCCTACTGAAAAACATGGCCATACTGGGAAAACTTGGACAACCTGGGCATAACACGACTCCAACCCCTCCCCTCCCTCCCCTAAATCTCCACAACTGCCACCCCCCCTTACTTCTTACTGCCAGTTCACAACACAACCATTGCCCTTGTTGTGCTTGTTGTTTCTTTCAAAAATACTGCTTATTAAATTTACAGCTAAGTATTAAACATTTTCTATTACAATTCATCCCTGAGTAAGGTATATCTGTTATAACTTGGAGCAAGTTTTTTGAACACTGTCTCTGGCGGTGAGGTTTGTTCCTTTTTGCCTGATCCGCTTCCAGTTCTTCCTGTCTTGCCTGTCTCAGCTTCAGTTTCTGTACCTTGATTTGTTTCTGTTCCTGTGTTATCATCAGTCTGGTCAGCAGTGGGATCCTAAATAGAATGAAAGAATTCATGATCTCAATCCATTGAATTTTTTTTTGAGAGATACAGAAAAATTTTAATAGGGTAGGGATAAACCAAGAATGAACAAAGATTGACACAGATTGTGGACAATGTTACTACCTCTTGCTCTTGTTCCTGTTCAGGATCTGGTCCATGGTGAAACTCTCTGTGAAGCTTTCCGGAGTGCAAATCTTGAACAAACTTCCTTAGCTTTCCTGGTGTCCTACAAATGACAAAAACATTATCATTGGCACTTAGAACAAACAAAATCTTTCCTAGTACCTTACTCGATTATCCACCATACACTGTACATACTTATACAGAGGGTTAGTGGCACAGAAGTCACCACAGTGATAAACCGGTTACAACAGGCTACACCATGTGACTGCTGGTCTTTGAGGGAAGAAATATGACTCTTATCATTAAAAGCTGCTTGTTACACCTTCAAGCATCTAATCACATTAAAGGAAGTCTTATCCCCTCTACTGGCACATTTTCCTTATCTCGTAACCGACTCAAGAAATTTAAAAATCTCGTAAATACCTACTTTCCAACCTTGAAGGCAAATGAAAATTGATTTAAAAATCAGGAAATTGGAGAAATCAAGGGGTAAAATTACAGTGTTCAACTGAGGGGAGGGAACAAGTTTTGGTTTCAGTTACCAGGAGGTTTGAAAAAACTATTGTGTAATGTACCAGTGGCAATTTGCTCTAGCAGCAAAGGTTTCTTCAAGTTTTTGCACTTACTTGATATCATCAAACTTTGGAAGAAGATACATGTGCTTAAAGCTGTCAATGGCAACAAGAGGAAGGTCCTGAAAATATAACATGATGAACAGTCATTTGACAAGAGGATGGTACCAGTTGTGGAGGATACATTGTATGGAGACCTGTCACTACACTTTTAAGTAGACTGACAAGACATTAATAGGGGGCCACGGCAGAGTGCACACAGCTACCCAAGAATGCATGAAACCAGCCTCTCCCTCCTAAAGAAATTATTTTGAAATCTAGTGTCTTAAAATCTTTGCAAGGACATGTTTTGGTAGATTACCTGTATGACTAGAAACTACTCAAATTCAGTGTAAATGACCCAGGTTTTCCACAACATCTGCACAAACATCAAGCAAACTATGATTGTGGAATCTATTTGCACGTCTATGCTTGTTGAACCACAGCATGCAATGATTGCGAACTCCAACTAGGAAATGGATGCTTTACAATTTTTTTTCAAAAGTATTTAATAACTGTAAGACTTCTTAGCGGCAGTAATGGTAAAATGCTCAAGCTGATGATGATGATGATGATCATCATCATCATTAACTGAGTTTTTGTAATCCCTATATACCTCTGGTCCTTTCCCTAGATGGTGGAGTGGATGAGAAAATTTCAGGCCATCAGCGATGAGAAAATTAACACTTCCTGCAAAAAAATAAAAAATAAAAAATTACAAACATACAGACCTACATGTATGCTACATTGAGGCAATAACTTGGTCTTGGTGGCTTTGTGACTGAAGAAACATTTTGCTGGCAGAAAGCTGCTGTTGAGAACTAATGGTTTTAGGCAGTGATGATAAAAGAAGCAATGCAAAAAGATGTGATAACTTGTTGTAATCATTAATTAACCACTTATAACCTTTTTACAAAGCATGCAGGAAGTGAGGAGAGAATGAAACAGGTGAAGAAAAAACTCATACCATTTGATTTCTCTTAACTATGGTCCTACATGTTCATAACAAGAAACTCTGTGTACTGGTGCGACATCCATCACTTCACAGCAAAAGGCAAATAATTATTAAAGTTACAATCTTAGGCTTAAAGGGTAAAAATCATTGCCACAGTAGTATAGGGAGGTGCAGTGGCCTCATGGTTAGTGTGCTCGTCTCCAGATCGAGTGGTGTGGGTTCAAGCTCTGGCAGGGAACATTGTGTTGGGCAAGACACTTTACTCTCACAATACCTCTTTCCACCCTAATGTATAAATGGGTACCAGCAAATTTGATGCTGGAGGTAACCCTGGGATGGACTAGCATCCCATCCCGGGGAGCAGAAATTCCTCTAGTCGCTTCATGCTAAAGAAACCAGGATAAGCTCTGACCCGATGAGCTACTTGGCTCATATGCAGACTTAACCTTTAAAAACCTACCTACAGTAGATTAAAAAGGGGTTCCAGGCTTACCTTTCTCTTGAATGAGCTGTTTAGCAACTTCTGATTTAAAAAGCTCAATGCTGGCAGTATCTTCAGGATGGTGAAACAGCAGAAGAAATGGAAGTCCTTCTTCAGTCAGCTCTTCTGCATTCTCAAATGTGATCTCTCTAACCAGAGGAATGCACTTGTCAGAAACCCAAGTCTTCAAGAGATCATAGTTGCCAAGATCTCCCATGTACACCATGTCTGCTTCTGGCCCTCGCTATATTAAAAAAAATAAAACATCAACAAGAACAACAATAAAATTAATATTACATATAACTGCACATTTAACTACAGAAATTGTCAACAGTGTGTGCATACTGCAAAGGAGAAACAATACCCTGTACTAAAAGTACCAGGAATCCTAAGCTAATAAGAGACTTAATGAGACAGTGAGATTATGTGCACTGGTATTAATTACAGATTGAATCAGTTTCCACTCACATTTTGAGGTCTGTAGGCAATATTTTCTCCAGTTTGTCTTTCTTTGAGGGATGCATCCCTACAAAAACAAACCCAGGCAACAATTGTAATTTATAAAGCTAAGAAGTTCTTCAGAGAAAAAAAAAACTTCTAACAGTTACGCACAGTTTCCTAATAACTTCTGAAACTAATTACTGACAGTAGTATCTGCTCATTACCATTGTATATGCATATATGCAAAACTCTACTAATGACATGGCAATTCTACTAGGGAGGGGAAGGGGAGGGGGAGGACAGTAGTTCACATGGTCTAAGGACATACTTCTTGAAATATATACTGTATATAATGTACATGTACCTGTAGGACATTTAAACTGTCTGTTATGTGCTTTAAAATGTGTTGAGATCGTCTTCAAGAAACAAATAAAAACTTGAGAACTACTATCTCAAAGATCTACAGTCCAACCCTTATTAACCAGCCACCTGTTAAATGGCTATCCTTATTAGGTGACCAGTAATCTATGTCACAATGAGGGATTTTCCATAGTTTTTACCTCTATTAAGTGGCCAACCCCTTTAAGCAGCCACTATCCATTTCTCTGAGGGTGGCGGTTTACTAATAGGGGTTGGACTGTAGTTAGTTATTTTTATATTGTAAACTTTCACTATAAATTCACTTGAAAAATATTAAATTTTTGTAACCTACCCAACTCCTACATGAAAATGACAATCATCTCTGAACTCCTCAGCCACCTGCAAATTAATTAAAAGCAGTTTAAAACTTTACAGGGTATTTACGAGTTACTACATGTAGATTATGCCACTCACAAGTTGCTCAAGTATATAATCACACTGTCTGATAATATAACATTAGTAAGTTCAGGGGCTTTAAAATGTTTTGAAGTAGGCATCTGCTGCTGGAAGAGTAGGCGGCTGTGACAAGTTAGGGGCCACAAGGCCCCTCATTCTAGGGGGTCTGGATCATCTCCCCTCCCCCTTGAGTCTGAAGTTCCTCTGCCACCTTAAAGATTTATCGATAAGATACAATACCGAGCTTGTTAGACACAAGCTGATTGCTATAACCAGTAACCCATGATATATAATCAAGTAGGCAGCGGAACTCTTGGCGGTCGCCGTCTTGTTTTGAAAACACTGAGTAAGAGACATGACATTTGACTGTACTATGTACCTTTTCAAAGTTCTTGTAACTATCACTGTCTTTATTCTCCAGGTAACCAATGATGCTTCGTTTTGAAGACTGGAAAAATAAAACAAGAAAACAGAATCTTCAATTAATTTGGGGTGCTTTTCAGTTGAGTGTTGTAAAACCAAAAATCAAAGGTTTTTAACTCTGGTCAGTCAAAAAAGACCCCCGGAGACAATCCAGTGAAAGAATCGGGCACAATAGTATATAAATTTTTCAATATATTTAAATTTCCATCATGACTCTGAGGCTTTCAGCCCAAAATGGCTCATTTCCTTGAATTCCTTTGTCTGATAACTCTCAAAAGAGGCTTGATAAAGAAAAATAACTCCAAATATAGAAGTTCGGTAGAAAGCCTCACTATGTGCCATGCCAGAATTTTGATATTTTCTAAGAAAACTTCAGAAAGTTTCTTTTTTTCAACAAGAAAAAGTTCAACAAGACATTCTTACAATTTTTGAGGTGAATACCTGTATAAACTTACTGAGTTAGGTTGGGCCAAATGGGAGAATATCTGGCTCTTGGACAATTAACTTACACCCACCAATATTTTAAGGCAAACATTTTCCCAGTTGGCTCTCTCCACTACTCCATACTATAAGCTCATAACCCTACACATGAAAGTGGATATTTATCGGTGCTGTGAAAGTACACACAGCACATAGGGATGTTTAAAAAGTCATGACTCTACACATACAATCATGTCTTTTACCACTTGCACAGCAATATGAATGACATTGTTACTTATCTGCCTTTAATACCAGCAAGACTAATGAAACAATATTTTGCTTGAATGTTCTTATATTGTACCAAACTTACATCTACATTGATATCACTTAATGCATGAAATTCCATGACTTTGCTCTTCATTTGTTCCCTGATGTAGTTTGAGAATGCATCCACAGACCGCTGGCCTCTGTATTCCCTTCTGTTAACCTAGAAGAATGATTCACAACAGTGTCTCAAGAAAAATTTTATCAGTCTGCAAGGAACGACAGCTCAAGTAGTCTGCGCGTGCTCGAAGGAAAACAGAGTTTTCAATATTTTATGACGTCAAGATACATGAGCACAAAAAGCAAACTGACAGTGAATTTTCTAGGGTTTCCTTCAGTGAAATTCCATAAAATTTGGCAGACTGGTAGTAAATATTTTACATTTTAGTCAGAGCTCATTTTTCAGGGAAATCTATATGACCAGTTTTTTTTCCCAGCAGTCATCATCATCAGTTCTTGAGGCACCAGTAGGCACATAAGGCCACAGTGGTAAAAGACATAAATTTGCAAAACTCGAAAAATCTGCCTTTACAAACCCTGTAGACTGTTTTTGAGTTAAAAATTCATATCTCGCGGGATGCCATGTGCTGTGAAAATTTTGGAAGATTTCACCAAAGAAAATTCAAGAAAATCACAAATAAAATGGTCCATAAAAAAGCAAAAAAACACATCTGTCTAGGCATTTATAATTCAAGAATAAAACCCAAAACTTTATCAGAGATGTAGCAAAACACTATTTAAAGGAGTTACGTCGCAGTTTGTGCGTATTGAAAAGTTTAGCCTCAATTTTTCAAATTTGTCATTTCTAATCTGTGTCAATCTTCCCCATCCTTAGTCATCCTTGTTCCTTCATGGTTTATCACTATCTCTTTGGTGTTTTTCTATCTTATTAAACTGTTATTTTCAGGTTTCCTACCATTTAAAGGTAATTTTGTATGTGGCCAAAATAACTCAAAATACCGTGACTGAGCTCC
>Ga0126339_10003669_pt1:0-10000 | contig 11216 bp, 8 predicted proteins | sample OrbTmetagenome_2_FD_92532 | JGI IMG/M metagenome (GOLD analysis project Ga0126339, IMG submission 92532) | Coral microbial communities from Petempiche,Puerto Morelos, Mexico - Orbicella T R C metagenome | ecosystem: Host-associated > Invertebrates > Cnidaria > Coral | place...
AACAGATAAAATTTTTTTAGTGCAACCTAAAATTAACCTACAGAGCTTTAAAAGTACTCCAGATAGCCTAAAACAGCATCTAACAGCATTAGAGAGAAAACGGTCGTTGGGTGCCCCTGCACCTTGTCAGAACGTTGTGCTGCTTGATAGCTTTGTCAACCGTTAAACGCAGTGGATTTCCAAAATGATGAAAGTAGACGTTATTTTGAAAGAAATGATGTGTTCGCTACGTCAAGTTGTATTGTCTAAATGATATTAAAAAAATTATTTATAAGCCTATGATTTGTGTAGCGAATAATCGAAGACTGATTGACTTGCCCTCGCTTATAATTCTGGCGAGCAACAGACCCCGGGAACTCGTGAAGGGAAATCTCCTGATTAGCGTGACGTCATCGTTCTCGAAAAGCTTCGTTTTAGAAGTGTATTTTTGTCTGCACCAAAACGCAAAGCCGGCGTTTTCAAATTTCTCCGGTTTGAAGAGCGTTGTCGAAAAGGCCTTTCTTCCCTAGTGTTAAGGCGCCTTGGCTTTTTGTATAAACCTCTCTAATTTTGATTCGTCTGAAAGATTTTTGTTTGTAACTGATATTTCATAATATTTCTGGACCAGATGGTTTATCTAAACAAAAATCATGAATTTTTTGTCTGACAGATTTTTGGCCACCGGATTGAAGAAGTTCCAGGTAATGATTCAGCCAGAGTTTTGTAGCATATTTTCTGAGTTGGCTTTTACCTCTGTGTTAAACCATTCAAACAGGCGAAACCATTCAAATGGAAATGTTTCCCCCAAAATGTTCATTTTCATGCAAATCAAACTCATTTTTTACACGAAGACTCGTTTTCAAACAGAGGCACCAGGTTACAAGCGTGAGCCACTGTAACATGACCAGTAAATGACGTCTACGATTGACGTATTGTTTTTATCAGCTGGTGAGCGTTCGTCATTGCATTATCAAAGCCCTGTTTCCGATCCTCGGTATGTACCTCGCTCTTCTCTCCTCTTATTTGGGTTGATCGAGGGGGAGATAAAGCGAGAGACCTCGAACCATCTGAGCGTCATCCTAAGGAATTAAGGCGTTAGGGATACCTCAGGCTTTGTACTAAACTCGTTACACGTAATTACACTGAACGGAGAGTATATTATTGAATTCAACCGTCGCTTGTAAAAATATGCGCATGAAAACCTGACTCCGAAGCACTGGGTCGAGAGGGGGCCTTTACGACGAGCTCAAAAATAACATCTTAGTTTATCTAAACATAAGTCAAGAATGAAATAGCAAGGGAATTGTGACCTCACTGCGCTTAAGGCACAGTTTTTCAGTTGTCTTTGCTGGTGAATTTTTACCATCAGCTCATTAATTTCCTCGCTTTCATTCACCTAAAGAGATCAAGCGGTTAGCATTTGTGGTGGGGGGTGAAACCATTCAGTTGTCGTTTGCGTTATTTCTTCCTCAATCATCTGTGTTACCCTTTCTTGAGAGGGACACTGACCTCCGCTTCCTTCTAAGGTATCAATACTACCTCAAATTAATAGTCCGAGTCAGTCTACCGAATATGGATAAGCTCGGGTGACCAATTTCCTTTTAAGTAGATTAAACTAAAGTGCTTTGAAAACACGATTACTAAATTCCGCCGTCAGTCAGGAGCACAATATTGGGCTGCTGACGTATCCGCAATAAGAAAAGAAAGCTCTACGCACAGGAAGATGTGCCCTGAGCTATTCTTCCTTCCTGGGCGGAATATAATGAGGACATAAACAGTCAAAAAACTCATATTAAGTTCCTGTTTCCCGAGTTATTGAGCTATTGTGTAATCGGCTGGAGGAACATATACCAGGTCGAATCTTTTTTTGTCTGTTATGGTTTAGTCGTATAGTAGGGTAAGGACGCAGTCAGAGAGTAAGGATTGCGATCGATTCTCATAAGTTATTTCTTTCAGTTTTTCGGGGAATTTTTTTTTAATCCTTCCTTCTCTTACGCAGTGATTTCGCAAGTCTTGACCTTTTGATCTCGCACGTGCCATAATTCCCGATCAGGACTGGGTACGAAATTGTCCGATAAGATGGCGGGTAATCTTGCATGCGGCCTTTGTGCGTTCTCCTGTTGATTTATTTACTCTATCAAGAATCTTAGCAGGCTAACATGGCTGACGAAAGACCCAGACGGCAACGGGCAGTGAGATCTTGTACGGTAAGTTGGCTAAATGAACGTGTTACACCTGTGCGTGAGGAATTCGTGATCGCGAGTTCGCGCGGAAAATCGCTGCAAAACGTGTTTCAAAACAATAACTTGAAAGTGACTTGAAAGGAACTTGGAAGAGTGACCGTTGTGAACAAAAACTTCTAGTTTTCGCATTTGTTTCGAATGGAAAAAGTGTGATTTGTTTACCGGCGGTGTTTGTGTGAAACTGAGCACTGTAGGCCCTCAAAAATTTCGGGGATACTTGAAGTTACTAGAAGGGCTTCGTCATGCAGCCAACGCCGGTTTCAGCACGAAAACAATAAAGTGTTGATTCATTAACGCGATTCAATCTGACCTGTGTTAATGTCAATATCAGTGGTTATCTTTTACTTTTTAATCTATAAATAAATTATAACAAATACGATATTACGTCGCTCTTTTTGATACTGAGATTGCAGCTGCTATATCAAAGATGACTGTTTCCTAATCGAGTTGAATTACCGATCTACACCAGAGATTGGAGTTCTTGTGCCTGCATGCCTTAGGGGCGAAAACGATAGCGAACCAAAGTCTGAAAGTTTTTTCATAAACAAGTCTCAGATATGTGTGGGGATTTTGAGGTTGTCGTGAGGTGAAAAACCTTCATAACTGACTTCGTCGTTGATTGCAACACCTTAAAAATCTGCACGTCTTTAATAAGCTCACCTTAGAAGAATTTCTTGTTCTTTTTTCTTGGCTAGGAATTTTTTGGAGCAAGTCTACTGCACAAAGAGGAAGTGGAGTTAAGAAGGGCGCTGCATGCATCTCTAAAAGAAGCAAGAAATGTACAACAGAAAAAACAATTAGAAACGTCTGTTGAACCAATTGTAGAAACCCGCTCTATTTGCACCAATACCAACACAAGAATCAGGATAAAAGCATCTGCAAAAAATAAATCAGAAAAGAACCACAAGGAGAATTCCCCTAAACAGACAAAGAGAGAAAAGGAAAAGGAAGAAAGTAAACTATTCTCAACCAGTAGTCAAGTATTAGCCAAATCCAAAAACAAGACAGATGTTGAAACCCTTGAAAGAAGGAAACCTGGAAAAAAAGTTTTGTTAAGAAAAATTGAAGTAGGAAAATGCTTACAAAGAAAGGAACTACAAAGTCCAACAAAACAGAAAGTGACGAAGCCTTCAAAGGGGAAAGAGCTTAAGATTCTACTTCATAGCAAAGCATCTAAGAAATTACTCAATTGCAAGAAGGTGAAAAGTGATAAGAAGAGCAGAGTGGTTCAGAGTTTAACTGAGAAATTTAGTGCTGTGGGAAAAGTTGGTAAGCATCAATCTGCAGCATGTCCTAAAAGAAAGAAAGATTGCAAAGATCAAAGTCTTGCTGAGACTTCCAACAATGAAGTAAAAAAGAGGAAAACCACTTTGCAGAATGCTGAGTGTGTAACAGCAGAACAGATTTCATGTTCGATTGAAGAGACTCAGAGTAACACTTCTGATAGCATTTGTGAGCTGCAGCGTCAAGAGTCAAATGGACTACAAGGAAAACTAAAAAGAAAAATTAAACATAAGCTTAAAGACAGAAAACTTGTAAATCCACTTGGAGAGATCTACATACCGGCTAACATAGCAAAGACTGAAGATTTCCTTACGTTCTTATGTCTCAGAGGTAAGTTAGTTGTCATGGCAAACAGACTGATCCAAAACAAAAACACAATTTACTGACATGTTTTCCAATTCTCAAAACAAACATCAAGAGAAATATTCAGGGCTAAGTATGGAGAATTCATATTTCTAGCTCTCTAGCTAACTTTGACTGTTGAAACAAATAGTTTTTTCAAGTAAAAACTGTCTTATGTGAGGTAAACAGCTTGAGGATTTAACAGTTTAATGATCAATTCAGGACACCAAAGCATACATGTATATGCCATGGATATTTTGTGCAATTACAAATTGACGAGAGAAAAGAATGCCTTTGAAGTGTTTGATGTACTTGACTTGAGTGTCTCATGTTTGTTTCAGGTAATGCCAGTCTTCCAAGATCATTCGAGGTCTTCAACAATCCTGATCCATTTGTTACACAGCCAGCTCACCAGTATGCTGATGAAAGAGTATTTTCCTCTCCAGTGCTCCCCATTCAGTCATCAGTGACCTATTCCCCACCGTCGTCATGTGCGCCCAGTGAGACATCAGCTCCCTCGCCCATGTCTTCGACTGATGGATGGTTGATAAATGATGATTAAGTCTGGTTCTCTGTTATGACAGATGTTATTAGAGTCAGTTGTGAAATGTGAAGAATCCATGTAAAAATGTTATTTAAGCACAATTAAGGATCAATATTTTGTTTTTATCCTTCAGATTGTGCTTGTAATTTGCAGCATTTATATGAAATTTTTCAATTCCACTGCAGAATCTGCTAATGTATCCATTGAGTAGCAAGTGAAAACCAACTTCTGATGTCTGGACAAGTGCTCATTCTGAAGTTCTAATGAGGGCTTTGGGAAGAAAAAAAAAACTTTTGGGTGATGCTTCTTCATATTATAAAAATTAAAATGCACGCTATCGCTTGGACCAAATGCTGTAAAATGATGGAATTCCTCTTGCAACTATACCGTGTCAAGTACAATTTGAATCAACTAGATTCTAAGAGTGAAATGATAGCAGATTTTGGTGTTATCCTGAACAGTTGATCAAAGCAGTCTATCTTTTCCAGCTCATTAGATTTGAACCAATGAAGGAAACCCTACTGGTTTCTACCCTTCAGGTTCTCTCTTCATTATGTACGGGTTATTGACCAAGTGTGAGGTCAAGATGGCGGGATATTGGCCAAGTTCTTTTTTTCGCGTGTTTATGGACTGAGACGGAGTCGACATCCATAAACTTGCAAAAAAAAGAACGAGGCCAATATCAAGCCATCTTGTAATGACTGAACAAGCTTGGTCAATAAAGGATTTATTAAATGGGTTTCGGGGAAATTTTTCTTGCGGGACACGGCGGGTAGTCCCGAGCGGGCAAGATGGCTCCATCTTGCCCACTCACAGAGCTAGCCATTTAATAAGCAATGTTACAGAGTATGCTGTCCAGTAGTACATGTTTTGTGGTGCAGAGAGGGGCAGAAATGAACCATACATTAACCTTACAGTAGGGTTAATTTAGTTTAGATTTTTCTTCTAACCACAAAAGTATGCACATCAAAAGTAAAGTCCTAGATATTTAGCACTGTAAGTATTATTCAGCAGTTTCACTGAGAGTTTGAGGAGAAAGCAGCTGGTTACAGCCATGACTGTTCTTAGCATGTGGTCAGTTTGCTTGGGACCTGAACTGTATAGATTCTCTAGTTATATGTTTAAATTGTTTTTTGAGGTTGCCTTTAGTTTTGGTGTATACAGTGGAACCCCAATTTTTAGAAAACCCTCAGTCCAGCACTAATTTTACTCCTGATTTTTCAAACCAATAATATTCTTGTTTTCCTTGGAGGTACGAAAAAGGGATTCAACTGTATTTGATATTGTGTGAGAAAATCTAAGAGAAGCAAGTATAAACAAGCTCTTTGAATACTTATTTAAAATGTGTCTACATGCATAAAGGCAAAAATTATGTAAAAATTTAAAACTCAACCGTTGGACAGGTACACATAATCCCCAAAATGACTTGCAATGAATGATTGGTTCAGACAGTGTAAAATAGACTGATATCATGTTACAGCAATTTTCACATAGCCTGATGTATAGAGTGCGTGTTACAAGAATTGAGTATTCATTGCAGTGTTGATTACACAACCCCATGCAGCTTACAATATTATTGTCTATCTATCTGATGGTAAGACCAAATGAATCTTGAGTCAGTGAGTCAATAATTTTTTCAAGTTTATTATTTACTAGTTAGAGAAAAAAAAAAAATACAATAATCAAGCTACCTGAGCATTATTCTGGCTAACCTGAGCTCCAGGCTAGCCAAAGTGCTATTCAGGCCAAACAGAGTGCCATAATTTCAGGCTAACCAATGTGCTATTTAGGTTATCTGGAACACTATTCTGTTTTACTGGAGGGCAATAAATATTTGACCAGTGAAACAACTCATTGACTTACGACTCAAACTCATTTGTCTTGAGTCATACAATGTATATCAGGATCTCGTAGGCTTCTACGAGTGTGACATTTATTTCGATTTTTTTACATGATGCATGTACATGCTACTAAGGGTCGATGGTCCCAAAGTATTTATTGTAAAGTGATGCTATTTTTAATACTGAAAGATGTAATATATATGTCAATGATATTCATTTGGTATAATTACTTTTATGCATGTTTAAATGTTTTACTTGATGTACATGTATAATATGTATAAGTTATATATTTCTGATACAACTGACAACATGGGTCAATAAATTTTTCACTTTTTATTAACTATACGTATCTTTATTTTTTCTAAGAGGGCACGGTAACGAATCCTGCAATCTGATTGGTACTTAGCATGATCCAGAAATTTCCTTCTCTGACCATGGCCAGGGAAACCCGTGTGTGATTTGTGTGACTGGAAAAGGCCAACAATTATTTAAGTGATTTGAGGGGGAGGAAGTTATTTACCAGCTAAGGGTCGGCCCAAAATGATATAGTGAAAAACTGTGACCTCGGACTTGAAAATGCTGCCCGAGGCAGCAGGCAAGGTAACAGGGGTAATTGGCCATAGATGCCTGACTGTACTGATGCAGGCTACTTATCAACAACAGGTTGGTCAGTCACGTGTATGAATTGAGGTGCTGGAACTCATCACAGTAGAATGTCAGGAAATGACAACAGCGTCAGTAAACATCTTTCGTAGTTTCTTCTTTAGTTCTGGTATACCGCTTCCATACTTTGCTGACACGGGTATGACGGGCAGAGAGAATGTGTTCTTTAAGCGTTGAATTTCAACCTCTGATTCAGCAATGTCTATCTTGTTGGCCACAATTGCTGCAGGTCGCTGCGACAGCTGTTCCTTGTATAGCTCCAATTCTTGTCGCAAGGACGCAAAGGTGGTTAATGAATCCATGTGAGAAATGTCCAAAACATAGAACAGACAGCGGCATCGTTCAATGTGCCGCAGAAAAGCATGCCCTAGTCCCTTGTTTAGATGAGCTCCAGTTATTAATCCAGGAATGTCTGCCACTGAGAGATAAAAAGAACACCAATAAAACCGTCAGCATAACGTAAAATTCATAATATTTAATAATCAAATGCAACAGACTGGCACTAGAAAATATGTGATGACTGTATAATTATTACACTTGTTTTAAAGTTTCACTGATTGAAAATAAACCGAACACAAAAACCTTTTGACTATTGAGTAATTTAAAAGATAATCATAACCATTATAATTACTATAATTAAGATTTTATGGTACTGAAGTGTGGCTGAGGATGGTTGATTAAAACTCAAACCACTGAATAAATAGCTATACAGGGCTAGTCAATTCGCAAATACCAGTGAGCATGAACTATTGACAACTCTGTGTATTGTTTCTCATCTTATGTGTCATCACTTTTGTACTGGTATTTTGTAATTTACTTCAGACTGCAAGACAAACACTGTACAGTGAATCTTTACACTTGGACCATTGAACTTTAAGAACAAATTAAAGTTGGACATACCTGCAATTTGTAAATAATCTTCAAACTCCACAATGCCAACATGGGGATTGATTGTGGTGAAAGGATAAGCAGCTACCGCTGGCACTGCTCTGGAAATTGCTCTCAGAAGTGTAGACTTACCAGCATTGGGGAAACCAACCTTGAACACAGAATAATAATTACAGTAGTCATGGAAAAATGTGATAATTGTCTTAATATAAATCTTGACCTCAAATTATATCCAAGGTTTTGTAAAACAGATCTTTAAAACACTCAAATTAGAATTATTGCATACGACAAAGCTTGCTGTCTGGCAGCCAACACGTACTCAGGGATTTCATTAACATTTTCAGCAAGAGGGCAACTGGTTTTCACAGGTTTAAACTAAACTTCTTGGATCATGTGTACTAAAGGCATCCACGGTCAAGTTGATCAATACCCTCAATCGATACCCTCGAAGGACATCTCAATCGGTACTCTATGTCCGACATCCCAATCAATAATCGGTTGACACTCAATCAATACTCAGTTGTCACTCAATCAGTAGCTGGCTGAGGTTCGACCAAGTCATATGCATGGATCGAAAATTAGTCCACTGTCAACCGAGTGTCGACCAAGATGTCGATAGAGTGTCAATCAAGTATCGATCAAGTGAGGACAGAGGGTGGATCGAGGGTATCAATCGACACTCGACTGTGGATGCCTTTAGTACGCATGATCCAACTTCTTTATGAGAAAATCTTTCCTCTAGATGGTCAAACTAGGTGGGCAAAATCATCCTCACAGCCAGTCAGTTTGCTCAGTGTCCGGTCCTGAAACCCCTGCATGTACTTGTAGCCATAATGTCATGAGATACTAACCAATCCAATATCAGCAATAGTCTTGAGTTCCAACTCTACAACTTTCTCCTCTCCAGAGGCCCCATCAGTTGAAATGTCTGGTGTTTGATCCACTGCTGTCTTGAAATATGCATTTCCAATTCCACCCAGACCTCCCTTAGCAGCTATGAAGGTTTGACCTTCTGCTGTAATGTCAGCAATCACATGTCCTCCTTCCTTCACAACTGTTCCAAGGGGTACCTAAGAAATGGAGTACACAAGTCAACTTTCTGTGTGAATTTAATATGCCATGTTTGGGAGACTTGCATAACAAAGTCAGAATGGATTAAGAGTAATGATTATCAAGAGTGGCAATTAAATCCTTGTTATAATTAAAGCTTTTGATTATTTCTTGGCCTTGAATTAGCACAAGACTCTTTTAAATAATGGGTTTTGAAATCAGAAAAACCAACATTGGTGCATGGGCTTAAAACTAAAGATCAATTAGTGCATCACAAAAGATTGTGATTGTGGGCAGGTTGTGAGTCTTCCAACATAACAAAATATTAAATGAAATATTCACAATCTAGACAACATGTCTATATGGTAGTTATTAAATTCACTTTGTTGGCGCCTTGGCTAGTCCTCATCCATCTGGTCAGCATAAACTAAGATATAATCTCTGTCTTACAAGACATTTTTAAGGAGTTACACTCAGTCTAATCAACAATGATTTAGATAAACATATACAGGCAAAAACTAATGATAGACAAATCCGACGTTTTGGCGACATCTTGTCGCCATTGTCAAGGGAAACTAATTAACTAAGAGTTCAGAGTTACTAATTTGCATAAGTTAGACAAAGACCTTAGCACGAACTGAGTCTGATTGTACATTTAAACACAGTCGTAATTGTTTAATGAGTAACATCTCATTAATGAGACAATCAAACTTGTTGCGGCATTTTTTCAACACGCTAAAACAATTGCGAAGGTCATCCGGAATCCTGCCTGCGTGCCTATTATCATAGTGATTGCGTACTGACAAGGTCTTGCTTCTATGTCCATCAACGTGGATGAATAGATGGCCACGGGTGTAACCGACATAACCAGCATCGCACTGGATATTTCAGTTTAGAGAAAACAGACTTCAGTCGTTGAGATCAACTCCATCTACACTAATATCCGACAAGCCTGCAGTTTGTTTCGGTACACTTGCATTCTTCGCATCATTAGCAGCCTTCGAAAGGACTACTACCATGATGACTGAAGTCTGTTTTCTCTAAACTGAAATATCCCAAGCACCTTGTTGACTCCACTGTTAAAACCTTCCTAAATTTAAAGGTCGCTGACCAGCCCTCATTACAGTCCAGATCTACGACAGAAAACACTACTCAGGTTGTCATAC
>Ga0126339_10003671_pt1 | contig 11215 bp, 9 predicted proteins | sample OrbTmetagenome_2_FD_92532 | JGI IMG/M metagenome (GOLD analysis project Ga0126339, IMG submission 92532) | Coral microbial communities from Petempiche,Puerto Morelos, Mexico - Orbicella T R C metagenome | ecosystem: Host-associated > Invertebrates > Cnidaria > Coral | place: Petempiche,Puerto...
TATCGCAGTTTTGGACATATATATTGCACTTTGGATATATATAATGTAATTTGGACATAAATATGGCAACTCGGTACATAAATATCACTCTTCGACATTTTGATCCTGTTTGACAAGCATAGAAAAAGTATTTTCTGGATTATGAGAGAGGGTTAAGAGTCGAAAACCTTCCCAACACTATATTTCTGTTTCTTGCCCATATCGTTTTAACACAGTTATATTTGGTTGGCAATTTGAGCTTCTCGAGTTATCTGTTGCTACATATATTAAAAGGCAAGATATAGTTTGGAGGCAATACCTTAATGCGTGCTATTCCTAGAAGCAACTTTCACGAAGTTTGTCTCTCTAAGAAAATAATGGTTGAAAAATCTGTAAATTGAACATATTGTGCAAATAACACATTTTCACTTATTTTAGAACTTAACAGGCGTGTTGCGTGTTTGTTTATAACGTAATAAAATTAAAAAAAAAAATTCTAGACACAGCAAAATGTGCAGTAAAAACGTATTTGCACTATAGTTGGGTTGGTGTCCTCGCTCATTTTAAGAGGAACACCTGGTATATGCTCCAGTTTAATCCAATATTTGTCTAAGGAAAAACCTAGATCAAGTCACCAACGCCCTCAAACTATATTTCTTATATAACTAAAACCGCAACATAATATACTTTGCATCTTTTGCTATATTTTAGTTATTTCTAACATAACCAAGCTAAATAGTTCTCATTAAAACCTTACCCGGATATTAAGCAACTCGTAATGAACCCTGAAAATTCTCACGCCCTTTTTCACCCGCGTGGGAGTGTGTTAAGCTTAAGCCTCGCATATAAATGGCGTCTTTGCGGTTTAACTAGTTATCTAAAGTAGTATCATATCTGTTAGCTCGAGAAACCTCAGGCTTCCTCTCCTACCCGCGTGGGCGCCTGGTGTGTGCAACTATAGTTGATAGTTTCTGACGCAAAGCCTATGTAATTCTAAGTTAGTGGTTGTAGGCTAACTGTACTTAAGTTGTAGCGTGAGAGATGTCTCGGCTAGTGCTCGGCCCTTATCAGTTGAAATAATAACTCCCATGAATTTATATCGCACGTTGTAGAGGCCCAAAATTGTCGTATCCTGGCTGCCGCAATTTTGCCGAGGAAAACCAATTTGGCAAAACGCGACGAGCCAGAAATATCACATTCTTTGAAGATAAAAATCGCGTTGGCCGGAGAACGCATAGGCGAGTAGCTATCAGTAATCTGTATATAAAGGAGCACTATCATCAGAATTTCACTGCATTTTTGGTTAAAAATGACACCAATGTATTGACCAAGTACCTGTGCTCATCAGTACATAGATTAAAATAAAGGGAAAGCAAATTGTAGTTAGTTTTAGCAATTGGACTAGACTAAAGAGCAGAGTTTAATGGCCTTGAGTCTAGCAAAATCTTATAGTAATGCTGTAACCATTCCATTTACATATACTGCAAACAATTTTTATGGAAATTGCATCTAATTAGATACTACTCGGGCTCATTTCGGCTTTGGCCATGTCAGGTGATGCTAGTCGCACACCGGGGTTACTGCCTGGGCATAAAGGCTTTAAGAAAAACCAGCTATGTCTGTTTTTAAAACTAGATTTTTTTGAAAAAAAAAGGAAAACACTATGAAAACAAATTCAATAAGAATGGATGGATGGAGAGTATGAGGATATTGTCAGGAAATTGTCCGCCAGAGAAAACGCCGGATTCTATAGCAAAATTTACCACTGTCAGAATCTTTCTGTAAAATATTTACCTCATCAGCATAAATGATTCAGTTTTTGATGGTGCTACAAAAATATCAATGGCATGGCACGATTAACTGCCCCAAGCAATTTGAACCCGTAGTATTAAGGAATATTTTGTTATGTGATATCGTTTAAAACCCCAAGTTTAAAATAAATGGAACGTATATGGTTTATTAGCGCTTTTGTACCTCAGAAATTTGTCCGTTATTTTAAATGAAATATCTCCTTCAGTATTTTGCCTAAAGGCTGCTAATAATATCAGCAATTTCTAAGTATCACACACTTTTTGAGTGTCTAGAGACAAAATTAATTTTACCTAGCATGATGTCATTTTTGTACAAAATCGTATAATATTCGGATAAAATCTAAACAATGATGTCAGGAAATCTCAGGAAAATCAATGTCCGAAGCGAAAAGCGAGCGATGTGGTTAAAAGTTCAACCCATTGAAATTTTCGCCGTTTCAAGACGGGAGTGACAGCAACCTACACAGTATTGACACTCTTGCATTCTGAAAACTTTCAACCATTCGGGCGCTAGTATTAAATTGAATAATTCATTTAACTAATAGCAAGTAATTTTCCTTCTGTCAATAGCTCCCTGTTTCAGTTAATGGCCATTACTGTAAGTGAAATTGCCCTCTCCGTATAGAAATTTTAATTAACTTTTTCATTTCGCACACACGTTTTTATAACACATCTTACACTTAAACACGGGGTAGCTTTAATCATGCAGAGTTGAAATTTTTGTTCTAAAATGTTCGACTTTTTCGAAAGGTAAAGTTATTTAAATGTTTCCATGAAAGGATTTTTTTAATTTGTTAATGAACGACTAGAACTTCACCAGAGACAAAAGCCACTATCAGTGACAGATGGCTATCTTGTTAGAATTTTCTATGCTTTGGAAATGTTTAACAAATTTGAATAAGTACAAGTTGACGTACACGTATGACTGAGGTAAATACCTCAGGCACTCATTATAGCAACGAAAGGTCAACCGTTCAATTCGTATTTCTGTGTAGCAAGGAGCTAGAAAAGGTTTTCATCTGGGTTTGGATTTACAAATTTACAAATTTCAGTTTGAACCAAAGGCAAAAGTTGACACATTTTGGTTACGCAGATCTTTCAGACTGGACAAAAAAATTGTCGGATACGTAAAATGAAAAAGGTTTTTAAAATAGCAGTCGTTGCGATAAGATCAACCGTCAGCTACAAGTTTATCAGTGTGAAAAAAATTAATGCCATCAAGAAATATGGAAATCTAACTTGGACTAACAAGACAGTTTAATCAAGGATAAACACAACAATTCATGCTACCAGAAATACATCTTCACAAAGATGAACCTCTACAATATTAGCACCAACAGAACTGTCAGTGATGAACAAATGGACAGTCGGCTGCATACAAACAAGACTCCTGGAAATATCGTCATCATAAACTGCGTTGTAAATGCCCCTTTGCTGCTTACGTCCATTCTTGGAAACTGTTTGGTATTCATCGCCATCTGGAGAACTGTGTCCCTTCGATCTCCCTCCATGATGTTTATCTGTAGTCTTGCTGTCTCCGACCTCCTTGTGGGTTTGATAGTGCAGCCTCTGTACATTGCAAATTTGCTAATAACAGTTCGTCTTTTGAAAATTCTGTCGTCCATGACGGCCTTCGCTGCTTGCGGTGTTTCCCTCGGTACAATGGCCGCTATAAGCTTTGATCGATATCTAGCCCTTCATTATCACATGCGATACACGGCCATAATAACGTCATCCCGTGCAATATCTGCATTAATTGCTACATGGGTGACCACGTTTCTTTTATCTTGCGTTATATTCTGGAATCCTTTAACTTTCGTGGCTATAATAGCCATCTTAATCAGCGTTTATCTTATCATTTCAGCTTATTTTTACAGCAAAATTTTCCAGATTGTTCGCCGACATCAACTACAGATTCGCCATCAAGAATGCAGCCCAGAGACCCCAAATGCACTTGGGTTGAATCAGAAGCGCTTGCATAAGAGCGCTTTTAACACGTTTGTGTTTTACATCTCTACAATTCTCTGTTATCTTCCAAGGTTTATTTCTGTACCTTTCAGTGCAAGTGATCCCTACATACACCACGAAACAGCTTGGATCTTTGCAGATACTTTGATATTCCTGAGCTCAAGCATAAACCCAGCTTTGTACTGCTGGCGTCTTCGAGACTTGCGAGCTGCTGTGGTAAACACCCTTAGAGCAATGATCTACAGACAAACAGACGAACACTGACTCTTGACCATTAAAAATCTCTCAGTTTTTCCCGTTCTTCAGAACCCTAAGGTTCTCTGAAAAAGCCGTCATCTTAAATAAATGAATAGTTCAGTAGGCCAGGGAAGCTTTTTTAATTCAAACAGGCAGAAAAATTGATCCCTATGGTCGGAACATCTGCGAAGAAACATATTAATTTTTTCCTTTTATTATATTATTTTATTATTTTATTTTACCATATGCTTATCTTTAATTTACATTGCCAAATAGTTTTACGTATTTCCTGTATTGCGAAAATATGCTACTTAAAAACACTTCCCAATGTAAAATTCTCACTGTACCTGAAGAAGGCTGGTTTCGCCAGCCGAAATATACTACAGCTTCAAAAAAATCATCCAACGTTGTGTCGGTTTCTGTTTTTATATTCTTCATTTCAATAGTTGACAGCTCAATATGGCAGTTAGGCGTGGCTTAAACAGACACGCTAATAAAAATGATCATAGGAACCCTTTGTATTTTACTGTCGAGTATGCCATTACAGTAGGGGTAAATTCTACAAACTTTATGAAAGTTGATTACAGAAAAATGGGATACTTCATACCATGCCAACAAGGAGATGAAAACATTTTTTAAGTCTTGACGTCTCCAAAAACTCTCATATACCTCTCAATACGCGAGATGATGGCTGCATCAAAGGACCCTCTAAGTAATTTTTGTCCGTAAAAACCTAAATTGACAGTTCGAACCTTCTTTCTTTTATATAATGACAAGGCATTTATAACTTAAAGCTTCCGTTCATCAAATGTCTGCCGATAGCTAAAGACAGCTGTTCCTTGAGTCCTCACCAAATGCGTCTCCCCAGGAAAGGAGTGTCCGCTTGCAACAGCAGCTGAGTGTTACAAGTTGTCATTTGGCTAAATAGCAATTTGCCTGGTTATATTTGGCAAGCCAACTATTAATTTCGATTGAACCCTTCTACGAGTGTCTGATTGGTGTAGCATAAGCCACTAACCAACAAACAAATCTCATTTTGATTTTTCTAATTTTAGAGACTACTGTCGCTAGAGTTCAAACCATTTTGAAACCAGTGCCATCTGTCAAATTTAGACGCCCCCTACATGTGTAGCCAATCAGACGTCGAATTTTACCTTCGGTTATACTGAGCTGAAGATTTCTCTGAGACGAATGATGATGAGGCCGAATGACGAATCAACCATCACCATCTAAATGTTGTTTTTGAAGCTTACAGCTAACTGTTTACACGTGTTCAGTAGTTCATTGACAAATTTTGAGGGTTTTCATGATGGTCAATTTCCTTTCTTGAGTGCTCTTGGGAATTTAATTATCCTGCGATGTTTCCAAATCTTCCTCGAAACGTCGCCGGAGACACGAGAAAACGTTGCTGATAGCGTACGTCAGCTCTCGAATCTCTTCACGGTGGCCAATTCACATTATCAACCCAGTTGATAAAACCAAATTATCTTGTTATATTTTCTTCCGACGCAGCACCACAGTTTCTTTAGAAACTTAGCCCCTCTGTTCATTACGAGTAGCTCAGCCGATCAGATTTTAGGATTTGGATTAGTATACTAGTAGAATTCTACCAATTACGTTCAGGAGTAATTAGCTTTTAGTTTTCCAATCGACTTGCTGTGAGTTGTATTACAAAAAATTAAAGTGAAAAGGGGCAAATTGGGTGAAGAATGAAGTCTCAGGGCTTATTTTTTTACACTAAATTTATTTCCATTCAAGAAAGATTTAAAATACAACATTTTGAATTAGCATTTCGATTTATCTAGCTTGTCAATGTGAGTTATGTTTTTTTAACCTCTGAAAAAAAAATTATTTTGTGTTTTTCTACAAAGCACTTGCCTAGCTGCCTTTAAAACTGCAGTTCGAAGTTCTCTAAGACGCCAGCAATTCAAAAAAGGATCGATTGATGAGTTCATAAACACCACAGTGTCAGCAAAATTCCAGAGGGTCGTCCAATCGTCCCTTGAAATGGTATACAGCGACAAGGAAATCAACATTGGTAGATAGCACAGAATAATAAAAACGTAAAATATAAACGAGTTTATAGCACTGCTCTTTAATCGTATGATGTTAAATTTGTTTTCATCTGATCTTTGTATTGCTTGGCGTTGAAAGTGAATCCGTAACTGATGCTGTTGAACGATTCTAAAAATTCGGATGTATGAGAATGAGGATATCAAGAGACAAACGCATATGGCCACGCATGTGCCTGCAAAAAATATAATCTTATTCAAAAAGTAAAATCCCGACAGTGTTAACACGGCAATCCACATTGTTATCAACATGTAGGCAACACGACGGACGGTAACTATAGCAGCATATCTCAGGTGATAGTGAAGGGCGGCAAACCTGTCCAAGCCTATGCTAGTTATTGTGCAAAGAGAAACTCCGCATAACAAAAATTGAATTATTTCGGACATTCTCAATGTGGAGTATATACGTACTTTTGAAATCTCGGTAGCGATATAAAGCGGTTGCACGAGAATCCCAACTAGCAAATCTGAAACGGCCAAGCTGCAGAGCAGGATTAGGGACGGTGAACGAAGCGAAGGAGTTCTCAAAATTGCAACCAAAACCAATGTATTGCCAATGATAGATGTGATCATCAATGGGGCATTCAGGACACTGTTTATGATGACAATTGATTTACGATGAGAAACTTCTTCAGAGTTTGAGTAATAACTTGCTGAATCATTCTTGCCTGACGTATTTCTGTCCATTGTGGCGATTAGCAGTTCCAAAACATCCAAACTTCGGCAATCGAAGAGTTTGGTTTTTTCTCTGCTGAACTTCTTAGACAGCGCTTTTTAAGAGCCGCCGGCGATGTTCGATGGATTCCTCAAGTATAATTGCATCTGCAAATAAAAGGCCAGATCGACTTTGACTGAGAAAGTGTTTTGCCCAAAATACTGAAGTCCAGTTGTGTTCAAAGATGAAGTTGTTCGATTACCAATTCCAAACTGAAATACCAAACTTCAGAGATAGAAATGTGTTGCTGTTTTCCAAACTGAATCTTTCTGACAGTTCTTTTTTAGGAACCGTTGGTGGAGTTAGATAAAAGGTTAAAAGGCCAGATGGACAATTTACTGACAACGCGTTTGGCAAAAAATACTGTGGCCCAGTTGTGTTCAAACATAAAACGTTCAGTTACCGGAAATTAACATGTCTTTCTTGTGAAGGACTGATGATATCTATAGAAATACAGCGAGCCCTATACGCCAGTTGCCACTACGGCATATTACACTAAGATAAATGACAATAAGGTATTGTTTCACATCACAAGGTCGGATGTAATTTTTTTTATTGGAACAAATGATTTTGAAATTGAAGTTCGCGCAATTAAATTTTATGTAAATATTAAATTCAAAGTAGACGTCTTTATGTCGCAGTGCAAACGTTAGACTTAAAAGCGTGAGAAAAACAAACTTCCAATCCAAATAAAAAAGGCTTTTGACTACTTAACCTTCTTTTGGATCGGTAAATGCCCAAAAAGTATTTCCTAAGTTCTATCACCTGTACCGAACGGTAATGATAAGTTTTAATGAGGAGCACATTTTTTATCAAAACTTTCTGCTTTCTCCATAATTCTACCCAATTGACCTCCTAAGTATCTAACGAGCAAACTTTGGGTCGATAAACGATCTTATGCAATCTTTGGTTAAAGAAAAGTATACTTTTTTTCCAAAACTTTCTGCTTTCTCCATAATTCTGCCCAATTGACCTACCTAAGTCTCTAACGAGCAAAATTTGGGCCGATAACCGATCTTATGCATTTTTGGTTAAACCATTAAGTGATAGTTATACCTAATTTCATTTTAAGTCAATGGAACCTAGCAAAAGCAAACCCTGTGGGGGCATAACTCCTTAAGGAAGTCTCTCCATCCCTGTCTGTCTTTGGACTCTCTCCACCTGTTGTCAGTGTTGAAGCCTACCTCTTTCATGTCCCCCTGCACTGACCTTTGCCAGCTGTTCCTGGGCCTCCCTCTCTTCCGCTTCCCCTGTGGGCTCCATCTCAAGGCCTGCTTGGTGGTGGTGGTGGTATATGGTTTGCGCACGGTGTGACCCAGCCAACCCCAGCGTCTTGTCTTGCATGATCTGCAATTCCATTTTCTCTTGCCCCGTTGTATGCCATAGGTCTTTCGTTCGGGATGTTATCTGGCCAATAAATTTGTAGAATTCTTTCGTTTACGAAAGTCCGGATCTTCTTTGAGGTGGCCTTTGTTGTTCTCCAGGTTTCAAAGCCATATAAGAGTACTGATCTGACATTTGTGTTAAAGATGTGAGGCTCAGGCTTTCTGCCTATAGGTTTTGACCTCCACACTGGACTTAGATGAAATCTGCTCTTGCCTTTCATATTCCCGCTGCAGTATTACTGTCTGAACTACCATGCTTGCCCTTCCTTGCTCCATCCTTGCTTTACCATACTTCCGAGGTATGTGAACGTTTTTTGCACTCACTTTATTTCCATTCATAAAACATTTCAACACTTAGAATTAGCAAGTCTACTTTATCTCGCGTGTCTACCTGACTTATGTTTTTTCAACCTCTGAAAAAGATTAATTTTGTCTTTTTTGACAAAACACTCGCCTAGCTGCCTTTAAAACTGCAGTTCGAAGTTCTCTAAGACGCCAGCAATACAAAAAAGGATTCAGAGTTGAGTTCATAAAGAGCACAGTGTCAGCTAAATTCCAAATGGTCGTCCAATCGTCTCTTGAAATGACGTACAGTGACAAGGAAATCAACATTGGCAGATAACACAGAATAATAAAAACGTAAAATATAAATGTGTTTATGGCACTTCTCTTTAATCGCACCATGTTAAATTTGTTTTCTTCTGATCCTTGTATTACTTGGCGTTGAAAGTAAATCCGTAACTGATGTTGTTGAACGATCCTAAAAATTCGGATGTAAGAAAATGTGGATATCAAGAAACAAACACAAATGGCCACGCCTGTGCCAGCAAAAAATATGTTCTTGTTCCAAAAGTAAAATCCCGACAATGTAAACGCACTAATCCACATTGCTATTAACGTATAGGTAACACGACGCACGGTTACCACAGCAGCATATCTCATGTGATAGTGAAGGGCGGCAAACCTATCCAAGCTTATGCTAGTTATTGTACAAAGGGAAACTCCGCATAACGAGAATTGCATTATTTCGGTTATTCGCAATTTGGGGCATGCACGTACGTTTGCAATCTGGTTGACGATATAAAGTGGTTGTACGACAATTCCAACTAAAAAATCTGACACGGCCAAGCTGCAGAGCAGGGTTAAGGACGGTGAGCGAAGCGAAGGCGTTCTCAAAATGGCGGCCAGCACCAAAGCATTGGCAATGATAGACGTGATCATCAATGGAGCATTCAGAACACTGTTTATGACGAAAAATGACTTGAGACGAGAAATGTCTTCAGAGTTTGAGTAATAACGTGCTGAATCATTCTCGCTTGATGTGTTTCTGTCCATTGTGGCGATTAGCAATACTTCAGATATCGAAGAGTTTGGTGTTTTCTCGGCTGAACCTTTCAGACAGCTCTTTTTAACAACCGCCGGCGATGTCTGATAGATTCCTCAAGTATAATTGCATCTGCAAATAAAAGGCCAGATCGACATTTTACTGACAAGATGTTTGCAAAAAATACTGCAGCCCAGGTAGTTGTGTTCAAAGATGAAGTTGTTTCGATTACCAATTGCAAACTGAAATACCAAACTTTAGAAATCGAACTGTATTGCTGTTTTCCCAATGAAATATCTTTGACAGCTCTTTTTGAAAACCGTTGGTGGAGTTAGATAGATTAGTCAAAGGTAATTTTATCTGCAAATATGTAAGGCCAGATGGACATTTCACTGACAAGACGTTTGGTAAAAAATACTGTGGTCCAGTTTTGTTCAAACATGAAAATTTTAGTTCCCGGAAATTAACATGTAATATGTCTTCTTTCTTAAGGAGCGGATGATATCTATAGAAAGATAAGAAGGCCTATATCCACCAGTTGTCACTACGGCATATTACGCTGAGATAAATAACGATAACTTATTGTTTCATATGAGAAAGTCGGATGTATTTTTTGTATTGGAGCAAATGATTTTCGAATTGAAGCTCGCGCAATTAAATTTTCATCTAAATTACAAATTCAAACCAACCTTTTCTGTGTCGCTGTTCAAAGTTAGAATTAAAAGGGTAGAAAAAACAAACTTCCAAGCCAAATAAAAAAAAGGTTTTCGACTACTGAATTTGTTTTTGGACCAGCAAGTGCCCAAAGTGTGCCTCCGAAGTTCAATCACTTCCACCAAAAAGCGATGATAAGTTTCAAAACATTACATAATAGTTTTCCTACTTTCCATTCTAACTTAATGGAATATAGCCAGAGCAAACATATCCTAAAGCAACAAAAAATGATCTAAAATGACCCCAATATTCGTAGGCCTATCAATAACACAGAACAAAGCCAAATCCCAAGATGGAACTCAACACATAATTACAACTCAAGGAAAGCGTTTTTCTTATGAAAGCAATAATTACAAATCTTCACTAGTGGAAGAGCCAAACTTGGCCAGTTGTCAACTCTTTCCTACAATACACTAAGCTTTCCTTCTACCGTTGTTTTTTTAATGCAGGCTGTTTTTTTTCTTTTGAAAACAAGCTGTTTGCTTAGAAGCGACACGAAGAAGCTGGTATCGGTTCAATAAAATATTTCTCATTGGTGGGTTTGATAATATCATAGAGCGAAACATTTATTCTGACCTGCGATAAAAGCTTTTGTTTTGTGTGCGTAAGCGTGTGTAGCTGAGATAAGCGGTAAAAGACCCGCCAGGAAGAAGGCAATACCTCTTTTATTTGCATCACCCAAGGCCCGATCAGGAGAATGTCATGAAATGATAAGAGTCAAAATATGAAAAAAATATTAAAATAATATTACAATATTACAGCAAATAGACCTTATCGCGGTTTCGACGCCACCTTGACAGCAAATAACTTTCTCCAAAATTGAATTTTACACAATTTGTGAATCGCAACGTTAAAATACTAGGTAGAAGATTGTATTCACCAAGTTTGAAGGACGTAGCTTGACTAGAAGACGCTCAGTTAATTTTCTAATTTCCCCTAAATTTGTTTGTAATTTTTTTTCTTGTGAACCGCGTCTAGCCAGCCAAATTTACAGACAAATATATGGAAAA